>Ga0116231_10004488_pt1 | contig 28227 bp, 18 predicted proteins | sample S1TSphgellanicum_2_FD_89695 | JGI IMG/M metagenome (GOLD analysis project Ga0116231, IMG submission 89695) | Host-associated microbial communities from peat moss isolated from Minnesota, USA - S1T2_Fd - Sphagnum magellanicum MG | ecosystem: Host-associated > Plants > Peat moss > Unclassified...
TTCATTAGTTACTGGAGTAGGAAAATAATTAGGTTACTTTCACAAGGTTGAATTACTTTCTTTACTTATATTAGTTTGGTTATTTGTGGTTTGGTCTTTTAGTTAAATACCTTGGTGTTGATGATTTTGTTCTCTTTTCTTCATTACACAAGTTTGTGTATTTCATGTGACAAGAACCTTGAAAAGTTCTTAATGTTATGTTTTGTGTTGTGAACATCATGTTGTAGTTTCCTTTCAATAAAAGTTTATGTTTGCACTTGAATAGATCTCTTATTTGTTAACACAACTTGCATTGTTTTGGATGTTGCAATGCAAAACACGAAAATGATCTTGCACATGGATAGTACATGAATGCCTTTGCACTGGGTAGTAAAGGGACCATTAAGTTATTAGGGACTTTATTTGAGATGCTAGCTAACAATGGATTTTCATCCAAAAATCTAAGATAATGATGGTAGTTAACTTAAGTGTTATTTTGACTTATTTTCCCTTGCCATGTAGGTGTCCATGTAAGATTCAGTGGTATTTAGTTTTTTAGGTGTGGACATGTGGTTTGGCTTTAAGTAATTGTGTTTTATTTCTATTTGTGGCCCTATTTTAAGAAAATTTGGACACAAGTTCCCATGAAAAGACAAATGTCACTTTGTGGTGAATAATAATTTCACTCAATTGTCAAAGCTATTGCATTTGAATTTGGTCAATACTTGATGAGTAAAGTTGTGACATGAATGATGATTAACCACATATAATTGGAAAAATGCAATGGAAAGTTGACGTGAATATACAACATGTGGCCACATGATCAACCAAATGGAAAGGTGTTATAACTATGCACATGTGTTAACTATGTATTACACATATCCTTGTACATCATCAAATGGTGAAATAAGTAAATAGATAACAATTTTTCAAAACAAGCTAATGCCAATTACCAACCTCAACATTATAAATCGTTGCATCTATTTGCTTGAACTTATACTAAAATTGAGTTCATATATCTTGAACATGTAAAATTTCTTTAGTGCGTGTTTCACAACTAGATTAATGAAAGCAAGTTCATTGCAAGTTGTTAGATTTTAGTGATTTTATTTTAACAATTAACTTAAATTACACAACTCAATTAAAACTTCAACAATGGTGAGTGGAAGAATGCAAGGAGGTTTAGGAGTGTCTTATCCATGATTTTCTATGGTCTACCCATTTTCTATGGATTTTTTAAGGATTTTTTAAACCCTAAACCTTTAGAAGTAAACCCAAATGCATATCCCAAATTATGGCAACATAAGTAGGCCTAATCCATATGGTTTAACCACATGTGAGGCAGTGAGAATGGCCATTTAAGGTTTATAGTATAATGTTGTAAGGCCACTAGGAACACTAATGCATTATGTTGATTCTGCCACCTTAACACATACAAGACTAGAAGTACTTAATTGCCAACATTTTGAATCCAATATTCATCATCAATTAAAATGTAACATATTGCTCATCCATCTAAACCTAGGTACATATCCCAAGTTATGGCAATGTAAGGAAGCCTAATCCCGGTGTTTTAGCTAAGTGTCAACAAAACAAAAATGACCATTGTGGGTTTATAGTAGAGTGGTGTAAGGCCACTAGGAACGCTAATGCATTATGTTGATTTTGCCACCTCAAGATATACAAGACCAAGAGTACCTAAATGCCAACATTTTAAATCCAACATTCATCATCAATTTAAAAAAAACCACAACATAATGTTCATCAATCTAAGCCCAGATGCAACATCCCAAGTTATGGCAATGTAAGTAGGCCTAATCCCAATGTTTTAACTAGGTGTCAAGAAATTGAAAATGACCATTGTGGGTTTACAATATAGTGGTGGAAGGCCACTAGGAACTCTAATGCATTATGTTGATTCCACCACCTCAACAAATACAAGACCAAGAATATTTAACTATCAACATTTTAAATTGAATATTCATCATTAATGAAAATGCAACTTATTATTCATCAATCTCAACCTAGATGCATATCCCAAGTTATTGCAACATAAGCATGCCTAATCCAAGTGGTTTAACAAGGTGTAAGGCAACCAAAAATGACCATCTATGGTTTATAGTAGAATGGTGTAAGGCCACTAGGAACGTTAAATGCATTATGTTGATTCTACCACCTCAACAAATACAAGACTAGTCGAAGTACCTAAATGCCGTCACTTTAAATCCAATATTAAAATGCACCATACGTTTCATCCATCTAAACCCATATGCAACATCCCAAGTTATGGCAACATAAGTAGGCCTAATACTAGTGGTTTAACTAGGTGTTAAATAACTAGAAATGACCAGTTAAGTTTTACAATAGAGTGGTATAGGGTCACTTGGAATGCCAATGCACTATGTTGATTTTACCACCTCAATAAATATAAGACTAAAAGTACTTAGTGGCAACATTTAGAATCCAATAATCATCTGGTAAATCTTAATGTTTGAACAATGTGTTAAATTCATATTATGTTTTTCTAGCTTGTTCCATTTCAGTCCCATAATTTATGCTTAAATTAAATACATAATCCAAAATGCCATTTCATAACACTTTCTCAAGGCAAATGTGTTTACACAATTCTGAATTTGTAATCATTCTATAACAATTTTACTTCTCATACTAATAATAAGGAAAAAATACAACAAAATATGGGAAAAAACATGGAAAAAAAATAAAATCAAATAACTTTGTGTTTTTCATCAAAATTATTATTTATAACTCTCAAAATTATTCTCCTCTCCACTTTGTTTTCCCAAAAGCAACAAAAAGAATTTTCCAAAGAACTCCATAGACTTTTCAAATCTCTTCAATTATCCCACCTTAAATTAAATTGAATTCCACCTCAATAGTCATAATCTCCCTTAATCATCCTCCATTACTATCTACTCTATTTCTATTGAATTTCCTTTGTTAAACATGTCCAAATATACATCACAACACCCACTCATTATTCCCATGCGTTTTAATTTGTTTGATTACTATTATATAGTTCTACCCTTAACAATACCCCCTTGTAAACTTTGGATTTTGTCCCCAAAATCTTGCTATGAACATTTGTATTGAAAGAACCATGAATCTACAAAATAGACTACCCCTTATTTTGGCCTACTTTGCAGTTGCATGTTATGACACGCCCCCAACTCCTCAAGAGACCCAAAGGTGGGTCCTAGAGTGAAACAATGGAAGAAAAAAAAATTGGGCATGCTCCTTAACTTGCAACACTTCAGGGGTAGTAGGGCATGCTAGAGCTTGGAAATGGAACTAGGACGAACTCACAAATGAAAGTTCAAGATGAGATCAACTTGCACAACTAAGAAAAGAAAGCGGTTAATGCAAGTTGACTGGAAGTGGTGTAGTGGATTTAGTAGGGACAACCTCAAACACAAGCTTTACATGACTCGCAACCTTTGGGAGGAGGCACCACTCCCCTCCCTATAGTATACTTTGTGCCTCTCCATGCTAATTACATCCAAATGTCACTTTTCCTTGAGACTCCCAAAATTGGGACTCTTACTACCCAAAATTTTGGACGCTCATATCTTTCTCAAATCAAATTCTTTTTAGAGTATAAGGGCAATATCTTATAGCCCTTGAAAATATCTTTCCAACATTGTATAACACATTCCAATTGGACCTCATTTGACCTTTGATTTCAAGGGATTTATGGTCGAAAGTCAAATTCCCAATTTGACTCTTGCACCTTCTTTTAATCATAACTCATGCAAATCAGACCTAAATGAACAATGTGATGGCACTTTAAGCATATAAACTTCAAGAACTTTCTAATGGTATCCTGGGGGCTCAATTTAGTGCATGTTTGCCTTTCTAACCAAAGCTCTAAACATTCATAACTCCCAAAGTGGGAGTGCACTTGGGAGTCATTGGCTTTCATCCCTTGCATTTTCCCCCATTTGTAAGAGTGTTTTTCACATTTAAACACATTTTCGGCCTCATGGGCCCTTGCACTTCACATTTAGTCACAAACCCAATGTTAAGGTTGCAACATGTTATGCAATTATAATTTCTTGTTCCATAGACTGTTAGTCTTCTACTATAATATTTTTTTCAATTTGCAGGGAATGTTATGGTTACATCTATTGTTGTGCTCCTATAATGGTTTATGTACAACCATTATCCCCGTCATCTTATGATGTTATTGTTGTTACAATTGTTGTAACAACATGAATTGATGGAGAAACTTAAACATATTATGTGGACTTTGTTTGGGGAGACACATGTTGTTCCTTCTCATGTTTTACTGGAACTTATGCTAGGACTTGCTCCTCAAATTGTGCCATTGTCTATTCACCCATGGCCTCTTCTAGAAGGTCTCTTCCCTTCATTTCTACAAGTGCACTTGATTGAACTTCTTGAACTTCTCCACTTGGACTTGCTTCATATTGATTGAAGTCTGAAGTACTAAAATTATCTTCAAGAGTTGTAGAAGGTGAGTCATACCTAAACTCTGGATATGTTTCGTGGTATGCTTTCAACTTCCTTTTGTAGTTTGGCTTCATTTGCCTTGTGTTCATCAAACATGGTTTATAAATATGTTTGCAACATATCATGAACTAAGTTCACTACTACAAAATATGGGTGCAATTCACTTTAGTCCATGTTCACTAAACCAATGAATTCACTACTTTTCAACTGGTCCCCATTTATTAAAACTATTGAATTCACTCAAAATTTAGTTAAATCACTTGGCATAGAAGGACACCTTTTGTTGTAATGGTTCCACAATGTATCAACATCAGATGTTTAAAGCTATAAGGACTTCTATTTAGTCCTTAGAATTATATTTTGCATCAAAATATTGTCATATTCCTTCAATATGTGCTTGAAAGACATGGCTCCATAGTTGTGATTGAATTCACAATTGTAATTATCCTTTTCGCATCTTGTTGTAACTTTTGGATTAATCTTTTATAGGTAGCTTGAGTTTTATCCTTGTCATGTACATCTTCATCCTTTTGATGCATAATGTTTTGAAATTTTTCTTTCAATTTCAAGATCTCCTTCTTTTGCACCTACACATGTCCTTGTAGACCATCCATGTCATGTTGCAAAGTTGCAAACTTAATTTCCAGATCATCTACCTATTTTTTCAACCCAATACATGGCATCCTCTCTCTCTTATTTAGTTAACAAATCTTTTTCCTAAATAATTTCATACAATTGTATCTATTGCTTTAAGGTCCCCTTTCTTTGATTTGCCATAATAAGTTCCACATATAATTTATTTAATTCTCTTTCTTTAACCTGAAGTATCTTCCTATTTTGAATTTCAATTGCACATATTTGATTTTGTAGATCTAGTACCTCTTGTTGTGCAACTACAACTTTGCCTTCCAACTCCTATTTTTATGCTTCAACTTTATTGTGGAAAAGTTTAAGTCATAACAATTCAATCTTGGTTTATTCCATCTTTTTAGTGTAATTTGCCACATCTTGGAACAACCTAGTAATCCACAAATCTTCCTCTACCTCCTGAGTCAACAATCCACCTATGTGCGGGGTTTGAAATGCTAGAGTTTGCCCCCTTAGATGTTTCTACAAATGGCCATAAACTTCTGTATGTTCCAAACTTATCCCCTAATTCATACGCTAGTAGAATCCACATCCTATACAACCACTAAAAAAACAACTAGTAGTCCTCAACAACTAAAATAACAACTATGTCCCATATTTGCAATTGGGAACAATTATAATTGCAACCTAATTGTTCTTGTTCTTACAATTAATGGATGAAATTATAAATTGTTTGTAAATTTTATATAAATTTGATGATCATAACTCATCCAACAACATATTATATTTTATTGAATGGACATTTAGCATGATGTGAGGATGTGATCATATTATGTAAACCTTGGTTAAAAATGTAAAGTTGCTCAAATAATTAAACAATAACTATCACATGATGTGGCATATAATTTGCAAATAATACTATGAAAATACATGCCATACAGGTCCAAACTAGTTGAGGAGTCCCAAAAAAATGTCACGTTATCACCTTTTTTAACAAAGGAGTTTGCCTTTTCTATTAGGAGTCCATGTGAAAATCTGATCGTACATTTGAGATAAAAAATGACAAATCTATGGTTAAGAAAATTAAACATGCTTTTTGAAAATCAAATATGAAGGCAGGATAGTAGGATCTTATATCAAACTACACACCAGGTGTTTACGTGTGCAAACCATGTGTTTGCGTGTGTGAACACTATGGTTAAGGTTGTAACCACATTGGTGCAATGCCATACTTTCTAACACTTGAATGTGTAACAAATCTATTGGACTAATTGTTAAATTATGTTCATGTTGCGCACAATTATATTTGCAACCATGTTCATGTTTTTATTGCAACTTATATTAATTTCCAACTTTTTAAAACTACAATTGTCATCATCTTAGGGAAGAACAAGTTCCATGGGGTCATATTTGTGTCATCTTGGAGGGAGTTTAGAAGCTAATTTTGAGGTCAATTTTGAGGTTTCTTTGTTATTGCTTAGTGTGTGTTTTTGTTTGTACCTTCTTTTTTTCTATGAACATCCTTTATGGTTATTTAGATCCCCATGATGCTAATGGTGTTGTCTTGTTAGAGCAACAAAGCTTGAGACCAAGTCTACAACAATTTTTAGTACTATTTTCTTTTAGAAACTGAAAGTGAAGTTTTTGCACCTTCACAATAAATTGAAAGAAACCTAATTGCAAATAAGGTGGAAATCAAGGCAATTGCTATGGAATCAACTTTGTCCTAGAGGCAAAGTTAGAGAAGAAGGAAATTTAAAGCCTACTTGAATCCTTTCCAAGATCAAGAAGTCGATTTGATAGACTCGTGAGGAAAGATTTGGGCCACAGTTTGCATTAATTGCCATAGTTGCAAAGGTTCCAAAATGCTAAAAACTCTATAATCTTCTACCCCAACAAGATTCCAACAAGTTCATCTAATACTCTTATAAGATTTAAACAAAAAACTTTAAAATTGAAAAAGTTGCAATTCCATTTAAAAAGTGAAGGAAAATGTGTATTGCATTCAATTTTCCATTGTTGCAATGTTTAAATAGCCCTGTTATATGTATGGCAAAAGCATTTGGCCATGTTTGTTATTTTCTTTTTGTGCTTAGGGTTTTCAAATGATTTTAATGCCTTATCTGTTGCATTCCTCCTAAAAATTAGGTTCTCAAATTTTTGAATTAGGTTTGTCATGTGAGGGTTACCTAGTGCTTGTGATCATATGAATTCAAACCAATTGATGTGTATTATGATAAGTTTTAAAACTTATTGACATACATGAAATCCAATAGAATATGTTTCTTAGTTATGGAGCAACTATTGTTTTTCTCACAACTCTAAACTGTGAAGGTTCTTTGTAGGTAAAGCTTTGAAAAATGTTTTCTTTGCAAGTTATCTATCATGGCATTGATATGAGGTATTCTTAAATTTGTTGACTTTTCTTTTTTTGATTTCTTCCTCTTATGTTCTTTCCTAGTGTTTGTTCATGGGCTAAATCGAGCTTGTGGTCAAATTTAATTCCATAACAATGCAAAAACATTAAAGTGAATGTATGGCTCTAGACATTTAATTTTCAAATAAACATTGTTTGTTTGTTTACTTGTGCAATAAAGGTTAATTAACCAAAATCTCTCAGTTGGAACATGAAACAATTAAGTATTACAACAATTATTTTTAGCAATGTTGAAGCCTAATTTGGGTGTTAATCCTCAGAGATGTCAAGTACTTTTTGGTTGATGTGATTCCTTTAACAGTTTACTTTGTTATGCAACTTGAAGTAAAAAAATTGTTTATTTAACATGTTTTCAAATGTTTGTGGGTGTGAAGATTTGTGTTTAAATTCTTATGATCATTACAAGTGGTCAATATGGTTCAACACCATAAGGGCTTTGAAGTTTGCAACGTAGATTTTTCAAACCAAACACTACTAAGGGATGTGGTCCTAGCCATTAGTCATTCCACCCAAATCTAGGTGGAATGAGCCTATTCCATTATAATGGTTTGAATAGTGGTTTTAAATTGCATTAGTGATTAGGGTTGCATGGCAAAGGATATGTTGTTAGTATGCCACTATACATGTTTAAACCATTAGTTTTAGTGATCCATTCCACCTAAAGCTAAGGGAGTGGATGGTTAGTGTGACATTTCCACTTCCTTGTGTAGTGATATTTTAGTTTGATGGGTTTACATACTATTTTCACAATTTACCACCAAAATTTAATGTGCACTATCATTCATCATTGCAAGGTGCAATATGCATCAAACTCAATATTAACACTCATGGGTGGTGGATTTAGGGTCCCCATATTAATGAATGTCATTATATTTATATTAGTGACTTAAATGTCACAACTTGTATAGAAAACCATTGTACATTTCATTCAAATCTTGCAAAATTACCACCTTTTTAATGTTTGATCATAATTACTTATCACATTGGAATTTCACAAAGTTGAATGCCTAATAGTTGTTTCACAAGTGGCCTAATCATTAATATTCTAATCATTGCCTATATACGTGTTCTGATCCACTCAAGTTTTGCACAAATGACATAATGTTTGGTGATTAGTGTAGATTGTCATCTTAGCAAAGATAATGTAGGAATCACATAACTGTGTGTGACCAAAACTACTTGTGGGCAAATGCTTATGTGTCATTAACTCATAAAAGCTAGTCAACTTTCACTAAGATTCAAATCACTACCCCATCTAATATGCCACACCCTCATGAATAAGATTAGTCATTTTGACACATGTCATTTTATTTGTGCTTTACACAAGGAAGGTCACTTAGACAACAAGGTGATCCATACACTACTTCAATATGGTGACAATTTGTGGTTTGTCACATAACAAGGTGGTCCATATAATACTTTCGTTGGTGACAATGTGCCCTAGTCATTATGCATTATGTCACTCATGATTTCGTATTGCTAAGCCTTGTGTATCATTCAATCATAAAGCCTAATTTGATGAAGACTTGAACAAATCATCATCCCATACATGCCCCAAAGATATGTATCCCCATGCAAGCATTAAAGGCTCTTCTTAATTGAGTGATATTGGGATCTTGGCCATGTGGAATATAACAATGATTGTTTTGCAATCCCAAATGATTCCATTGAATCACTCCAACTTTTTGCTTTCTCCCTGTTTATGAAAATGTAAGCTTACTTATTGAACCCATCAACGTGTATGCTTGGGTCAATGGGGTTGATGCAGATTCTATCACAACCCTTGGGATTTTACATTATAACATGACACAAAACACACTTCTTAGCTACTAAATAGTTCCTTTATCCAATAGGCCATAAAGGCATTTGACATTTTTTTTGGTTGCAAATGTCACCCAATGTTTAGAAAATTTGAGAGCAAATTATGAAATTCATATGAAATAAATAATGTACAAGATTTGATAATCCCTAAAATACTTCATTATATGGGTTTAGGGTTTACATACAAAGAAAAAAAAGATTGTCTTTCATCTTAGAAACCCACATAAAGTCCTTAGTCATGTCCAAGGAAAAACGTATTGTCTAACTATCTAATACCATTATTGTACTATGTAACTAGTAGCATTATTCAAAAACAATATGTCAAACATTCAAACCTATTATTTATGCTTGATTCAAAACCAACAACAACAACAATGAAACCAATAACAAACATGTTCCATTAATCCACCCAAAAAAACTATTATTCATGAACAATCCTTGTTTTAATAAAATACTAAATACATAATAACTATTAGATAAATGTTACTTAAGTTCTTAAACTAAATGAATGTATAGTACACCATTAATAATCTTCAAATGCAAGACCAATTATTGTTTAATGCTAGTTAAAACATCCTTCACAAATGGTGTGAGACCATTACATATGCATAGACTTTTACCTAATATACATAAACATGGGTCTTATGACAAAATTCATTGTTGGTCGTTCATGACACAAGACCTGCTGATATTGGATTTCATGAGTTGTCTAACCTAAGCTTTACTGACATAAACATTGTGATATTTGCCCTCATGGCACAAGCCCTAGTGGCATAAGCCTTAATGACACAAGCCTTAATGGCATAAGCCCTAGTGACACAAGTCTAGTGGCATAACCCCTCATGACACACACTTTAGTGACATAAGCCCTAGTGACACAAGCCTTAGTGGAATAGGCCCTACTAACATCCATGTTACTGACACATGCATTTGTGGCATGTAGGTCAACATGATCTATGAGCCAATTCTTGGTCGTTAACACAAAAACCTTAATTTTGTGCCTTGCACATATGGTAATGGAACTTCACGCTTTATAATTGACCTTTTTGTTTCATGTCATCAAGGCATTGAATGATTCGTGTTCCAACTAATAATTTACTAGTTGCAAGACCACTTCCGTTTGTGTTAGCCTCTTTCTTTCACACAAGTAACTCTTATGCAATGACATCAAAATTGCACCATCTAAAAGTTGAAATCTTCTATCAAGTACCTAGACCACAAAATGTTTACACCCTTTCCACTAATTGTGCTTTAACACTTGGTAAACATCCCCTCCAAATTGTGTGAATCCAACCAATACATAGACTTTTAAGTGATATAGACCTAGGTCCTATCAATATAGGTTGAATGACGCATCCTAGTGATGTTGAATGGCATAGGTTGAATGGCACAAGCTCTAGTGACATTAAGATTTTTAAAAACTACACTGGGTTGCATTTTTTTGGTAAGGGTGATATTAATGTTGTCTCTCAAGATTCCCCCTTTTGTATGTGCTGGTTGATGCCATTGTGAGTTGGGGTGGCATCTTGAGCTCCACATGACAAGTTTTGGGCTATACCTACATGTTGTTCAACCATTCATCTCAAATCAAACATGCTCTAGAGGACCACTTTTCCATTAAGACATTTTAAATCAAGACAAATGATTTTGGGTACTTACTTGAAGGTTAATTCATTGCATTGCACATGGTAGTAAATCATTGCTAGATTACCATAACTTTTCATAGTGTTTATAAGGTGTTGAAGTCTAGGTTCTCACCCAATGATAGATCTACAATCACTATGCCAAAACCTAGTTTATATTACTTTTCATATTACTTATTTTATAGTAATATAGGTCACTTATTACTACATAGTCATGTAATAAAACTAGACTCGTGGTTTATGCCACTAGTCATATAATTTCACTAGTAATATATGTCATCAATCACCAAGGCTAGATGACTATAATTAAAAATGACAAGAATCGCATATATTACTATAGCATATCATGAAATCTTGGTCGTTGGCTCTCAATATATTATATTAAATAGTAAATGTTTAGTAACTAATAACTTGTAGACACATGGTATCCCAAATTGATGTCATGTGGATAGTCCAAAATCGATTGGATTGTTCAATCATAGCCATTGGATTCAATAATATTAAATAAAACAATTCAATCGACTAGTTAATCACATCTAAACATTTTGATTTTCCAAAAAATTGCCACATGGATGGTCCCATTTTGTTTAAGTTGTTCAATCCTAGCCATTAGATTCCATAAATTTAAATGAAATAATTGTATTAACTACTTAATCACATGTCAACACATGGTTATCCATAATTGAGCCATGTGGATGGTCTCAAGATTAATAGATCCTTCATCTTGGCCATGTAATTTCAATTAATTAAACATTTAATATATGTATATAATAATTAATTATGTGTATACACTTGGCCCTACACAATCAATCCACGTGGATGGTTCAAAATAATGCCACATGTGGGTCAAAAATGTAAAAACCCTAAATCAGATGTGTGATGAAAATCAAATCATTTTGTGGCACTTGTCATTATAGGAGTGGGTCATACCTGTGGTCATTAAGACCATAGTAATATTTGTTACTAGTCTACAGTGAGTCTTATTATTTCATGCAATAATTTTATTAATCATTCATTTTCTACTTCTAAATCTGACCAAACTATAAATATTCATATATGTTCTAGTCATTTATGCTAATGCACATGGCTCCTTGCCATTTGTCTTTTATACATTGGACAATTGATCTAACCATTTGCAACCTTACTTAGATCCAAATTCCATAATGTAATTTATTACCAACCACATACTAATGTTTTGTACATAAACAACTGCTTGAAGTTCTAGAATGACATATCCAATGCTCTTAGCATAAAAACCTTGTTTATTGCACAAAATTGCAAGGTTGATAATTGTTTAATATGAGCACAATGTATGTATTAACAACAAAACATACATCACGCCTGCATCAACAACATCCCTAAGGCATTTCAAGGATAACCTTCAAGAACTTTAATGACTAGAATATGAGAACACCTAGTGAGATATTCACCACTCATTTTGCAAGAATTTGTTGTCATTCCACTAAATGGCACCATGGAGTTAGGCTCAAACACCTCCTACAATTTGACTCCCACAAAACCCATTGGAATTCCCTTATGACCAATCTTGTTACCATTCAACCCACAAATTGTTGCCAGTGTTGCCTTTTGTTTGAAGATTGGGTTTGTGAACAAAACTTCCATGTTGATGCAAATCTACTCATGATATCCAACAAATCACATCACCATTGAATTTCATGCATGGTCCAATTTGTCTTACAACTGGATTGACTATGACATTATCATGGTGTATAGTGACTTCACCAAAGACATCAAAAATAGATTGAGGCATTAAATGGTCCAAAGGTTAAAATCCATCCCAAATTGAAATGATTATAAGGACCATCCAAACTTACTATAACAACAATGGATTTCAAACCTACAATTTACAATATTATTTGGCAAATGGATAGTAATCACCAACTCCAAACTAGGGCATAAATAATAGACTACTTGCACTACATTTTGTTTCAAAGAGCTAGATGGATGGGTTAATTTTTTGATTGTTTTGATAGCTCTTAGTTCTTGTAAACCATCAACATTGGATTTTAGACCAATATCATTGACTATATGCATAAATTGAGTGCTACAAAGTGTGGAATCTTTACACTCACCTTGAAAGCTATCAATTCTGGTGCCTTAATTGTTTTAGTTGTAGGTGCCTTAGTTATTATAGGTGTGGGAGCTATAGTGTCCTACAATTAATTCATCACAATTAGGGTGATCATCAAGTAGGTTTTGCTTCCAACATTAGTTATTCAAAACTGCACAATGCTAATCTAACATGGAGAAAATAATATACATGTACATTACTAGTTTAGATTCAAGGAGCTTACTAGAACCATTGGTGCCTTTGTTGTATTCAAATCTACAACTTTTTGATCCTACAACCCAATTTCAAAATCAAATTTCAAATTAATGTCCAATTAAATTTGCATAAGTTCAATCTTGCAAAGTTTGCATTCATACTTTCAAGCCAATTAGCTATATTTCTTTCATTGCTTTAGTGTTAATAATTGTTGGCAAATGATCAAAATCTTAATCCGTTGGAAACCTTGATAATATCATAAATGTATTCCTTTCAACCCAACATTCACCTTCAAAATTAAATGTTGAAAAGGAGGCATAAGGTTTTGCCCCACAATATGCCTATCTCAATTCTACCATTTAGAATTCATAATTAATGCATGTGGAACATGTAGAAATTGGCAATCCTCATCTCTAGCTAAATAATACAATAAAATTCATGCATTTATTTTGTCAATTTGAATAAATTCAAGGACTCCCAACAACCAACTTGGTTATTACAAGGTACAAAAGGCCTTACACAAACAATGGCAAAGAGATATCAAAGTTTATAGGGAATTTGCTTGCAAAGAACTCAAATTTAGAACCTTGCTAGAATTGGGTGAAATGACAAGAGGGACCTGCAATATAAAATTGAGAATATAAGATACTCTTACATAAATTCATATATCAAATAATGTACATATCCAATGGGTTGACCCCTAGCCTTTGGGTTGCTTTGGTCAATAAATATAGAAATAGTGGCATGTCACTTTGGACTTGATAGAACCTAATATGGGTCCACATAAAATGCGTTCCTTACCTTGAATTGAAGCAACTAAACCCACTCAAGGTGATTACATAATATTGGACTTTGATGGGCAAAAATAGTCAACCACAAGTATCCACATGTGTATTTGAAAATTTGATGCATCTTCAATACATACTAGACATTTGAGAAAACATCCACTATGTTGTCTTGGGCACATCTAATATACCACACATCTTAAATCATGTAGTCATTATTTGTGGGTACATATTACTTATTGTCAAAGACTTGGGCACATTGGGTCTTGATAAAAGATGCATAGGTGCATTTTCAAGGTCATTCAAGAGACCTGAAATACTTGTTGCTTTCACCTGATTACCTACTACACTTGCTGCCACATAAAGTGAAATCACTTTACTACTTGCCTTTTCTTGTGTTGTGTCTATTGCCATCATTGTCATCCCATCATTCAACATAGCTTTGTCCATCTCATTTAAAATTATTTCTACTATAGTTGGGCTAACTAGTTTGTGACTCTCATACACCTCACTCTTCAAAATTGAATTAATTATTGAATTTAAATTATTCCCATCCCCTGAAAGTTGAACACCAAGTTTTTAAGCCAATGTTTTTTGGATGGTAAGGACCATGTCCATATAACTTTACAATTGTCCTTACTTCTCATCCACTCTTGTTCCCCAAGACATAACCCTTTCCACCTTATTAACAAGCTTTGTCAAAAGACCAGCACTAGTGTCTTACATTCAACACATTGAACTCACATTAAAACCTACATCATCAAATTGAAATCTTGTGATTATAAAACAATTGCCATTGAACTCATCCCAATACATCGTGGTTTCCCGAATATGACTACCCATCTATTCCATAATTTGATTAAAGTCAAATTGAAATAAAAGTTGGACCAAATCACGTTCTTGGCACCCAATTTGATTTATACAATAAACCTAATATGAGTTTCCATTGCATTTTATCTCCTAAATGCAAAGGCCAAAGTTACCATGATATTTTATTGGACAACATAAGACCTTGATGTCACAAAATTTGCATAAATTCACCCACATCTGTTGTTTCTAAATTGTTAACACAAAACATTATTCCTTTTGTAGTTGTTGCCAATGTATGCTCCAAATTGCCTTTGTAAAAGTTCGTAATGCCTAACATCAATTGCACCCTTGGGAGACACAAGAATCAACTATCATGAAGCCACCATAAAAAATTTCAAAGTTGTTTACCAACTTGTATGTACCGCAAATCAATACCCCATTTATGTTGCCCAACTATTGTCCAAAAACAAGTATGTACAAATTTGCCAACCATATAAAACCACGAAACAAGTTTTGACAACACACTATCACAAAAGCATGACAAGGGGGAATGTAAAGTTGGAACAACTCAGCTCAAATCCACACTTCAAGTTGAAGGCATGTTTATCTTTATGTTCTGTATAAGTTGAACAAAAAATTAGGGTTTTCACCATATGTACAATGTTTCGCATTAGCAAATTAGTACTCCCATTATGCATTTCACACAATGTTGGTTGTCGACCATGTTGCAACTTTTGATTTTCAACAACTCATGTCAAATCAACATGTTAAATTACATTTCTATTATTTAACAAAGTACATTTATAAGAAGTAAGGTTCATTCCAATCCACACAAATAAAAAGATCACATACAATACGTGCCTCTTTTTGGGTTGCCCCACGATGACCACATTTATATGGCACTTGAACATTTTTTCGAGCTTTACAAAGGTGTTCTTGCCTTGAAAGAAAATCAAAGGTAGCCTAGTACACCTTCACCTTTGCCCAATTTTCCTTTGTGCAACTATTAAGCCTTGAACCACTTGTGCCCACAAATGCCACAATTGGAAACATCAGCAAACATGAAATTCAATGTATAAACCTAAATTAATGTTATTTAACCAAATGATAGAAGTTGAGTAGGAAAAAAATTTATTGAAGATGCACTTCTAGACGGTGGTTTTGGAGTCAATATCATTATGAAAAAACCAAGAGTGTAATTAGGTATGTTAAAACCAAAACCAACACCATACAACTTACGCATGGTTGATCAAACCATTGCTAAACCTTTAGGTTCGATTAAAGATCTTATGATTAATTTTCATGGAATACCTTATGTAATAGCTTTTACTATGATACAAAATAATGTCTTGGATTTTAGCTACTTTATGTTGTTAGGTCGTCCTTGGTTGAAAATTGCTAAAATATCTCATGATTGGGGCAACAATACTATCATTATATAAAGAATGGGTACAATCACCTTCGCATTGTTGGCTAGACTATCATAGAAGAAGGGAATTTAATAAAATCAACTTGGGTTCTAAAAAAACCCTTCAACAAGTTAAAATCAGTGTTGATCTAAAACTTATTGTCAATTCCCAACTAATTGAATTATTGAAGGAGTTCGAAGACATCTTTGCATGGACTTACAAAAACATGAAGGGCATACCACCTAAGATAACTTAGCATCAAATTGAGTTGGACACATTGATACCACATGTTCATCAAACAAGGTATCAGTTGAATCCTAATTACGTGACCATTGTCAAACAAAATATTGACAAATTGCTCGCTCAAAGGTTATTTGGCTATCATCTATAGTTGTAGTGCTTAAGAAAAATGGAAAACCCATAAAAAAAAAGTGTGGATTTTAAAAAGTTTAATGCCACCACAAAGAAAGATCCATACCAATTACCTTTTACTAATGAGGTTATTAATATTATAACTAGACATGAGGTAAATACATTTAGATGGTTTCTATAAATACCATCATATTTCCATAGCACCAGAGGACTAATACAAAATTGCTTTTGTTATTGATTGGGGGGCTTTTGTATGGGTTGTAATGTTTTTTGGGGTAAAAAATGGACACCCACCTATCAAAAGGTAGTCACCAAACCTTTCCATGAATACATTGATGTCTTCATGAAGATATTTTTAGATGATTTTTAGTGACCTACCCACCCATTTAGAAAATTTAGAAAGTGTTTTCAAAAATGTCAAGAGTATGGCATTAATTTGAATCCAAAAAAGTGCATTTATGGTCTATTCTGGAACTATTTTAGGATTCATAGTTTCCAAAGAGAGGAAGACACCCAATCCAAAGAAAATAGAGGCTCTAGTCAAGATGCTAGTACCCAAAACACTTTAGGAGATTCAAGTGTTCAATGGAATGGCACAATTTTATAAATGTTTCATTAGAAACTTTGCCTCTATCATGGCATGAATTACCAAGTTATTCATGAAAAAAAAAGTATAATTTGAGTGGACTACTAAATGTCAAACCGCTGGGAAAACATCAAGAACTAGTACATTCAAGCTCCGATACTCATTAGTCCTAACTAGGAACTAGAATTCCATGTTCATATTAATGCATCTCAACTAGTAGTAGGGGCAATATTGGCTCAAAACCCAACATGTAAAATAGATCAACTTGTCATGTATTCATCAAGATTGCTCAATTCTACTAAAAGAAACTATACTGCTACACACACAAAGGTTTTAGTTTTGGTCTATGCCCTACACAAGTTTAGGCATTACGTATTCTAGGCAACATGTTCACATTTTACGTAGACCATATGGCTTTAATATATTTAATTAACAAGCCACATGTTTTTGGCAGGTTAACTATATGGCTTTCGTTATTATGGAATATGATTTCAAGATTGTTTATAAACCTGGTAGATTTCATCTAATGGCAAATGTACTAAATAGGTTACCCAACCAAATTGAACCTGTTGGAGTACTTGATCAAACTTGTGATGCTCACTTGTTCACATCACAACCTAAGTGGTTATAAAGTGTTTATGAGTACATATTAAAAGGAGTGATGTCACAGACGTTTACTACATCACAAAGACAATATTTAGCCCAAAGAGCTAAACCATTTGTGCTTCAAGAAGGAATATTATATAGATTTGGACAAGACAGTAGGTTTTGTTGAATCTTGCAACTAGAACAAGTACCCACAATTTTGTAAGAATTACATGGAGGAGTTGTAGGAGTGACTCTTCTAACATTATTATGAGAAAGATCTTGGATGTTGGTTATTGGTGGCTAATGATGAACTGAGATGTTCATAACCTAACCAAATCAATTATTACTCTACTTGACAAACCATTTTAAAAACAGGGATTAAATTTTATTAGACCTATTAAACCTACAAGCGAACTATCATGCAACCAATACATTCTGGTGGCCATTGAATATGCAACAAAGTGTGTGGAAACGTGAACACTTTGCATCAACACTACTATAGTAACTGTTAAATTTTTATACAAACATATCCTTATAAAATTTGGATGTCCATTAACAATTGTGACCAATCAAGGTACCCATTTTATCAACGATGTAATCAAATATCTTACTGACCATTTTATCTTAAGACATACTAGTTTTACTATGTATTATTTGTAAGGAAATGGACAGGTTGAAAGAACAAACAAGGTTTTTGGAACCTTAATAACAAAATTGGTTAATGAGAACAAGAATGATTGGGATGAACACCTATCCATAGTCTTATTCTCATATCGAACTGCTTACAAAGTTGGAATAGGTCATACCCCATTTTAGCTTGTGTATGGATTACATCCATTATTGTTTACAAAGTACTTGTTACCATCTAGACTTAACACAAACAGGTAGATCTAACACCTATTAAAATATTAATTATTTGATTATTTGAATTAGAGAAGTTATAAAAGAATAAGTTGATCACATAGGATCTTATTTCTAACTAGTGGAAGATGTCATTATGGTCATAGAACTAATTCATTGAAACTAAATTTCAATTTGGAAACTACATGTTATGGTTTTTAGGGGTTGTTTCTAAACATGCTTTGAAATTCCAGAGAGGATGGTTTGGGCCATACATAATCTAATATTGTTTGCCCAATAATATTATTCTACTTGTCACCATTGATAAATTTGATCCTAACTTAGTCCCTGTTAACATTAACAAGTTGAAACCATACAAGTTTATTGAAGATATAATTTTATAACCTGTATTAACTAACCTTAGTGACCTAGTTATTGATGAACTTGTTCAAACAAAGGAACCTGAACCATTATTTGATGACAATGCAAATTTTGGACCTATAAAATTTTAGTTGGTTAATAATTATTTGACACATGGCAGTATTATTGGAACAGATGTACTTGTTCATTATCATAATGATGTACATGTTGAATTTAACTATGTACATGATTGCAATGATTGCAATGATGCATTTAATAAGGGATTCAAACATTCTAAGTTGATTAACTGGTCTTTTTTTACCAATGGACATGTCCATTTTGACTAAAGGTTCAAGGCATGTATTTTTTGACCAACTAACTTGATTACAATGACTTATTTAACTAATACATCTAGTCAAATTGAACAACCTTAGTCATGATGAACGGGTTTCAGTCAAATGAAACATTTAGTCAAATTGAACACAAGAAATTGACATCAATAATCAAAATGACCAATGTTTTTTAATCAAATGGAACATCTTAAATGTTTATTACATACCTACCTTTCACCTATAATCTTATAACCTACCTACCTACCTACCTACCAACCTAAATGTACTACCTCTTTACTTACCCACCCACCTACCTATGTGTATTACCTACTTACCCACCCACCCACATGCCTATCTAGGTGTACTACCTACCTATTTACCTACCCACCCACCTACCTACCTATATACTACCTATCTACCTACCTATCCACCCACCTATTTTCTTGCATATTACCTACCTACTTACTTATCCACCCATTCACCTATTTATTTACATACTGCCTACCTACCTACATATTAACTACGTACTTACCCACTCACCCATTTAGATGTATTATTTACTTACTTGCCTACCTACCCACCCACCTACCCACCCAACTACCATGTCCTACAACATACCTACCTAGTTGACTAACATTTTACAACCAACCTAAGTTTATGTACCTCCAACCTACCTACATAATATAATTTTCTATGTTACCTACCTTTTTATCTACTAAATAATTATATGTTACTTACCTATTTATAACCTACCTCCTACCTCCCATTTACCATGGCCATATAAGTTATCTACCTACTTGTTTAGCATTGTACAACCTACCTAAGTTTATGTATTTTCAACCTACCTAGTTACAATTGAATTATACCTACTATTTATTTACCTCTCGACTCCCACCTCCCTCCCACCCTACAACCTACCTACCTCTTTTACCTTCTTATTTACCTACCCAACCTACCTATGACATGTACCCTACTTAGTTTAATGAATGGAATTTGAAATGGAAGAATCAAATTTATCAACATTATAATGAAAGGTGTCCATGTACGCCATGTGTTTTCACTAGATTTTGAGTGAATTCACTAGTTGTAGTGAACAAAGACCAATGAAGAAGAAGTGAATTCACTAGTCTAGTGAACTAGGATTAGTGAACTACACCCACATTTTGTAGTAGTGCAAGTTTTGAAATTTGTCATCAATTTTTAATTTTCAAAAATATTTTTTTACAACTCATTTGAACATTTATATAATATATTGATTTTATTAATTAGATCTTTGAATAAGCTAAAAGACTATGCTTTTATTTGCTTCACTTGAATTAAAAATAATAAATATTGCCAAAGTTGGGATTTCCAAACTATTTCATAATTAACAAGATAAAATTAAATGTTGCACAAATTTCATCAACAAAGAGTTGTGTGACTTGGTGGCTAAAACATTTGGATGTTTCCATGAAGTCTTGGGTTCAAACTTGGGCAACTCATGTACATGAATTTGTATACTTAGTGGTGTATACATGTAGATGTATACATATGGTGTAAGGAAGTCATAACTGGGTACCTACCAACCTACCATTTTATCACATAACAATGTGTTGACATGTGGCACCATCCAAATGTTACCACATGGCACTATAATGTTACCATGTGGCAACATTCATATGATGCTACATGTTAACATCAAATGATGCCACATTTTAACTAAATGATTAGTAAAATAAATTAAATTATTGGTTATATTTTATTAGTGACATTTGACCATTGGTCAAAGGGTACCAATCAAAAATTCTAATCAAAAGCACCACCCTAGGGTTGGTAAAAAAAAACCATCATAGTCATATTGGACTTGTTAAAATCTACTTGTCCTAGAAAACTAAAGGGTTTTTTTATGCCTATCACTTTGGGGTTCCTTTTGACCAAAAAACCTAGTTTGAAAAACTTGGCATTCTAGTAATATACAATAGAGAAGTTCATAATTTTTGAGCAAGAACAAAAAAGTAGGGAGTTAGAAAAAGAATTACAAGCAACTTTTAATTTTTTTAGAATAATTACTACTTCTATAGTAGCGCTAGAGCCATGAATTATAGTTATTTCACATTCAAAAGAGGAAGTGGAAATAATCTCTCAACTTGTTGTTGAGGAGTAGAGACCCCAAGCTTTTGAATGAAAACATGTGGGGGAAGAAGTTGAGTTGTAACAACTTTTGAATAGAAATAGTGGAAAATAATTTATCCAAGAAGGGTGAAAGCACATTGTGGGGGGGCTACTTTGGGCACTTTCGTGAGATGTATGTAAAGTATATTATTGCAAAATGTATTGCATTTAATTTTGGGTTTCACTTTTAGTGTTTAAGCTTGATATTTTGACTTTCACAAAGTTAATGATATTTAATATTATTTGAAACAATTTTTTAATAAAAAGTTTAAATTCAAGGAATAATGAGTATATTTATGGTATATATAGTATAATAGAACATGTTTCTATTTTTGGATTACATTAGGTTTGGGTTTGAATTAGTTAACCAAAAACTGTTTGAAATGAAAATTTAAAAAATAACTCCCTTCACATATCTTGTCATTTTCCATTTGAAAGTGATAGTTTGTCAAAATGTGAATTTACCACATATGGTCATCACCCCCAAAAACACCCATTTGTGATATGATAATTATCAAACTCTTCATATGACTCACAAACTTATTCCAATCATATGGAATCACAATGTTTAATAGATACTACAAATTTCAAAAAAACTAAAAATAATTTCAATCATTTTTTTGAATACATTTGCATTTTTTAATACATAGTTATGCACATTTTTTGCTACAAATATATTTTGGAATCACACAATATAAATTTTAAAAAATAATTTTCTTTGCAATTGAATTCTTTGTGTTATAATCTACCATATTATGCAAAAATTTAAGAAAAATATGCTCCAATATTACCATGGTTGAAGTTCAAACATTGACACCCTTGGAAAATAATACAATGTGATAACATTTTTGGCCCCTCATAGTGTGATTTCACCCAAGACTCTTTGGAGAAAAACCTATTTGAAGTTTTATTCCTCAACACCCACAATCAAGGACCAAAGCCATGATGAAGAGAAAAGGCAAAGTGCCTATAGAAAAACAGGTTGAGAAACTTGTTGAAAAAATAACAATGTTTACGGTGAAGGAGACTTAAAAGATGTTGCAATGGATTAAAATGAACACCAACAAACTCAAATGGGCCAAACAAGTCAAATTGGAAAACTTGTTCACCATGCAATGACTACATTGTGAGAGGACTTATTACAAGAATTTTTACAAACCTGGAAAGAACTACAGTATGGAAGAATCCAAGGACAAATGTGTGGTCAAGAAATTTTGATTGATAACGTATTTCTTCATGAGCAACTTGGGATTTCCAAGGAAGGTGTAAAAAATGTTGCAAATGCAACATTTGATGAAGCAAAAGTTGCTTTGAGGAAGATTGCAAGTCCACATGCTTTTGTGGAAAATGAACAATGGAGTGTAGTTCACATGAAAGAGGAATTTCATGAGAGATTTGTAACCATTTTGTAAATGATTTACCGATGAGAAAGGTTAGCATATTTAACAACAAGATTACTATTACTTTTGACCTAGTTAACAAAGGGCAACTTGTTAACTAGCGATTTATAGTGTTGACCCAACTATTATTTGAGTTAATTCGCTGGACAAAATGTTAGAAGAAAATAGCAACTAACCTAATGCCTAGTAAAACCAAAGAAAATAATTGTTATTTATGGCTTATCCTATATATTTTATTTAGGAAATGGTTCCCATTATCTAAGCTGATTTCACCAAAAACAACAACCCCAAAAAAACTTGTGTCATTAGCCAACCAAAAACAACATGTTGCTCAAAAATAATAGGTTTCACCTGAACCTGTCATAAGGGAGCATTTCTTGAAGGAAAAAAGACTAACACATTCAACCACAACTTCACCTTTACCAAGATGTCAGTGTCATAGACGAAAGACATGCACATAATTGCCTACACCAAGGGACAAATTAAGTCTTGAAAATGTTACTTGACCATTAAAAAAAAAATCTAGAACTACTTTCAGGTCATAGGTTGTTGAGTCAAAGGAGGATGAAGAGCAAACATGTTCGGACAAAATGGGAGGTGGAGGTGGAAAAGAGTTTCAAGCAATAGTTACATAGGGCAACATATAGGAAGAACATGAGCCTCATCTAGACCAAGTAATTGATAACATCCAAGTTGAACCTGTTGAACCTATGGTACTTATTACATAATCTAAATAACATGTAGTTGTAGTTGCAAAAGCATCACAACCAGTTCAACCTATGGTTTAGCTTGTTCATGTAGAAAACCCATTATTTTCTATACCCCAACCTATCCTAGTTTCTAGTCATTCCATAGATAACTTGAGATAGATTAGTATGTTTTAGAACAAGTTGCCTAAAATGCCACAACATGGTCAAAGGCATTGCAAGAACTTGCCAACTTTAAAGTTGAATATGAACAAACTAGGGAAAACTTTCTAAGACCAATAACTGCCTATAAACCTGTAGCCTATAGCTAACAACATAATAACAAACCTTTAAGAACTGCAACAATGAACTAATCATAGTTAAGGGGCAACTAAATAAGGTCTAGCATGAGAACCAAAACTTGTCTAACAAGTTGAAAGAGGCAATATAGGTTGTTAGGAAAATTGAAAACCTATAACAAGAATGTGTAGAGCTCAATTAGTTCAATTGGAAAACTCACAATAATTTGAAATTTTTCCAAATTGAATTTGAGCAAATGACACAAGACTACAACAAAATGGAGGAGTCCAATATGCAACAATATAGTGCCATAACTGGTTTGGAACAAACTTGTCAAGAGCTTAGGGAGCAACAAGTAGTTGCTCACATAAAGTTTGAAAAGGAAAAACAAACTTTCACTGGCCAAATCCAAGATTGGAAATATTAGTATGAAATAATTAAAGTATAGTTGAGCATACCCAACCCCATTCTACATGTTAGGATGAACAACAAGTTGAAGGAGTTTGAGGAGTTATTATTGGACAATATGTTATTCAAAGTGCAGACTCAAGCCTTGGGAAATAAAAACCCAAGTGGAAGTAGTGGTGGCAAACCATTCAAAAGTTCATGTCGAAGAACAGATTTAAAAAAACATGGAATTAACCCACTATGATGAACAAGGTTACCAATTGGAGCTACAAGCATATTGACTTATTTTTCCTAACTTTAAATACAAACCCCCTAATTTTGTATATGTGGAAACTAGAACCAATAACAGAACACCAACAACACCATTTATGGTACAACATGTTGCCACTATTAAACTAGTTAGTCCACTAAGAGGTGGAACGTGTTTAGAGATCATACCTTTACATGTTCAGACTTTTACCATACCTATTCAAGTTACCACTGTTACTATTGAACATGTGAAAGGTAATGAAAAGTTTGTTAAAAAACATGCAAAACCTATTGATCTTTCATGTACTATACTATATAGTGGATAGGACCCTTGGAGTTCTTATTTGCTAGTTTATCTCTGACCCCACACCATATAGGTACAGGTTAGGAAATTACTTTTCAATTTCCAGTACCCTGCATGTTTAAGAGGTATTCACAACACCCATAGTAACCTTTGAAGAAACATTTGATCGACTGAAGACTGCAACACTAATAAGTCTTCATATTGTGAGTCAAGTTAAACATGTTGATGAAGTAGGTGCTAAACCTATTGAAAGAACCATCAATCAACTAGTTGCCAAAGACCAAGCTAACTTAAGACTTTGAGTTAACATTTTGAGGATGAAATGTAATTTTCAAAGGGGGATAATGTTACTTAGATTTAGTAAAATGTGACTTAACAGGTTATAAATTTAGGCATGTTATTTAACCTAACCTGTGACATTAACCTAACTTGTTACTAAACTTGACAGGTAGTATTATACTAGGTTAGTAGATAGGTTGACATGATAGTTAACTAATAGTTTACAAAATAGGTGGTAGAATAAGTAGTTGAACAAGTAATGAAACATGGTGTAATTTTTGAAAATTTGGAAGGTGTGGGTATAATTAAACTTTTTGTAAATTTTTTTTTATGTACATTTAATCTAATGTATGTAAATTTTGAAACAATCTAACCCACCACTTCTCAATCAAAATTCCCAATATGTATTAGGAGTGATCTCATTACTTGAATTACAGAAAGTCAACATTGCCAACTCTAAGCCACATCGATTGCTTGATTCATCAACTCTTGGTTATCATGGAATAACATTTTGCTCCCCAAGTCTTGGTTATAATGGAATAACATTTTTTCTTCCTGACTTTAAAAAAATAGAAAAAGACAAATAGAGAGAAGAAGAAAACAATGGCAACAAGCTATCATCGTCTTTTTTGCAGCAAAAGGACCATAGAAAAAGATGATAGCCATTGTCATTGTCTTTTTCTTCTCAAGTAGAAAAGAAGAAGGCGATAGTAGCAAAAAGGACTAGAGAAGAAAACAATAGCCATTACTATCGTCTTTTTCTTCTCAAGTAAAAAAGAAGAAGAAGGCAACATAACAAAAGGACTAGAGAAGAAGACAACAACCATTGCCATCGTTGCCTTCTTCACAACAAAAGAACCAAAGAAAAAATCAAAAAGGAGGAGAAAGGAGGGCGCTTATCTTCAAGTTGATACTTTTGCCATTGGGTTGAAGGTCCTCTTGCCTTGTGTCTCCACTTTCCTAAGCTCCCTTGCCTCACGTTTCCACATTCCTTAACTCATCTTGCCTTGCGTCTCCACATTCCTAAGCTCACCTTGAAGCTCTAAGCTACTCAAGCTCTACTAAGCTCTAGTGATGGAGGTGAACGCAAAATGAGCTTGGTGGGGAGGGATTGGTAGGATGAGGGAGGTAGGTGGGGAAAACTAGGTTGGAGGGTTGAAGAGGGGAGGTAGGTAGGAGGGGAAAACTTTGGGGCTGAAAAGAGGGCTGAAAAAACCTTGGGCAAGGGAAGAGGAAAATAAAAATGCCCTACCTGGATGTGTTTGGGTTCATCCCCAAAACGGCTTGAACGGCCTCATCCCGAACTGGTGCACTGGTGGCTGCTGGTTCACTCTAGCTGAAAGAGAGGGTGACTTTATGGATAACTTTAACATCCTTTTTTTTTTTCAATTTTTGTGCTTTCCAAACTTTGGTGATGTTTTCCAATTTTTGGTCTTTCTTTTGAATCTACACTATAAGAATGAAAAATTCCAATTTCTTTTCTAGTCACAGTGTGAAAACAATCCCAATTGTTGCCAACAATAACATGGCTCTACAAGGTGTAAAACTAATATTGGAACCCATCACTCTACAGCCCTTTCACTAAACCAGACATGGCTAGGGGGTAGTGTAACAATTAGAAATTAACAGGCATTTGGACAGTAGGGAGCCCTAATGTTGAATAAGGGCTGCTTTATTGCAGGGCCTGAGACCCAAATATCTAGCCCAAACTATGTCCCACAGTTTGGGCCCTAGCCATTAGCCTAGGCCAAAATAGTGACAACCAGTTGTGAAAATAAAAATTACATACAACCAATGAGAAGGCGCAGCATGCACTCAAGGGGCCCTAATTTTTTCTTTTTGGGTGGGGGGAGGGGCAAGGAACATTTCTCATTTTTCCCTTTGCTCCCAATGTGTTCCCAAGAAATTTTCAAAGAGTTCTCATCAACTTCCAAATGCGTTCTGCAAGTTTCCAATCTGTTCCCCCAACACATTCCCAATAGCACCCCACTTTGATCTCATATGCTTTGACATATGTTGTCCTCTTTTCACCTCTACTAGTATGGCCTGTGCAGTTGGCCCACTTATGAACCTGTTATAGAACAGAGTGAACTCAACATAAGAACATTGTTGCGCAAGGTATATATCCGAATTTGGAAGAGTCAAATATGAAAGGAAATCATATCTTAAATTGCATGATAAACAATGCTTCCTAAGTGTGAACACATTATTTATCTGATTTTTCCTCTCAAAATCTGAATTTTTAATTTATTTGAATTGAATAATAAAAATTACACAAAATTCAATATATCATGCATATTAGGTCTGAAAATTATGAAATAAATTTCATTAATCCTAATCATTGAGATCTTTTCAATAGTATCAAGAATGCACCCATATTCTGCTTTTTTTATTTCATTAAATTATTGTTGAAAAAATGTTCAATATTCAATAACTTTTGCATTGTAGGTTCAAAATGTCACGAAACTCTAACCGTATTAAAAGTGCAACAAAAACCTTGTGGTTTGTGATAGAATCTAAAATTCAAATTTTCTTCAAATTTTGGGTTTTTGTTGAATTTTTAGTGACAAAAATTAGTTAAAATTTAGTATCTCTTGGAACTTATCTTGGCCCTAGTTTGAACCCATTACAAAATAGAGTGAATTCAACATATGAACATTGTTTTACAAGGTATATATCCCATTTTTGAAGAGTCCAATATGAAAAGAAATCATACTTGAATTGAATGGTAGACCTGCAAGGGTGACAAAGTTCTTCACTGATTTTTCGTTCCAAAACCTGTGTTTTTATAATTTATTTGGATTTTCAGAGACAATAAAATATAAAATTCAATATCTCTTGCATCTGAGTCCAAAAATTACGAAATAAATCATGTTCACTGAGATCTTTGCAACAATATCAAAGGCACATCCCAAATCCTCTCAAAATTTCAGTTAGGATTTAATTTAATTAAAAATATATATATTCAATATTCGATAACTTCTATTTTGGGAGCCTCCATAGTTTTCAATCGTCAAATTGGCTCATTGCAACAACAACAACAACCCCCCCCCCCCCAAAAAGCCTGGGAGGCAAAACAACCGGCCCCACCCCCCCCCACAACGCAAAACACCCACCCCCAA
>Ga0116231_10004489_pt1 | contig 28225 bp, 16 predicted proteins | sample S1TSphgellanicum_2_FD_89695 | JGI IMG/M metagenome (GOLD analysis project Ga0116231, IMG submission 89695) | Host-associated microbial communities from peat moss isolated from Minnesota, USA - S1T2_Fd - Sphagnum magellanicum MG | ecosystem: Host-associated > Plants > Peat moss > Unclassified...
ACTATGCACTAACCACTTTGTGTGGGTTGTGTGCAGGCCCGTGTGAGTGAGTGAAGCTTGTCAACTCTTCCTAGTCCCATCCCGGAGCTCCAACACGCCCTTCTACCCCTCAAAGTGTTGTGAACTAGGGAGCATGTTCCGACTCTTCAATCTTCCGCTATGTTCCATTTGGACCCACATTTGGGTCTTTTAAGGAGTTGGGAGTGCGTCAAATAGCTACACGAGGTTTGAACTTTGAACAAAAGAAAGAGAATAAAAAGAAGATTAAGAAAAACAATAACTGCAAGAGGTTTGAACTAGGGAAAGAAAAACAAGACAAAATTAGGAAGAACAACAATTATAATTTAAGTTCAAACCAAGGAAAAAGGAACAACAAAAACATCATGAAAAATAATAGTTGCAAGAGGTTTGAACTTCAAACCAAAAAGAGAGAAATAACAAGAACATCAAGAAAAACAATAACTCCAAGAGGTTTGAACCAAGGAAAGAACAACAACAAAAACATTAGGAGGAATAACAATTGTGAAAGGTTCAAACCAAGGAGAAAATAACAAAAAAAACATTAAGTGGGTCACCAAGTGGAAAGTAGCAAGAGGTTTGAATTAGGGAGAGTTGAGTTCTTTTAAAAATTAGGAATAATAACAACTAAAGAACACATGTTAAGGATGTTCAAGAACACTAAGAGGAATGCCTTTAAAAGTTTGAACCAGGAAAAGATGCACAAAAGTAGCATGAGTTGTTATTGAGGAACACAAGTTAAGGAGCACCAAAATAAGAACTTGTTGAACTCCAAGAGGAGCACCATGTTAGTCAAAAACAAGACACTTCAATAAATGCCAACACCTACACACACAAACAACTTGGTGTTAGTTCAAATCTTCAAAAGAGTTGGGAAGATCCACCCAATTGTGCTTTTAGGAAAACATGCATTGAACATGCTTTAAGAACATTAGAGAATAATCTATGGGCAAGCACTACAAGAGCTTCACGAAAGAGGATTGTGATAATTTCACAACAGTGAATTTGAGTGGGAAGAAAGAAAATTCGACTGAAAGTTCGATCCTTTACAAGCAACAAGTGGGGAAAGGAACGGGAATGGGGGGAGGGCATTTAAAGTTATGGAGTGATGTTGCGTGAGACAACCTTTGAAAGTTAAGGTTTAACAAACCTTTAGGGTTCAATCACCAAAGAAAGTTTTGCCTATTCTAAGGTTTTGATTTCAACCATTGAATAAATATTTTTGATTTTTTCAAGGATAGTGATCGGTTTGACCTTGAGATTGTTTGATGATAGCATGGATTTGTGAGATGTGTTAGCTTTAGTATGTGTGTTGATATGGTGTGCATTGTTTGAAAAAGGGTTGGAAAATATTTGATTTTTATTTGAGTTTAGGCAAATGAAGTTGAGATCTTTTAGAAGCCATATTCACTATATTTGTGGTCCAAATCTAATGATCTAAAGGGCTCTAGGTGTGCTTAGAGCTCCTTTACAATCCATCTTTGGACCCCAAAGGCAATTGAGGTTTGTTGACATCTCAACTTTCATATGAAATTTTTAGTGTACTATGACCAACCTTTTTACCCTACCTACCATGGATGGTAGTTTTTAGTGACTTGTGACCACAATGAACCTCTTTTGTAATGGTGTTTTCTAAATCTTCCCATTGTGTAATGTGCCACCAGACTTGTTTTTTGTTTTCAATTTTGTGATGTAGCCAAGGTGGTAGTCATTCATAAGTTGATTTAACCAAATTCAATTATTAACAAAATAGGATTTTTTTAAAAAAAACATTCATATATATTTTTGGCTGCCTACTTGAACCATGCATAGGAATCTAGTGAATTTTAAATGTTTTAATTTCTTTCAAATATTGCTTTTAAAAATTTAAGTTTGTGAAAAAAAATTCAAAAAATTCATAACAATGCAAAGCTTTGCACAAAAAAAGATGGCTATTTACCACATGTTTCTTATGGATTATTATCATTGTAGAAGATTATGATGAGCTAGCTCATCATCTTTTGATTTCTTTTGTGTTTTTATTAGTGATTTTTTTTGTGTAGTGATCAAAAGACGACGAGCTCCTAATTCGTTGTCATTTTTTCTTGTAGAAAACGACAAGAAACCCCCAACCCGTTGTCATCTTCTTGTGTTTTGTCCACTACCTATAAATGATGATGACAAACTAAGGGCTCATTATCATTGAGTGTTTTTAGTACCTATAGAAGACAACAATGAACCCTCGATTTGTCCTTGTTTTTTGTTGCTTTGTTCATTAATTCTAGAAGAGGATGATGAGCTAGTGCTCGTTGTCATCTTTTTTTGTTTTGTTTTTGTGCACCCAAAGAAGACGACAATGAGTCGATGTTCATTGTCGTCCATTTTTGTTTTCTTTCTATGCACCCAGAAAAAACAACAATGACCAAGCTTGTCATCATCTTTATTTGTTTTATTTCTATGCACCCATAGAAGATGACAATGAGCCAACATTCGTCATCATCTTTTTTTCTTTTCTTTATGTGCACCTAGAGAAGATGATGACGAGCCGATGTTTATCATCATCATTTTTCTTTTGTTTCTATGTACCCACAAAAGATGATGACAAGTGTCGACTTATTGTTGTTTTTTTTGTTTTCTTTCTGTGCACATAAAAAAGATGATGACAAGCCAATGTTTTTCATCGTATTTTTTTGTTTTGGTTTTTATGCACCTGGAAAGATGACAATGAGCCAACGCTCATTGTCATCTTTTTTTGTTTTGTTTTTTGTGCACTTAGAGAAGTTGATGACGAGCTAGCGTTCGTTGTCATTTTTTCTCTTTTCTTTTTGTACACCCAAAAAAGACAACTATAAGTGAACATTCGTCATCATTTTTTTGTTTTCTTTCTATGCACCTAGAGAAGATGGTGACAAGCTAATTCATCATCATCTTTTTTTCTTTTCTTTCTTTGTACCCAGAGGAGATGGCGATGAGTTGATGCTTGTTGTTGTTTTTGTTTCTTTTATTTTTGTGCATCTAGAAAAGACAACGATGATTGGCACTTGTCATTTTTAAAAAAAAATTTTGGTTTTTGTGCACCCAAAAAAGACGATGACAAGCTAATGCTTGTTGTTGTTTTTATTTGTTTTCATCTATGCACCCATAAAAGACAATAATGAACGTTGGCTCATTGTTGTCTTTTTTTTTTGGTCATTCACTTAAAAGTTGACAGTGGGTTAAGTTCATCCCTAGTTCATCATCATCTTCATTATGTGTAGATTGTAGAGAAGATGAGATGAACTAGCCAAGCTTGTTGTCATCTTCTCTTCTTTTGATGGGTTGCAAATAACGATGAGCCGGCAAAGCTCGTTATTGTCTATGTTTTTTTGTTTTGTTGTAGAAGATGATGACGAACCAACTAGGTTCATTGTTGTTTTTTTCTTTTGTTGTGTTGAGGTAGAAGATGACAATAATGAATTGGCTAAGTTTGTCGTCATCTTGAACAAGTAGGCAACACTTGCCAATTTAATAGTTAATATACACTACTACAAAATGTGGGTGGAGTTCACTAGTCCCCATTCACTAGACCAATGAATTCATTCAAAATCTGGTGAAATCACTTGGCGTACAAGGACACCTTGTGTTGTAGAGATAAAATTTTTAAATATAAAAATAATTAAAATAGTTAATATAAGTAATTAATGAAGTATAATAATATATTAATATATATTAATTTAAAATTAATTATAATGAAAAATGAAGTGTAATAATATTATAATATTATATTAATTAATTGTAATAAGAATGGAGGATGTATTTCAATTATTTAGAAAAGGTTCAATGATTTTTTTTCCTTTGAAGGTTTTCTAATTTTTCTCAAACAAAATTCAAAGTTTTTTTTAAGATGGTTCCTCAAAGGAAACATGCACGAAAGGCATGGTGTCAAATATAAAAGCAAATAATTATCGTATATGTAGCCCCACATTCTCAAGGTATGTCATGAGAGGTGCATTTTGAATTTGCATATGGTCACGTTAGAACCCATCCTTACTTTCCATGTAAGAATAAGGATGGGTTTTTTTTTGTCAATTTTATTTGTTGCAATACCTAAACGTTTCTAATCAAATTTCTTTCACATAATAGAATACTATCTTGGTTTTTGGTTCACAATATTTTCATCCTTCTTTATTTAGGGTTATGATTTAGTGCAATACCCTCATTTGTTGACATTGTGGTGGTTGGCCTAGATGTAATTCCCCACTATGTATGTTGATTTAGTGCAATACCTTCATTTTTTATCATTGTGGTGGTTGGCCTAAGTGTAATTTCACATTATGTACGTTGTTTTGGTGCAATACCCTCATTTTGTTTCATGTTGTGGTGGTTGGCCCAAATGCAATACCTTCAATAGTTGTACCAAATCTTGTACCTCAAGAGGTTGCTTCTCCAATTCAAGATGAGCATGGAGATGCAATGGAAAATAATGAATGGGCTCATGAAAGTTCAAGATGGTGTTGCAAGGTGGATGCATGCACTAGTTTTTATGTGACTAAATGGTTGTTCCATTAGCACTTAGAGTGAACACACTCCTTTTGAATGCAAGCTAAGAAATCAAAACATCCATCTACTCATCCTGGGGAGCCTAGGCAATAGGATCATGGTTTTGTGAATGTTCCTATTTTGAGCAACCCACATGCAAGGGAAAGGAAAAATGAGAAGAAGGCCTTTGATTGAGTGCAAAAGAAAAGAAAATAAAAATGGGATGAACTTCAAGCCCAAGCACAACAAATGCCACAGGTTAGGTGGTGCTTGTTGGTATGTTTAGCTTTTGAGATGTTGTTAGGCATCACTAGGATTTTGGCATGGGGTTGGGGTTCATCCCACAAAATGCATGGGTGTGCCTTGAAAAGGATGGAAACCTTGTTGAGGCAATTCGAGCAAGCATAATTTCCTATGCAAAGCTTCTAAAAGTTACATGGGGCATTCAACATTAAACATTAGAGTCCAATAAGTGCAATCGAGCCAAATAAATGGATGTAATATCCAAGTATCATGATTTTGAAGTTATTCATGGGTAGTATATTTCCATATTTATATATTTTTATTTATTTACATTGTTTGCATCTTAACATTGGAATCTGTTTTTGTGTTTTTTTGTGTTAAGTTTCAGGGCACAATGAAAAAGGCTTTTGTTGCAAATAAAAACTACAGTAAAGTATCGCACCAATATGGGCTTCTAGTTCATCCTCAGAGGAGGAATAATTATAGATATAGTTTTAGTGCACATACACACCATTTTTGTATCAAACCATTATAAATTAACTTAACATGATATATTTTTGTCACCATCCTTTTTGTAATGTGGTTATTTGAACATTTTTGTATCAATCCACTTGTTTTAATTTTGATTTCTAATTTTGGGATTTGTAGATTTTGGGATCATCTTATGCCACATTACACATAATACCCCCATCCATCACAAATGCATTACATTTGTACTATAACCAAATGAATAATACCTTCATTTAATAGGGTTAACACATTCTGTGGCCATGCTAGAACATTTAAATAATACCTTCATTATCCTTATCATGAAATACTCGCATAATAACCTTAAGGGAAAATTATAATTTAATATTTTTATATAATTACATTGCCCACTTTCATGAAAGGACCCCTTGGTGGATAAACTAGTTTGTCTATGTGGGTATTGCAAACTTTTGATCTTCTTTTGTTTATGGTTAGATTCTCCATGAAACATTTCAAATTGCAATACCCACATTACAACCAACTCATGTTCATGTTACATTACCCTAATCTAAACTTTTGCCTAAGATATGTTTCAAATAAATAGAGGGGACATTGGGTTTAGGGAAATTAAACCCATTTTTTTGTCATTAATTTTTTAAGGTAACCTTTTTCCTAACATTTATATTATTTTCATGGAATATTTTAAAAGTGAATTTATGTATTTGCATACACCCATACATATTAAGAGGTTCTTATTTTTATTTTATTTTATTTTTCATTTATTAAAGGAGAGGATAATGAAGGTGACTCCATGGCAAAGGTATGAATGATAAAAACCTTCCCATTAGTTGGGGTCCCCCCCCCCTTAAAACACAAGTTTTATTGGTACTTATATAAAAAAATTTCATAGTTTTATTACAATTATGTATCCAATGTTGATAGTCTATACACAATTTAGGGTTATGCAAAAATAATTCCAAAATTAGGTTTAACACTTAGTTTTAAACAAATTGTTAAATTCCACCATTAAAATCATGTAACTAATTCTTTTTGTGTTTATTTAATTTAGGGTCAATGTAGGGATTTTTTTGTTGCATACAAAGGTTTCAGCTCAACATTTTAAGGTACATTATATGGTTTGTTTAATTTTTCAAATTTAAACTTATGCATCCATTAGGTTGTAATGTTTACATAATACATGGTTTATGCAAAAAGAATTTACCAATATTAGGTTTAAGGTTTTTTGTATGAAAATATTTAGTTTTTTGATGAGGGTTAAAGTTTTCAAATTGCAATACTATACCTTATCACCTTATGTTAGATCCCAAATGCATGCCCCAAATCCAAATTGCAGTACCTACGTAAATTAACATTATGTAACCCCTTTTGATTTAATAATGCAAAAACTTGTTCCTTCATCATCTAAGGTTATACATCTTGTGTACCAAATGCAATACTTTCATCTTTAGGTGTAAACATTGAATGTGGGCATGTCCCAATTTTGCAATACCTACATTGTTTGCAATTAGTGTTAGGGTGATCATTAAAGTAATTTTGCTTTTATTACTATAATGTAATATTATCAGTCTACCATGGTAAGCTTATCACAATACCTACATAAATTTATATTGTGTACCTTCACCAAAAGCCCCCTTTTATGTAATAAATTATTATTATGCAAATATTGCAAAAACTTAGTCCCTCATCATCTAAGGTTACTCAAGGGGATCTTGTCCACCAAATGTAATACCTAGATTTAATGGACCAAATGCAATAAGAAATATCCAAATGACATTTATAAATAAAGTAAATCCATTAAAACAAGTCATCATTCTAATGTAAAAAGGTAGGACAATACTTGCATTAAGTGGTCAAGTCCCCCACTAAAAGGAGTAGGATTTTTGTAATACCTTCTTCTAACATAATTATGTAATTAATACCCATGAAAAATATGAAATTATATGCAATACTTGTATTAATGCCTGTTAAACTTTAACTATGGTATACTCTAAACCTTGTAATACCTGCATGTAAAATTAATTAAATGGCACAAGAAACAAAATGAATATGCAATACCCACATATTGACCTGGTGATTATTATATAATTGACCTACAATACCCACACTGTATAAGGTGGTAAATCAATCATACATGATGCAAGTACCCACCTTTATATGACATTTGAGTGAAATATTCTTGTTTGGGAATTTTAGAAGATATGTGAAATATTTACATTATAATTTTTGCAATCAAAGTCCACAATTTGCAAGTGCATAGGTAGGTATGATGATGTGTGGACAGGTAGGTTTTGTTAATAAGTAAATGTCTTGCTAAATTAAAATGACATTATCAAAAATTGTATCTATTCTCTTAGTTAATTTCTAGAGTGAAAATTAAGTAGAAGTTTAACCAATAAGATATATAGATTTTGCTAAAAAATAGAAGTTTAGCCAAGAAATATAAGTTCAAGAAGAAATATAGGTTTAGTCAAGAAATATAAGTTTAGCCAAGAAATATAAGTTTAGCCAAGAAATATAAGTTCAAGAAGAAATATAAGTTTAGCCAAAAAATATAAGTTCAACCAAAAAGAAATATAGGTTTAGCCAAGAAATAGAAGTTAGCCAATAAGATATATAGGTTTAGCCAATGAGATATATACGTTTTGCCAAGAGATAAAAATTTAATCAAGAAGAACTATAAGTTTAGCCAAGAAGAAATATAAGTTTAGCCAAGAGACAAAAGTTTAACCAAGAAAAAAAAAAGTTTAACCAAGAGATAAAAGTTTAGTCATGAGGAGATAAAAGTTTTGCCAAGGTAAGTAAGGGATTAGTTGTTAGTTCGTAGGCAGGGCTAAGATTTAGGTCAGTAGGGTAGCTAGGTGGGTGGGTAGTATGGAGGTCCAGGTTGGGAAAAAATTGGCAACAAAACAAAATGGTCAAAAGGTCAGTAGCCAAAAAAGATTGACTATGGTAGAATATTGATTAATGTAAGGTAAAGACATGAATCATCCAGCCTATCTTATGGACAGAACGGCCAACTGGTGCAGTCATGGGGGCTGGTTCATTCTGGCCTTACTGAAGGTGATCGGCATCTTTTAAACATTATGTGACAGTTATGTCACTCATTTCAATATATTATTTTCAGCATCTGGCACTTGCTCTTGGAGTTCATACGGGATTGAACTTGACTGTCTTTTAGAGATCATTTTAACTTCATAAGTTGCTACTGGCATAAAATGCAGCCGTGAATTGCACCTGCAAGATCAGCAATCATATGTACAATGTAATGCCCAAGGTCCAGGGCATTCCGAAAATAAGTGCTTGCCACTAGTTCAACTAGTTACAAAACATGTCGACATTCAATGGCTATGGTATTAATTCAACACCTTTTGTATATTAATACATTAATATTATAATTCTCATCTTATACAGACAGGGCTAACAAAGGGAAAAAAACCCCTGATATGAGGTAACAAATTATTAAAGCAGAGTTCACGCATGGCAACACATTCTTCCCATCTCTCTCTATCTCTCTATATATATATGCGGACCACTAAATCTTGATTTAACTTTGAAGAATCAATAAGACTTAGAGTGTGGCTTGCTCCATTGAGCACATATTGTTACAAAGTTTATTTCTTGTTGAAAATTAAAACAGGCAAAATCAACAGTAGAACATTGTTTTGCAAGGTATATGCATTTTGGAGAGTAAAACATTGTACACACAAACGGCAGAGGAATTTGACAGTGTGTGATGAGTGTTGTTGAATTTCAAATGAAAAAAATCAGCCATTTGAGTGGAGTTCAATTTCCTTTAAAATTTTGATTTTTATTAGATTTCCAATGAATAAAGTTTCTCAAAATGCAACAACTCCACCCTAAACCAGACCCATAAAACTGTGATCACAAATAGGTGGGAGATTACTAATAGCAAACAACCCACCTGGACCAATCAAACTATCTACCCAATGAGAAACAGGGAGCAGTCAGTAAATACGACTTGACTGCGTTTATTTGAGGGTTCCAGGGCTCCGAGAGGGCTTCTGATTAGCTGTGCTTGTTTTCAGCCAGCCGGGTCACTGCAGTCTTGCAGTGAACTCACTGGATTTGACTACTGGATTTGGTCACACACTGAGTGCAGGTAGATAAGCTGCTATAAGTATAGGAGAAGGTCTTGCTATGAGGACCTTTCGAATTTGAAATGTATAAGGTCAGGAGGTCAAAAATTCAGAAGGCTCCCTAAGGGGAACCTTCTCCTACGTAAAGCAACAGCTTTTTTTTTCTTTTTTTTTTTTGAAGTGACTAATCATAAAATTGAATTTTTTTGAAATTCGAAAGGCTCAGTGCAGGCTGTATAGGGCCTTCCAGTAAAACGCAGGTGTAAAAAAAAAATTTACAAAGGAAAAAAAATTTGGCAGTGCTTTATTATTATAGGTAGTGTAATTTACACTCCATGTAAATAAATTCCATTATTATGCTAGTTACACTGGAAGTCCTACACCATATACCAGCGCACAAGATTTGGGGAAAACCGTTTTGGACGAGTGTTGAAAGAGCCTGTTTAAACAAGGGGGGTGCCACTATGAGGGGGAACGCTGGGCGCTCTCTCTCTCTAAGCTCTAGTTCTTTATTGTTATTCCTTTATTGCGATCACACTCCGGTCGTTCCCGAATCCTCATCCGCGGTCTCGCGGGGGGGAGTCGCCGTCGGCTCGGCCTCACCACCTGAATTCGCGCTGGATGAAGACGCACCACCTTGAGGTGCAATGTCAAGAAGTTTGTCTTCTAGTTGCTTGAGGTATTTTTTGAGCCAAGATCCGCTGTCGGCACCATTATTAACAGTTGAAGAGGGTGTTGAGGTGGTGGAGACAGTTGAACAGCATGTTGAGGCGGTGTAGAAGAAGTATAGCGTGGGACGCGTGAACAAGAACAGTAACAAGAAAATAAAGGCACCATACAAACACCCGCCGGTAATAAACGAGATGAGGATGGTTTTCTCGTCGGCGATGTTCAACTTATGGACTACTGGCAATTTTGAATCCCCTAAAGAGTTTGTCTTGTACTTCTGCCACTGTCATAATACTCTTTTGAATTGTTCTAGCTTCACGACTTCCAATGGCACACAAAACACTTGTAGCCTATGAATTATATAATACTGATACACCCAAACTAACATACATGATTGTACTAAGTCAACTTCCTCACATGAGCTTCATGTGCAACAGTAAGAAAGAAACTCTTCAGTTCATCATGGGCACATCTTTTCTAATGTGTACATGAATGGAGGAGCGTACCTTCATCTGTAGATACAGTATACTAGTTGCTTAATTCTTGCAAGGAATTGGGAATGGACATGGTCATCTGTGCAGACTAGTCTCAAGATCTCAAGACTCTTGTTCTGCTCCTCATGTAATCAGGCTCTAGATCCGTGGCCACCAGCTTCAACGACCCATTGGATATGAGTTACAACAGCAGCAGCAGCAGCAGGAGCAGCATGCAGTCGAAAATTGTAGTGAGAGATTCAGTAGCAGTTACTCCCAACTAGTCATGACTCATGCAGTGTAAGCCTGATCAACTGGTATACTGTTCTGGTACTAGTAGTTTATATATTGGCAGAGCTCCAAGAGAGTGATGAGCTGCAAGCATCAATTGCTCTCTAAAAGCTCAACAACTATGCTCCAGTTACAGCTCTAAACTCTGAATCCATCATAAGATTCTCTTTGCTTTGAGGGGGGAAAGGTGGGGGGGCGGGGGCGGGAACACTCTTTGTATTTCTTGGGTACTTCATGTGTTCAAAGGGTATAATTTTTTGTTACCTATTTATAAATGAGATCAGTGGTTTTATGTACCTTATTTTGAGTAATTTATGAATAGCTATTCTTATTTATAAATGCAGGTGAAACATCTTTAATTTTACCAACCCTTTTTTTTTTTTTTTCAAACTTTCTAATAGAAATCAAATATACAAAGTTCATAAATCTATGTATAATATTGGAAAGGATTAAAAACTACCATTGGTTTTATTGTAGAATAATGAATAGGCGGTAAATAGTGTAATCCCCTCTCTATTGGCTTCTCCCAAATGTTAAATTTTCAGCAGAGGGATGTTTGTTCATGTATTCAAGCATAATGTGCTTTATTACATAACCCAAAAATTGAGAATAAGTTGAAATAATTGCAACGAAAATCCATGATATAATATTATTTCAATGACATCTTCTTTGATGGTCCTTACAAAAATCATGTCAAAAGTGCCCCAATAAGGTATTCAGAAAGCCCAAAGAGAATGAAATTAGTAGGTGTGGAAACCTACTTACATGTATATATTGTATTTACAATAAAAATTTTAAATAAAATTTGCATGATTTCAAATATTTTCTGTTAATTATCAATATTTTGTGTGCGCCTAATTCATTTTATTAAATTTTATAAATGTACTTCCAAAGTAATAAACAAATACCTTATTTTGAACTCACATTATTTTTACATAAATGACCAAGAGTGGGAGGGGCCTACCTACTTACCTACCTAATATACCTATCTAGATAGCTACATGCCTAGCATAGAGCAACCTGAATGCTTTGGACATCAACCTGGGTTTGTTGCTATTGTCGATATCATTTTTGCTTTCTTTTTTTCTGTTTTTTTTTTTTTTCGTCTTCAGCATCTGCTCTTCTGAAAGTTCTCCTTGATCTTGTTCTACAAGTTTCCAGACTTCAATGTTCCCAAGTTGTGTTTGGTTCGCATTGTCATTTCATTAACGATTTTGCCTGTAGGCTTGTGTTGCACATTGACATTCTATTGTCTCAGTCTCATTCCTCCTCAGTTGCAATTTTTTAATATGTTATGAAATAATTGAATATTTAAATATATTATAAATATAATTCTCAAACCAATAATAAAAATCCAACAAGGTCGTTGGCATTCATGACCACCTTGCGATTGGTTCCATTCACCCAATCTTTTTCTTTTTCCTTGAAACACAAAAGTCGACCATTAGGTCATGCAAGATGTTCCACATAATAGCCAAACCCAACCAAACTAATATTATTTTTCATCTAATGATTTGTTGATGGATGAAACATAATTCACAATAACAAAAAGATGGGTCTTATATGATTTTCATCCCATTCATGCCTTGGTTAATCAGATATGTCTAAAGTCAGAAAAAAAACTTATACATTTACCATGATTTTTATTGTTGGGTTGTCTTTAAATCGACAAGACCCTTTTTCAATCTTATGATCATTCCACTAGTTCAAACATCACAAAAATTTATCATTTTGTTCACATGTTGAACATCAAGTTGATTGGGTTCTTGCTCTCCAATTCTGCTGATTGAAGATGGTAATGAAAATGTTTTAAGACTTAAAGTGCAATTGCATCCATGAATTAGTTTGTGTATTGAAGATATCATTAAAATTAAAATTAAATAGTCTACAATATATTTCTGCAATATCCTTTCTATTGTTAAGCTATAATATCCATGTTGTGGTCTGTTTTGGTACTAAACATGCCAATTGTTACATCACAATGTCTGTTGGTTTGTACTTTTTTATCACTGTTGCATTCTTCTTACTCCATCAATAATTGGAATTTGGTTCAAAATAATCAGTAATTATAAACAAAGGATATTTAGAATAAATTAGTTCATCATCTCAAAGATTGAAGATGATGAAAAACTATTCAGACTCCAGAGCCTAATTGTGTTGGATAATTAATGCTTTAAAACTTTAAAAGAAGTTATCGAGTCAGGGTCCAAATCACAAAACTGAGAGTGTACCCAACACCTCTCCCAGCCCAAGGTTCTCAATGCACATCTCATGTGTCAGTAACATAGACTTGCCATTTGATTCAAAAGCTTTGAATTATTATTGTTTCATGTCTGAATTTTGATTATGAGTTTGAGTCTATTGAAATAATCCCACTAAATTGATCCACCTTCTCGTTCTAATGTTGCTCAACCCTAATTTATTCAAATTTACTCAACCACTACCCCCAAACAGGAACAAAAACAAGGCATCACAGACAAGCTAGCCCTGCCAATAGATAAGATGTTGTACATCTAACCTACTGTGTCCACACTCTGAACACCAAAACAATCCGTTCCAATCTAAACAATCTAAACACTTTCACCAAAGAAACCGACTCACCTAATGTGAAACTGGTTCTAATAAGGTAAACTTCCAAAAGTTGGATCCAATGCGATAGTCACTGTCCCTGTGGGGGGCAGGGCCCAAAAACCCAATGTCTTTTAGAGTGATAAAGTGAGATATAAATTCCAATCCTGATGGATATAGTTCAATGGAGCCATTAACCTAGAGGTGGGTTAACTGATCATCCAATGTTACCGAACCTACTAGGTGTGCTTCTGAGTCCTTGGGAGAAGAACTCGGCAATGATGTATATAGTTTTCAGTGATAGTCAAGAAAGGGTCTAGATCCCATGCCTTGTCTAATCATGAATTGCCTATGGACAAGTGGATGGGAACATGTTCAGTCACAGATGCTCTGGTCTCCATATGTTATTATTATACATCTACACTTCATTCTGTATGGTGGGTTCTTACTTCCTACCCACCCTATGGGCACACTTATAGGCAAGGGAATTGTGCTCACACTCAGATTCTCAACCTTATTGAAGCTCTATCAACCTCAAGGTCATAAATTGACACTAGGATACAAAGCAGATGAACACGGCCTAGTTAAGGGCCCCAGTGAACCAGACCCTCACAAGTGCACCATGCAAGATGGATGATGTGTGGACAGGAAATGACTTTTCATTGTAATTCTGTCCCCTAGCTAACCACAGTGGTTAGTTATGTACCAACCATCCACATGTATCTACATACCTAATAGCCACAAAGTGCATTACTTACTTACGTTGTAACCACTGGTTGTCTAGGTACTTGTGAAGGGGAAGTAATAGGGTGCACATAATAGGTCACCACAGTGGAACCTTGGTAACTAAGTTGTGGTTCATAATGGGTTTCCAATGGATGATGCATGGATGGGTGCTCGGTCACATACATACACTCCAGAACCTGCAATATTTTCTCTCTGAACAACTAATGAGCCCATTTCCTTAAGAAAAGCAGGGTCCTTACAGTGTTGGTACACAAACACAGGGTTGAACATGGGAGATCGAACACAAGAGGAACGGCTGGCACATACTCAAATGTTGGTACACAACTTGAGAGGTATTGGCAGCATAGTTCAACAACCAACTCCCCTCCTCATATACCTAGTAGATTGAAATTTTGCAAAACATGATGATTGATATAAAAAATAATAATATTCAACAATATCAGCATGGATTGATTATTTACCTCATCATAAATAATTGATAAGTGCAGAGTCTACTATCTACAGACTATTGTTGTAGAGCAGAGCACAACCTGTATTTTAGTCATTTTCTTTTTGGCAAAATTTTTCATTTTTCCACCCTGAAAAATATTTCCAACCTAAAAAATATTATTTTTGACAAATACAAAGGATTTTTGTGATAAAAAATGGCCTAATTCGCCGGATTAAAAAAAACAAATGAATTGCCAGAAATCTCCATCAGGTTCCAGTAGGTAGCCAAAATATAAAAGGATTCTTAAATTTTTGTACTTGTGTATCTGGTCTGCAGCCAAGTTTGGCTAAATTTTCTTGTGACTGATAGTAGCCTAAGAGGCTGCAACAATAATTCAAATTCAGAAATCAAGTTTTTGCTCAGCTTTGTCAATACCAGTGATGCAATTGTTGGTTGTTCTGCAACCCCCTTTCTTCTTGGAAGATTTGGAAACATCAATTACACAGTTTTCAATTGCACTCTGGTTGCAATGAATCTGGTTGTTGATTGTGGTGTGTGTCCTGGGTCTTTTGTAACCAGTCTTGAAGAAATATATTATTGATTGGAATACCCAAGTCTTAGTCTCACACCTAGGGTTGAGCTGGATATGAACCAGGGTATACATTGTCATGGGTCAAACCTTTGCCCTCCTCATATAAACTTGACCATACCTGGGAGGTGCCCTGGTTCCTCTGTTACCGTCTATTCGAGCTAAGAGAATAACTTTCATATCTAGATCTTTTTTCCAAAGAGTGTAACTCTTATTCAGGAAACATTAAACAGGCCAAAGGAAATGAATGAATGCGGTCGGTACAAAAGTACTGCTGCAAATTTTTTCCTCCAGTCTGCCCATTTGCCCAGTTTATTTTCACCTTGTCATGCCTAAGGCATGTTTTGAGTCCATGTTATGCACATTCTGAACACACTAGGGGTATAAAGGGGTATGTAGCATGTTACTTGGCATGTTATGTGAGGTTACAAGTGCAAAACATGCCGTATTATATGAGGTTATGAGTGCAAAACATGACTGGGTGTCACTTGAGAAAATATGGATGGGGCAAATGGGCAGACTGGAGGAAATAATCGTAGCAGCACTTTTGTACTGACTGCATTCATTTCCTTTGGCCTGTTTAATATTTTCCCTCTTCTTCATATCAAGGTTATAACCAGTGTTGTGTGGGTACATGGATCCCAAGTGTTAGAACCGGCGGTTCTGGATTCGTGTATCAAGAACTTGATCAGATCCAAAAACAAAAAAACTTGATATAAACTTTTACTTGTGAACAGTTGACCATGGCAAAATTGAGGGAGAACCTAGAACCTATTTCTACCCACCTATTTTTGGTGGAGGAAACCCTTGAGGGCCCACCCTACGTTTCAATGTCTTAAACGGGTCTTGGTTTTATGTCTTAGGGTTTTATGGCCTTCTAGAATACCTTTGCACAACCTTTTCACCATGCCACCTCATGACATCACTTGACCAAGATTGCATGGTATTCATTAGGAGCCTCAATTCTTAGACTGATTCTCAAAATGAAAATCAATAAGTATCACATTTGGTGATAATTAGTTTGAGAACTCGACTAACATGAGAATTGAGTTATTGAGAATTTATTATTATGTTTGTTTTTTTAAGAATCAGGCTGATTCTATGAGAGAACTAGAATCTAATTCTTAGGGTAGTAGGCTAAAATCGCCCATCATCAAACATGTATTTATCACCAAACATTTTCTATATTTTTCTCATTCCTTAACCAAATTGAACAATTTTTTTTGTCATTGAACACACAAATTGGAGGGCTATAAATATGCTTTCAGCATCATTAGAAGTTAAAGAACAATGCAAAAAACACAAGAAACGGATGAATGATAGTTTGTTTCAAGTTTTTTGAAAAATAGTTTTAAATCTCTCTTTTATTTCAAGCCCATTTTTTTTTTCATTTCTAGTATGTTTGGAGTCATTTGAAACCTTATGAGTGCACCAACTAGGGCTTTACAAAACTTCTTTGTTACATTTAGAGGCAAAAATGTAATGATCCAAGATTCTAAGCTTGAAATCCTAATCAATTTTAATTCATTCATCATCAAAGATTAAACCCTTTTACACCAAACACCTCATATCTTTCCCATAAACTTGAAATCCTGATTGTGAAAACTAGATATGAAAAGCAATTATTATCACATTTGTGAGAACTGCCTTGTTTGAGAATCGATTTGATTTTTAAAAAATTAATGTGATACTTTAATCGGTTTTCATAAATTTAAAAATAATTTTTTTTTACAGAACTAAGTCAATTCTCTCAAATGTTGGGAAAAACCAAACCAATGGTTCTCATAAAAAAAAGAAAATTGCCTAACATTACACACAACATTGCTTCTTCACATTTTTGCAAATTCAAATCATGTTTTGTGCTTATGTTGTAAATGCAAGATTTTGTTTTTGCTTGAGGGAGCTCCTTGTCATCCATGTGTGGATAGATAGGTTTTCATCGAGGTAAGTTTTCTCCTCATTTTTTCATTTATGTGTGTGATTGTGTCTGCATGCATTAATTTAACAATGATTATCATGTAAAATTTCACATATTAGTTTTTTTTTATAGAAATTTAATTTTTTTTCGATTATTATTGGTTTTGAACTTTTTCAAGGTATTCTAGAGTTGTTTTGTATTTATGTTGATTTAATAACGATTATCAAACAATTAGAACTACCAGGTTAATCTCAATTTGCAATAGGTTCATTTTATGCACTTTTTTAAAAAATTGTGTGGCAATGGTTATTAAGCAATAGGCTACCAATTTTATTAGGGTTTCCATTAGGTGTAAGCTCTAGTATTTTTCTAATTGTCTTGGGGTCAACAATGGGGATGTAACCATATCTAGAACCTATTGCAAAATAAATGTTTTTCAATAAAATTATGTGTAACTTTATGGAACCCTAAGGCTTTATGTGTTTGTCCAATTCTAAGGTGAAATCTAGTTATTTCTCTATTGTTTTCTCTTTTTTTTTGGATTGTTCCAAAGTACTTCAAAACTATTTTGTCTAGGTATAATAATTTGGCAATAGTTATCAAACAACTAGCTACCAAGTTGATATCAATTTCCATCAAATCCGTTTCATGCATTATTTTTTATTATCTTTGTTTCATTATTTTGTATTATTATTATTTTCTTTTTTCTTTTTGTTTCCCAAATATCACAATTTGTAATTCTTGATTATAAATGGTAAACTAATGTTTTTCCAATTGTTTTAGGGTCAATAGTAACACGGCCTTATCCAAAGTTTGCAACAACAAATGTTAATTCCAAAATTTAAGATTACAAAAATGTGGATAGGAAATTTTGGGGGATTCTATCATTACACTAAAAATGATTTTCATGACTAGGTAAACTTGCGACTATTGTCCAATTATAGTCATGTCATATATGGACTTCAATCACTATCATTTTTAAAAGTACAACCATTATTACGACTAAATGACTATAAAAATGACTATAAATTATAATTACACAATTAGTAATCATGTTGAACATAGTTGACCTTGTTTAACGAACTATAAAAAAAATATATATATGATCATGTGGCTAAGTTTAATATAAATTTAGCTACATTTAACCTAGGTTTGGCTTTGGTTTAGCCTAATTTAACATCTAAATTTAATGTGATTGAATTGAAACCTCTAAGCTTAATATCTTCAATTTAATTTATAAGATTAACTTTCATTAAATTGAGTTTATAAGGTTTAATTTAAGTAGATTCGTTTAGACTTAAGTATATTTGTTTAGCTTAATTTAATAAATAACCTAGTCTTGCCCTAATTTTGTTTCGATAACCCAATCAAACCCAATTTCATCAAAAATAGAGTAAATTAGCCTAGTTTAGCCCAAATATCTTGAATTAACCAAGTTTTGCCTAAATAATATAATTGTTTCAAGTTTTGCTTAAATATTTTAATTTGATCAACATTTGCCAAGTTTAAGCCAATTTTGCCTAAGTAATCTAATTTAGCCAATTATAGCCTAGTTTAATGAAGTTTAATCAAAATTTGCCAACTTTTTCCAACTTTAACTTAAATAACATAATTTAATCAATAGTAGCCAAATTTAACCTAAATAACATACTTTAATGAGTTTAGCCAAATTTAACATTAAAAATATTATAATCAAATTTAGTCAAATTTAACCAATTTTAGCAAATTTGAACTTAAATAATTTACTTTAAGCAAGTTTGACCAAATATAGCCAAATATAACCCATTTAAACGAAATTTAACCTCAGTAATTCACTTAACCCAAGTTTACCCTAATGTAGTTTAATATAAACAAGTTTAGCCAGATTTATCTAAACAACTTACTTTAACCAAGTTTAGCATAATATAACCTTATATAGCCAATTTTAATAAACTTTAACATAAGTAACATACTTTAGCCTATTATAACCTACTATAATCAAATTTAACCTAATATAATCTAGTTTAATGAAGTTTAACCTATTATAACCAAATTTAACCTAAGTAACTTACTTTAACCAAGTTTAACTCAATAAAGCCTAGTTTAGCCAAATTTAACCTACTTTTGCAGAATTTAGCCTCATATAGCTTAATTTAAACAAATTATAGGTGTTAAAAGTATTATTGAAAGTACAAATTGTATTGTTTTTAAGTAGCCAAAAAAAATTCTAATGTAAAATTTGCGCCTACCATTAACTTACATAACTTTTGCCAAATTTAACTTAAATAACCTACTTTTGCTAAGCTTCCTCTAGTATAATCAAGTTTACGCTAAATATTATATTTTAACCTAATATAATCAAATATAAACAAGTATAATCTAGTATAACCAAGTATAACTTAAATAACTTACTTTTGCCAAATTTAATTTAGTATAACCTAGAATGGCCCAATATAACCAAATATAACCTTAATAACCTATTTTATCAAATTTAGCCTAATATAACCAAGTTTAATTTAATATAGTCAAGTATAGCCAAGTTTAATCTAAATAACCTACTTTTGCCAATTTTAGTTTAATATCGCCAAATATAACCAAATATAACTTAGTATAGCCAAGTTTAACCTAAATAACCTACTTTTATCAAGTTTAGTTTAATACAGCCAAGCATAACCAAGTTTAACCTAAATAACATACTTTTACCAGTTTTAGTTTAATATAGCCAAATATAGTCAAATATAACCTAGTATAGCCAAGTTTAATCTAAATAACCTACTTTTATCAAGTTTAACTTAATATAACCAAATATAACAAAGTTTAAACTAAAAAACTTACTTTTGCCATGTTTAATTTAATATAACTTAATTTAACCTAAGCAGTTCCAAGATAGACTAAGTTACCTAGGTTTAGCTTAGGAAGACTTAGATTTGTTTAAAATAGCCTATGATTAGCGTAGGATGGATTCAAATTAAGTGATAAAATATTGAATCCATCCTAGGCTATCATGAGGCAACTAAAGACTAATCAAAATAAATTATAATTAAAATTTTAAATTATGATTGTTGAACATGTCTTGCAATTAGGAAAGACATTCAGAAATGATATTTGTGATTACATCATTTTTGTGATTAATAGTAAATACCATAGGGCCATATGGACTACCAATCATATAGTCATGGTCAGTCATATATGTGGTTTAAGATCACAATGCCAATTGCTTATGTAGTCATATTTTTCATGTTTTGACATAATATATTAGCTACATTTGGTGGAGATTTGAACATGTTTAGAAACAAATTAGATTTTATTGGATTATCATTCTTGAGGAATGCAAGAAAATAATGGTAATATTGTTTTAATTCTATGTTGTCACAACATATCCAATGGAGGCAATCAATATCCTTTTTTTTTTGTGTAATTTTATTGGAACCTTCAAGTTGTGTGGGTGTGTCCAATTCTAAGGTGAGATCTAATTTTGTATGGTTTCATTATTTTATGAAATAAGTTTGCAGAACCTTAAAGTTTTGAATTAGGGAACATAATTTAATAACTAATGAAGTTCTTTTGAAATTTATTTTTCATTTAAAAAAACCAGCCAAGTTTTCAAATTTTCTTAATATATAAATCCATCCAGTTTTCATGAAAATGGTTCTTGCAAATGTGAGATTTGTTGGTTTTCAAAGGTGGTTTTCCACAACCGAATATCAGTTTTATTTTCTAATAAATTTTATTTTTGATTTTTAAAGTTTTTAAAAAAATGATTACAAATTTTGTAATAAAATTCAAGAATGAAACAAATTGATGAAAATTATAAATGGACATAATTTTTTGATGAAAAATGAATTTATCACAATTTCACATGCCCACAACTTCATCTCTCACAAAGGATCCTAGATTTTCCAAGTTACAAAATTTGTTTCCAAAGTTCATAACTTTCTCATTTCTTGTTTGTTTTAAATAATTTAAAGTGTTATGGAACCATCAAATTAAGGTTTACAAATCATCTTTGTATGCCGAAGGCAATGGAGCAACGTCCAAATTTTTTTTGACTATTTGATTACCTATTTTCAAATGTTTTAGAATTTTCCTTTTCACACTTCTTGATAAACCTTACAATCATTATTTTCTCATTTCTAATTTCTTTGGGAAAATTTTTAATGCTTTGAATGTGCCAAGACAAAAAGCTTTAATTTCTCTTTAAACACCATAAACAAAAAAAAATCCATCCTCTGAGATTTGACCTCCTCGGACCCACTAAGTGCACATAAAAGTTGAGAACCGAAACCAGGTAGAATCCAATTACCTTACCCCAAGTATCACTTTTTTTTAAAAAAAAGAATTAATTAACCATGTTTTCATGATGCCCGAGAATTCTCATCTCGGGCTGAATGAGAACCGGGATGCCAGGTTTCCAGCCGAGGTAAAGACATCCAGTGATAACTGGCAGAATTGAGGGTGAAAACCGACCTGAAAGCCGGGGGACGATTCTCACCCAATTCCTGAGAACCGCCCCCAATACGGATCACACATCACTCCAAAAAATCAGCCTTGGACCCAATACCAGGACCAGCACTAGAGTATGAAAACTTTTGAAAAGGGCCCCAAAACCATCATGGCCAGGCGGCTGGTATGAAAAAAATTTCAAAAATTTCAAAAATTTCAAAATATTTGGATACCAGACCAACACTGACTGATTCATAGCAGGCTAGGATGAATGAACAGATACCAATTTAAGGTCCCCTGATAGAATGAATGAATGAATGAATGCCATCGGAGATGGGAGGAGGAGGAGGAGGGAGAGGGATGAGAAAAATATCATAACTTATGGTCAGTTGTTGTGACATCCATCCTACAACTGGGGCAGTCCAGTCCTACATTCACACGGGATTCCGTAACAAGTGGAACATCTGAAGCTGGAACATCTAACGCCCAGCGACGTCCGACTATTCGCAACTGGGCCATGTAGGTCTGCTTCTGCTTCCGGGCCATGGCCTTCTCCTCCTTCTTCTTCTTCTTCTGATTCCTTGTCGTCGTCGGGAGTCTCAAATTTGCCCAGCTCCTGGACCCGTGATCTTGCAGAAATCGGCACAGAGGTCTGATCACGGAAGGAAGGGAAGTCTTGGCTGTTTGGAATGCGCGCGGGTCTTCGACGAGCAGGTGCCTGTTGTTGCTGCAATTCCACTGCATTCACAGCTGCTTGGGACGTCAGTGGCCTGAATACTGCAGGACTAGACGCGGCCGCATTGTTGTTATCAGCTGATTGTTGAGCTCTGAAAGCTGCTGCTGCTGCTGCATTATTATTAGACGTCTCGGTACTCCGCTGTTGCTGCTGCTGGCTAGTTTGTTCTGCTGCATTTAGCTCATGGGGAGTATTCTGATCATAACAGATGATCTCGTCAGAGGCCTTGTTGAATAATTGCTGAACGCTCCACAGTCTTGCAGCCTCAGCAAGGTTTTTTGCTAGACCTTCAAATCGCTTCTGTGTACAGGAAGAGCCTCCCCGGAAGAGGAAAAACCAGATCAAGGTGCAAAAATCTGTGAAGCAGTCGACAATAGATCCGGGTCTAGCTAGATCCGAATCCGCTAGATCCGATCTAGCGAAGCTGAAGAACAAAGCAAAGTCGAGGAACAACCATACCACGAAGACAAAATATAATAAGCAGCCTCCGATACCTGGGATGATGATCGACAACCGATTGGAGATGGGGAGTTGCTGGACAGCAGAACCCGCTGAAATATACGCTGCAATACAACAAGTGAGCGAAAGCACAAACAAAACGTTGATGACCAACAGTTTGGTGAGCGTGAATAGAACGGACTGTGCCAGTTTGTCGTTGAATTTGACTAGCCCCCCCTCTTGTGTTTTCGGATCACCTCGCTCCACTTTTAGATCACCTGTGAGAAGATTGCCCATGGGTGCATACTTGCCGCTTATGCACAATAACAGATCTGTCATGGAGAAGAAGAAGGAGAAACTGTTCAAGTAGACGAACCATAAGAGTGGCGGATTGCAAGAGGTTCTCATCAGTCCATCATCATCAAAGGAACCTGGCGGTTGCGAAAACGTGGGATACGTGACTGTGGCAAGCAATACTAGCACTAGCGCGTACGCATCGATCGATTTCACAAACCCTCGATTCATGTTCATCAATGTCCGCAGTTGTCGCCTCTCATCTTGAATTGTCGTCGGCCTCCTCGTCGATCCTGCACGAGCTGGCCCATCAGAGGGCGCCACTGATGAGGACCCAGGCATTGCGCTTTACAAATTCTCGACCAATCCCTTCTTAATCCCTTTCAATATTCTTCGATTTCTCCACATAATCAAATGCCCAAGCTGAGCAACAGATCTTGCGCAGTTCAGCTTCCAGAAATTATTTGCAGCTCAGCTCGAATTGCTCACTAAGTTCTTACGATTTACAAGACCAGATCTGCAACACCAAGACATACCCATCGCTTAGCTTTTGCTCATAAACTTCCAGACTTCTTCAGCAACATCAAATGTATACTTATAAGATCAGTCTTGACGAAACTCGCTGAGCCTGATCATCACATCTTCCCACTTTCCCCACTTAAATCTGGCATTATACTGTGGGACATATGAAAGAAAGCTCAAAACAATTCTAGATCAGTTGTGACATTTGTTCCAGTAGATCAGCTTCACACTATTGACACTGAAACCAACTTCCAAGATCTCTATCATAAGAAACTCGGAACTAGTCCTAACAATATGACTGTAAACTCGGATGACTTTTCATATAACATGTTGATCTGTGCTCGAAGCTGAAATAAATAGAGAAATTCTTCAGTCTAATTTTTCCAATTTGTGCAATTTTTAAATTTGAAGCAGCTGATTCATGGGCATTGATACCTTGATGATCTTCATACTTGGGGTTGTCGAGATCTGCAACAACCAAGTACATTTGTGCAGGAGCTGTGACTTTTAGGGCCACTTTAGATGAGGGTCCAAGGTCCAGGGTCCAATGAAATAGAGCAATCTCATTGGATGAGAGCTATAAATTGGACCCACAGCCTTTAGATGAGGGTCCAAGATCAAAAAGTGGCAAATCGAGGCTAAACCTACATGGAAGGAAAATCAATTGGTTCAGAAGCACACCAAAAAAAAATGAGCTCAAAAGGAGAGCTCATGATTTGAAGAACCAAGATGCCAGGGCTGGCAGTATCAGGTTTTATTCAGTTTTTAAATAAAACCCGAGTCCTAGGATAGCGTCATAATCGGGTTTTAATTGATTTATTTATTGTGATTATATTAATAACTAGGGTTTGGCATTCAATTTTGCCTTTGCCACAGTGACGGTAGCAGGGGTGCGGATGGCCCGGGGCTTGACCAACTCCGAAATAAAACCAGGTTTTATAGAGTGAAAATCGAGTTTTATTCGTTAAAACCAAAAACCCGATTTTCTAATGGAAAAAAATCGGGTTTTTTCCAGCCCTGCAAGATGCAAGCTAGGGTTCAAGCAGGATCCTACTCAAGGATTCAATTTGCTTCAAATGAGTCCAAATTGGTTCCCTAGGAATTTGGAACCGGACAGTGGGCCTTAATGTATGTTGACATTTTGTTAAAAGCATCATCAGGGTCAGTATTTGAAGTGTAGGGTATAGTGCCCCAATTCTCCTAGTTGGTAAAAACCTCTGCCCAGGCTAGTAGTGTATATGAATGCACAATTGCAGATTGGACACTTTAAATGCCGAAGAACCTGTCAAACAAAAAATGAAATGCCTGTGCATGTGAGCACTTGTTTTATGAAACTCCCAGCATTATTTAAACTTTTTTTCTGTGATTCGCCCCAAGTATCATGATTTTTTTAATTAAAAAAATCTATCAAATTTTACCCTGATCACATGTCTATTTGTTTCAAAATATTCAATCTCAGGCAAATTAGAGTTGAATCATATAATCAAATACAGTTTTTGAAAAATTCAGAAAAAAACCAAGTTTCCTGTTAGGCATCACTATCAGGCATACCTAAACTTAAGTACATACTTTTTGCTTCAAAGCCTGAAGTCTATTGAATTGGTTGCACCTGTTTTGATGCTTGCACACTAAGGATACTCCCACCATGTGGGCAGTGCAGGAGTGAGAAGAAAGCATCAACTCCCCTCTGGAAGGAACACTACTTGGCCCCACTAGCTATAACTACATTTGCCCATCATAAGATTCCCTACTTGAAATTTTGTTGCCTTAACTTGCAAGCACAGGAATCTCAATATGCTGCACCCCTGTGCAATTTGGATTGGCAGCATCTTTTGGCAACAAATCTTTGGTGTATTACTTTTTGTAGGCATGCCTTGTCTTGAGCATCTGCTCTTTCTCCTGGATCTATAGTTGGGGAGTTATAATACCCATTTTTCAGGTCATGTGCTCTAAATGGCTGTTTGTTTGCATGATCATTTCATAACATTTTTTTGTGCTCAATCTCGTTCCTCAGTTTATGGATACTCTCATTTTTCGGTAGTGTTAGGTTGAACTTTTCTTTAAACTTTTTCATTATCATGTGGATTCATGCCTCTATAGCATTTGTGCAGGCCGCTTTCTTTTGCAAACAAAGTTCCCAGCTTTTCATGTCTGGATTTGTTTGATTAGTCTCATTGGAGCAGTTTTCTACTCTTTTTATCCTCAAATTCCAACCTTGTGAACGTTTTGAGGGAAAATTTGCAACAGAAAACTTTATTCTTTTTCATTTTCTCTCCGCATCTACTTTTTCTCTTGCATTCATTCTGTACAAGATTGCTTCTTTGTTTATGTTCTCTCCCAATTTCCTTATTCCCAAAATTACAAAATTATTTTTTAGAGCTTTTTCCATAAAGGATTTTGGGAGAATATTATGGTTTTTTAGAGTTCCTTAAATTGCTTAAATCTCATCCAAGGTCATCATTAATTACATGTCATTGCCTCACGTTCATAATTAAACATACTTTTTCTTTTTCAAAAACATGAACAACTAAACTTTTTGTTGCTTTGTGTACTTTGAGGGATATACCCCCAGCAGAAGAACCCTAGGGGGTTTAAGCCTGGGGGAGAGGACCTCCTCCTATTTTAAAAAATTCCTACATTCCCATAAAAAGACAATGGTTTACATGCCTGGAGGTTCTGTCCTTGTGGGTTCTCCTAAGGTTGGGTGGGGAACACCTTGGGGCTGACACCCTCAGGTTGCCCTTGCTCCCTCAAGAGGACCTCACCCTACCAAGCTTGCCATTCTCTAACAAATTTGCTCTTCAAATAGTTGAAACCTTTGTATCCATGAACCTAGTTTGGATGCCCAAGATATAAAATACAATTCTTAAAGCCACTTACAATAGAGCTCAGGACCAAAGAATTGTCTCTCATATTTCTCTTATAGGCGAACAAGCCTTGTATTTTGATTGGTACTAATTAACTAATGATTTTATTTTTGTATCGAATTTTGTCCATTTTCAAAAATGGATTTTGAAAAAAGAATATTTTGTCGAAACATCCTTTTTTTGGGAAAAAAAATCGCCAAGAAAAGAAAAATAAAAATAAAAATTGCCAAAATTTGCCACAATTGCTTACAGTATGAAAGGGTGCTTCAGTTTTTCTGCTTTCCTATTTTGAATTTCGCCAAATTTGCCTAAATATATTTATATATCATCACCACCTGAGCAACATCACAAATGTTTTTTTTGAACATTGCACTAAATATGCCACAAATTGTTATGTAACTCATCCATTTATGATGTTGTTTGACTCTAAACAATTGGAAATTTTGAACATTCAAACAACACTTTTTTTAATGTCAATAGTTGGAGCTTAAGATTTCAGGGCCTTAAATAACTAACAAACCGAAAGTAATGATTTTTTATTGTTAAACAAAATAGTAGCACAACGTTCATGCACATGCATTCTGGAAAGAGATTGGAATTGAAAACAAAAACACTAATTTAGAGTCTAAACGTTTTGGATCCGATATTTTCTCAAATTTGAATTAAATTATTATCCTCAAAACCGAAATCATCAAAGTCTGATTTTAACACCTAGTACAAAACCAATCAATTCAATTCAGAAATCATTTTTGGATTGAAGAGATTTGGGATTTTTATCAATTTAGGAAAACATTTTTCAATTTAACGTGATTCCATCCAAATAATCTCATTTATTCCTCTTGTCATGTCAATGATTAAAGCTCTACTTTGATAGCAATTACCATTTTCATTGATAACAATTTGTAAAACACTCAAAATTTGAACTTGTCATCACTGAAAAAATTACATGTTAACAAGAATTTTCTTGTCATCAGTAAATTTGGGCATGGTAATTTCTTTTGCAATAAAGGTATAATAACTTGTTGTATATGATTTGATACCAGATGCTTGAGAAAATTGAAAGATAGCCTTTGAACAAAAATATGAACTCTTTAGCAAAACAGGTGCCAATTTTTCAGGTCCAACTGACGGAATATATATATATATAGAAAACATTTTTCAATTTTTTTTGGAGGAAAAACAGAATATCTTTCTAAAACATTGGGGAATTTGTGACGGAATATTCCCATTTTACTTTCAATTGTTACTAGAACAGGAAAATTCACCACCCAAAAAAAAAAGGTAATGGGATGCTTGATTTCAGAGTACATATGGGATTATCTTCACTAGCTCTAATTAGCTAGCTCTAATTCACTAATTAGGGTGCTCCTAGAGGAAATCTCAACTACAAAAGTTCATAGTTTGGCAAAGAGCATGATAAGCGCACCCAGTATTTCTTTTTTTTGGCAAAGTTGCAACTAGAAAACATGAAAAGCAAGTAATTTGGGGTTTTTTCTAATTGCCATATTTGATATTATTAATGATAAAGGTTCTGATGCAGATGGACAACCAGCACTTGCAAATCTGAACAACCTGGTGACTTGCTAAACAATGAATGGCATATGGATGAGATGGTGGGGATTGTCTTTGGAGTTCATCATGAAGGATTAATCAGTGCAGTCTACCATCTTGGAGACAACTCCTGCATAGCACAGGCTGCACATCATATGGTGTAAAGACTTTCAAAGGAGAAGGATGTGAAGTAGTTATTAGTAGTTGTGGGTGGAAAAATAATGCAAAAAATAGTTGTGGGTAGAAAAATAATGCAAAAAATATAACTATATATCTCAATATATGTCAATTATGGCTGCAATAAATCTGGGAGTTGGGTGCTGTATCCCAGGGGTAGTGTGCACTCTTTCTTCTTGGAAGACTGCA
>Ga0116231_10004490_pt1 | contig 28217 bp, 23 predicted proteins | sample S1TSphgellanicum_2_FD_89695 | JGI IMG/M metagenome (GOLD analysis project Ga0116231, IMG submission 89695) | Host-associated microbial communities from peat moss isolated from Minnesota, USA - S1T2_Fd - Sphagnum magellanicum MG | ecosystem: Host-associated > Plants > Peat moss > Unclassified...
GCAAAGCCCCAGTCGAGTTTGGCGTTCGCCACCAGCGGCTCCGCGTCGAACCATTCGCGGCACAGCCGGCGTAGATGGTACAACGCGGCCGGTACCACGGTGCCGATGACGGCGCGCTTGACCTCGACCGGCTTGATGCCGGCGCGGGTGAGCAGCGCCTCCAGCCAGACGCCGTATTCATCGGACGTGCGCTGTGCGGAGGTCGCGAGCCGCCACGTGCCGCGCCATTCGGCGCCGTCATGCACGGCGAAGACGATGTTGGTGTTGCCGGCGTCTATGACCAACAGCATGGGGGTTTCCTTTAAGTCAGCAAGCGCTTCTTTTTTGCAAAAAAGAAGCAAAAAACTTTCGCTCCGCTGGGCCATGGGCCAGGGCGCCACCAAAGCCCTTGACTCGAATTTATAAAGCTTTTCGGTACCGCCGCCCGTGCGAGGGGTTTTGCTTCATAGACGTATTCCTTTTCCTCCCCTTCTACGTCTACCTCAACCCCAGCAACACATCACCCGTGCTGATGACCATCGTCTCATCGGCGGTGGCAAGCCGCAGCTCCCCCGCCGCCGTCAGCCCCGCGAACGCGCCATACAGCGCGCCGGCCGCGGTCCGCACCACGAGCGGCGTGCCGGCGGGGTGCGCGCGCGCGGTCCATGCATCGATCATCGCCGAAGTCGCCACGGTCTCCCAATGCGCGAGCCGCTCCAGGATCGCGGCGGCGGCCGAAGCGGGCTCGATGTTGAGGCCGTGGTCGCGCAAGGACGTCAGCTTGCGGTCGGTCAGTGCCGGGGCTTGCGCGAGGTTGACGCCGATGCCGACGACCAGCCAGTCCAGGCTGTGGCCGCGCAGAACGGTGTCGATGAGGATGCCCCCGAGCTTGGCATCGCCCAGCAACAGGTCGTTCGGCCATTTGAGGGTGATCCCGGTTGCGCCGAGCTGCGCAAGGGCGTCGGCGACGGCGACACCTGCGCGCAGCGAGGCGAGCCCCGCCTCGGCAGCGTCACGTTCCGGCCGCAGCAGGACCGAGAGGTTGAGGTTGCCGGCGGGCGCCTGCCAGTTGCGACCCCGGCTGCCGCGCCCGGCGGTCTGCAGGTGGGCCATCACGGCGTACCCGGCCGGCTCCCCCGCCTCCGCCGCGGCAATGCACACATCCGAGGTGGAGCCCACCTCGTCGAGGATTTTCAGGCGCCAGTCGATCAACCCATCAGGGCTTTCGCGGCGGCATCGGCGGCCGCGACCAGCGGTCCGGGGAGGAGGACGAACACGCAGGTGGCGATCGCACCGACCGCCATCACGAAGCCGACGCCGGGTGCGGTCTTGTCGAAGGCGGGCGAGCCTGCGTCAAAATACATCACCTTGATGACCCGCAGATAGTAGAACGCGCCGATCACGCTGGTGACCACGCCGATGACGGCGAGGGTGAGCAGCCCCGCATTCACGGCGGCGGCGAATACGTAGAGCTTGCCGAAAAAGCCCGAGAGCGGCGGGATGCCGGCCATCGCCCACATGAAGATCGCAAGGGCGAAGGCAAAACCCGGCTTTTCAGATGATAGGCCGGCCAGGTCCGCGATCGTCTCGACCGCCTGGCCGCGCCTGCGCATGGCGATGATGCAGGCGAACGTGCCGAAGGACATCACGATGTAGATCGCGAGGTAGACGAGGGTCGCCTGCACGCCCTGCTCGCTGCCGGCGGCGAGCCCCATCAGCGCGTAGCCCATATGGCCGATCGAGGAATACGCCATCAGCCGCTTGATGTTCGTCTGGCCGATGGCGGCAAGCGAGCCGAGCGCCATCGAGGCGACGCTGAGGATTTCCACCAGCATGCGCCACTGGTCGAGCAGATGGCCGAACGGCCCCAGCATGACGGCGAGCAGCAGCACCATGGTCGCGACCTTGGGCGCGGTGCCGAAGAACGCGGTGACCGGGCTCGGCGCGCCCTCGTACACATCGGGCGTCCACATATGGAAGGGAGCGGCCGAAATTTTGAAGGCGAGCCCGACCAGCACGAAGACGATGCCGATGACGGTGCCATAGCCCGCCCCGCCTGCGAGAATGCCGGCCAGTGCGCCGAAATTCGTCGTGCCGGCAAAGCCGTAGACGAGCGAGATGCCGTAGATCAGCAGGCCGGAGGCGAGCGCGCCCAGGACGAAATATTTGAGCCCGGCCTCGCTCGAGCGCAGCGAATCCCGTGCCAGCGCCGCGCAGATATAGAGGGCGAGCGATTGCAGCTCGAACCCGACATAGAGCGTCATGAGATCGGCGGCTGCGATCATCACCAGCATGCCGAGCACCGAGAAGACGACGAGGATCGGGAATTCGAACCGCGCGATATTTTCGCGCGCGTTATAGTCGAGGGCGAGGATGAGGGCGGCGGCGGCGGCGAGCAGCACCAGCATGTCGGCGTAGCGCGTGTAGGTGGAGAGTTTGAGCAGGCCGCCGAACAGCACGCCGTCCGGGCCGAAGGCGACCGCGACGGCGGCCAGCGCTAACAGGGCGATCGCGCCGAAACTGCAGGCAACCGACTGGTCGCGCCTGGCGAGCACGCCGAACACGAGGAGGACCATGCCGCCCACGCCGAGGATGAGGCCGGGCAGGATCGAGAGCAGCAGCGGGTTCATCGTGTCACCATGGCAAGGGCGGTGCTACCGTTGAGGGCGGCGAGATGCGCCTGCACCATGGCGTGCACCGGCGCGTCGAAAATATGGGTGAAGCTGGTCGGGTAGATGCCGAGCCACAGCACCATCACCGCGAGCGGGGCGAGCATCGCATATTCGGCGGGCCGCAGATCCGCGATCGCGCCATCCACGGGCCCGCGCGGCCGGTCGAACAGGACGGCGCGCAGCAACACCAGCATGTAGGCCGCCCCCAGGACCATGCCGGCGCCGCCGAGCAGCGAGACCCAGAAATTCACTTTCAGCGCGCCGACGATGACCAGGATTTCGCCGACGAAGCCGGACGTGCCGGGCATGCCAAGATTGGCGAGCGAGAACAGCATCAGCGCGGCGGCATAGACCGGCATGCGCGCGGCGATGCCGCCCAGGCGCGAGAGCACCAGCGTCTCGTCGCGCGCCAGCAGAATGCCGGTGCAGATGAACAGCCCGGCGATGACGAGGCCGTGCGAGAGCATCTGGAACAACGCCCCTTCGATGCCCTCGACCGTGAAGGTGAAAATCCCGATGATGATCACGCCCATATGGGCGACGGACGAATACGCGATCAGCCGCTTCATGTTGGTCTGCGCCAGCGCCACGAACGAGATGTAGATCACCGCGACCACGCCCAGCGTGAACATCAGCGGTTCGGCGGCGGCGGTCGCGTTCGGGAGCATCGGCACGGCGAACCGCAGGAAGCCGTAGGCGCCCATCTTCGAGAGCACGGCGGCGAGCATGATGGTGCCCGGCAGCGGCGCCTCGCCATAGGCATCGGGCAGCCAGGTATGCAGCGGCCAGACCGCGGCCTTGACGCCGAACGAGGCGAGGAAGGCGATGAACAGCCAGATCTGCGCCTGCGGCGGAATCGGCGTGTGCAGCAGCGTCACGATGTCCGTCGTCCCCGCATTGCGCCACATCCAGACCAGCGCCAGCAGCATGAAGAGGGAGCCAGCGAGCGTGAAGATGAAGAATTTCACAGCCGCGTAGATGCGCCGCTCACCGCCCCAGACGCCGATGATCAGGTACATCGGCAGCAGCACGGCCTCGAAGAAGACATAGAAGACGACGAAGTCGAGCGCGCAGAACATGCCGACCGTCATGGTCTCGAGCAGCAGGAATGCGATCATGAACTCCCGCACGCGGGTCTTGATCGACCAGCTCGAGATGATGGCGATCGGCGTGAGGAAGACGGTGAGCAGGACCAGGAACAGGCTGATGCCATCCACGCCCATGCGGTACTCGACATTCACCCCGGCGAGCCATGGCAGCGCCTCAACGAACTGGAAGCCCGCCTGCGCCGGGTCGAACTGCGTCCAGAGATAGACGCCGATGCCGAGCACGACGAGGCTGGTCCACAGTGCCGCGTAGCGGGCGTTGCGCGCGACCGCCGCCGGCTCGCCGCGCAGGGTCGCGAGATAAGCGACGCCGAGCAGGGGCAAAAACGTGAGCAGCGAGAGGATGGGAAAGCCGGCCTGGTTCATGTCAGCGCACCCAGAGGAACAGGCTGAGGAAGCCGAGCAGGCCGATCAGCATGATGAAGGCGTAGAGCGCGATCGAGCCGGTCTGCAGCCTGACCGTCTGGGTCGAGGCATCGGCCGTCAGCGTCGCAAGGCCGCTCGGTACGCCGTCGATCACCTGCTCGTCGCCGAAATGCCAGGCGAATTTGGCAAAGCGGAGCGAGGGGCGGACGAAGAGCGCGTCATACAGCTCGTCAAAGTACCATTTGTTGAGCACGAACCGGTACAGCCCGCCGAATTGCTGCGAGAGCGCTGCCGGCAGCGCGGGAACGAAAATATAGAAGGTCGCGGCCGTCAGCAGTCCGATGATCGCGGCAAGCAGCGGCGAGAGCGCCGCCCAGGCGGGGATGCCGTCGATGTTCTGCATGACGGAATTGGCCGGCACCGCGATGCTCGCCCCCCAGAACTGGCCAAAATCATGGCCGATGAAAGCGTTGCGGAGCAGGAACCCGCTGGCGAGCGCGCCGAAGGCAAGCAGGATCAGCGGCCCGATCATCACCGGCGGGCTCTCATGCACATGCTCCAGCAAATGCTTGGGCGCGCGGGACGTGCCGTGGAAGGTCAGCAGGAAGAGCCGCGCGATGTAGAACGCGGTCAGCCCGGCGGTGAGCACGCCCAGCACCCAGCCATACATGCCAACCCCGGTATGCGAGGCATAGGCCGCCCCCAGGATCGCGTCCTTCGAATAGTAGCCCGAGAAAGGCGGGATGCCCGCGAGTGCGAGCGCGCCGCACAGCATCACCACCCAGGTGATGGGGAGCTTGCGCGCGAGCCCGCCCATCAGCCGCACGTCCTGCTCGTCGGACATCGCGTGGATCACCGAGCCCGCCGCCAGGAACAGCAGCGCCTTGAAGAAGGCGTGGTTGATCAGATGGAACATCGCGACCGGATAGGCGCCGAGCCCGGCGGCCAGGAACATGTAGCCGAGCTGCGAGCAGGTCGAGTAGGCGATGATGCGCTTGATGTCGTTCTGCACGCAGCCCACGGTGCCCGCGAAAAACGCGGTGGTCGCACCGATGACGGTGATGACCTCCATGGCGACCGGGGCGGCGTTGATCAGCGGCGACATGCGCGCCACCATGAAGACGCCGGCGGCGACCATCGTCGCGGCATGGATCAGGGCGGAGACAGGGGTCGGGCCCTCCATCGCATCGGCGAGCCAGGTGTGCAGGAAAATCTGCGCGGATTTACCCATCGCGCCGATGAACAGCAGGATCGCGATCACTTCCAGCGCCGGGAAGGACGTGCCGAACAGCGTGTAGCGGTTCGCCGCATGCGCCGCGACGCCTGCAAAAATTCCGTCGAAGTTGATCGTGTCGAACACGAAATAGGTCAGCGCGATGCCGACCGCAAAGCCCAGATCACCGATGCGGTTGACGATGAAGGCCTTGATCGCGGCGGCATTCGCGCTCGGGCGCTCGTACCAGTAGCCGATCAGCAGGTAGGAGACGAGACCCACACCCTCCCAGCCGAAGAACAGCTGCAGCAGGTTGTTCGCCGTCACCAGCATCAGCATCGCAAAGGTGAACAGCGACAAATAGGCAAAGAAGCGCGGCACGGTTTTATCATGCGCCATATAGCCGGCGCTATAGACATGGATCAGCATCGACACGGTGCTGACCATCGCGACCATCACGAGGCTCAGCGTGTCCTGCCGGAGCGACCAGTCCGGAGTGAAATCACCCACCGAAATCCACGCGCCGAGCGCCAGCGGCGCGACCGGGCCGCCCGCATGCATGTAGGTCACGAAGCTCGCAACGCCGGCGATGGCGGCGATCACCATGAACAGAATGCTGGCCCCGATGGAAGCGGTCTTGCCGAGAAACGGCCTGCCGATGCCGGCCAGGAGCGAGCCGATGAGGGGTGCGAAAACGGCGACTAACGTGAACATGTCAACCCTTCATCAATGTCACGTCCTCGACCTGGATCGAGCCACGATTGCGGAAATAGATCACCAGGATGGCAAGGCCGATGGCGGCCTCGGCCGCTGCCACGGTCAGCACGAACATGGTGAACACCTGGCCCACCATGTCGTGCAGCGCGCCCGAGAAGGCGACGAAATTGAGGTTGGCGCCGAGCAGGATCAGCTCGATCGACATCATGATGATGATGATGTTCTTCCGGTTCATGAAAATGCCGAAGATGCCGATGACGAGCAGCAGCCCGGCGACGATCAGGAAGTGCGAGAGCGGGATCATCATGGGATCGGCTCCGGTGTCACCACGGGTTTGGCGGGGCCAGGCATCTTCGCCCCGGCGCCGAGCTTGGCATTGACCAGGCTCAGCGTGTCGGCCGGCACGCGCGCGTGCTGCGCCTCGAGGTTCTGCTGCTTGCCGCGCCGCCGCTCACGATGCGTCAGCAGGATCGCGCCGATCATCGAGACCAGCAGGATGATCCCCGCGAGCTGGAACAGCACGAGGTACTTCGTGTAGATCAGCGAGCCGAGCGCCTGCGCGTTGGTGATGTTGTCCGGCGTCGGGAACAGCCGCGCCGCCGCCGCACCGGGGGCAATGGTCCAGCCGGTCGCGACCACCGCGAGTTCGACGAACAGCACGAGGGCGACCAGAGCGCCGATCGGCGCGTAGCGCTGGAAGCCCGCGCGCAGCTCGGCAAAATTCACGTCCAGCATCATCACCACGAACATGAACAGCACCGCAACCGCGCCGACATAGACGATCACCAGCACCATCGCGAGGAACTCGGCGCCCGCGAGCAGGAACAGGATGGCGGCGTTGATGAAGGCGAGGATCAGGAACAGCACGGAGTGCACGGGGTTGCGGCTGCTCACCACCATCACGGCCGATCCGAGCAGGATCGCCGAGACCACATAGAACACGATGTTTTCGATTAGCATGGTCCAGCCTTACCGGTACGGCGCGTCGAGTTCGAGGCGTTTGGCGAGCTCCGGCTCCCAGCGGTCGCCGTTCTCGAGCAGCTTCGCCTTGTCGTAGAGCAGTTCCTCGCGCGTCTCGGTCGCGAACTCGAAATTCGGCCCCTCGACGATCGCATCCACCGGGCAGGCCTCCTCGCACAACCCGCAATAGATGCACTTGGTCATGTCGATGTCATAGCGCGTGGTGCGGCGCGAGCCGTCATCGCGCGGCTCGGCCTCGATCGTGATCGCCTGCGCCGGACACACCGCCTCGCACAGCTTGCAGGCGATGCACCGCTCCTCGCCGTTGGGATAGCGGCGCAGCGCATGCTCGCCCTTGAAGCGCGGGCTGGTCGGGTTTTTTTCGTACGGGTAGTCGATCGTCGCCTTCGGGCTGAAGAAGTATTTGAGCGTCAGTGCGAGTCCGCTGAGGATCTCGCTCATCACGAGGCCCCACGCCATGCGGCCGAGACGATTCATTTGGCAACCTCATGCATTTGGCAGCAGCCCGAAGATTTCGAGAAACCCGGCGGTGAGCATGAGCCAGGCGAGCGAGATCGGCAGGAACACCTTCCAGCCCAGCGCCATCAGCTGGTCGTAGCGAAAGCGCGGCAGGGTCGCGCGGACCCACACGAAGACGAACAGGCAGACCACGATCTTCAGCAGGAACCAGATGACCCCCGGCACCCAGATGAACGGCGCAAAGGGGATCGGCGAGAGCCAGCCGCCGAGAAACAGCGTCGTGGTCATCGCACTGATCAGGATCATGTTCGCGTATTCGCCGAGGAAGAACAGCGCGAAGGTCATCGCGCTGTATTCCACGAAAAAGCCCGCGACGATTTCCGTGTCGCCCTCGGCAAGGTCAAACGGCGCGCGGTTGGTCTCGGCGAGGCCTGAGATAAAGAAGATCACGAACATCGGCAGCAGCGGGATCGCGAACCAGACGGTGCGCTGCGCCTGCACTATGTCGTTCAAATTCAGGCTGCCGACACAGAGCAGCACGGTGACGATGACAAAGCCCATGGAGACTTCGTAGGACACCATCTGTGCGGCACTGCGCAGCGCGCCGAGGAACGCGTATTTGGAGTTGCTGGCCCAGCCCGCGATGATGATGCCATAGACGCCGAGCGAGGAGATTGCGAACAGATACAGGATGCCGACATTGATATTGGCGACCGCCCAGTGGTTGTTCACCGGGATCACGGCCCAGGCGACGACGGCAAGGCCAAAGGTCAGCATCGGCGCGATCGTGAACAGCACGCGGTCCGCGCCCGTCGGGATGATCGTCTCCTTGAACAGCATCTTGATCGCATCGGCGAAGGGCTGCCAGAGGCCAAAGGGGCCGACCACGTTCGGGCCCTTGCGCAGCTGGATCGCGCCCATGACCTTGCGCTCGAAATAGGTGAGATAGGCGACGCCGATCAGCAGCGGCACGATAATCGCGAGCGATTTCAGTACCGTCAGGATGACGATGCCAAGATCGCTGTGGAAAAACCCGCTCATTCCGCGGCCTCCGCCAGTGCGGGGTAATGCGCGGCGACACAGGCGGCCATCGTCGGGCTCGCACGGCTGACCGGGTCGGTCTGGTAGTAATTCGCAAAGCGGGCGGTGAACTTCGCATCGGCGATGGCGGCAGCATCGCCCGCCGGCGCCGCGGTCTCGGTGGCGGCGAGGCGGCGGAAGGCCGCACCGAACACCGGATAAAGCTGCGCCATATGCGCGCGCAGCTCGGCCAGCGTGTCATAGGGCAGCGCGTGGCCGAGATAGGCGCTGATGGCGCGCAGGATGCGCCAGTCCTCGCGCGCATCGCCGGGCGGTTTCACCGCGAGATAGCCGTGCTGCACTCGGCCCTCGGTGTTCACGTAGGTGCCGTCCTTTTCCGTATAGGCGGCACCGGGGAGGATGACATCGGCGCGCGCCGCGCCGGCATCGCCGTGATGGCCCTGATAGACGACGAAGGTGGATGACGGGATGGCCCGCGCGTCGATCTCATCCGCGCCAAGCAGCCAGAGCAGGTCGACCTCGCCCGCCAGCATCCCGGCCGTGGTCTGGCCGCCGGGTCCGGGCAGGAAGCCGAGATCCAGCCCGCCGACGCGGGCGGCGGCGTGGTGGAGGACGTTAAACCCGTGCCAGTCGGCACTCAGCATGCCGAACTGTTCCGCGAGCTTCCAGGCGGCGGCGTGGATCGCAGCGCCATCCGGCCGGGCAAGTGCGGCGGCCCCCAGGATCAGCATGGGTTTTTGCGCGCCGCGCAGGATCTCGGCGAAGGGGTGGGTGCCATCGGCGAGGCCGGCCAGTGCGGTCGCCGTCTCGCCGATATGGTCGTAGCGATAGGTGAGGTCGACCGCCGGGCCAATGAGCCCAACCGGCACGTTCGCGTGGAGCCAGCTCTTGCGGATGCGGGCGTTGAGCACCGGCGCCTCATGGCGCGGGTTGCTGCCGATGATCAGGACGGCGTCCGCCTCCTCGATCCCGGCGATCGTCGTGTTGAACAGATAGAACGCCCGCTCGCCCGCATCGAACACCGCGCCATCCTGCCGGCAGTCGAGGTTCGGCGAACCGAGGCTTGTTAAGAATTCCTTAAGCGCGAGGATGCTCTCGGCATCCGCGAGGTCGCCCGCGATCGCGCCGAGCCGCGCCGGCGGGACCGATTTCACCTTGGCGGCGATGGCGGCGAACGCCTCTTCCCAGCTCGCCGCGCGCAATTTGCCGTTTTCGCGCACCCAGGGGCGGTCCAGCCGCCGGCGCTTCAGGCCATCCACGGAGAACCTGGACTTATCGCCCAGCCACTCCTCGTTCACGTCGTCATTGATGCGCGGCAGGATCCGCAACACCTCAGCGCCCCGCGCATCGACGCGGATGTTGGCGCCGATGGCGTCCAGCACGTCCACGCTGTCGGTCTTGCGCAATTCCCACGGCCGCGCGGTGAACGCGTATGGCTTGGACGTCAAAGCGCCGACCGGGCAAAGGTCGATGATGTTGCCCGAAAGCTCCGAGCTCAGCGCCTTCTCGACATAGGTGCCGACCTGCATGCTCTCGCCGCGCGCCGTCGCCCCGAGTTCGGCGACGCCTGCGACCTCGGTCGAGAAGCGGATGCAGCGCGTGCAGTGGATGCAGCGCGTCATCGTGGTTTTGACGAGCGGGCCCCAATCGGGCTGCGCGACCGCGCGCTTGCCCTCATCGTAGCGCGAATAGCCGCGCCCGTAGCTCACCGCCTCGTCCTGCAGATCGCACTCCCCGCCCTGGTCGCAGATGGGGCAATCTAGCGGGTGGTTGATCAGCAGGAATTCCATCACCCCGCGGCGGCCTTTACGCACCATGTCGGTGTCGGTCTTGATCACCATGCCATCGGCGACCGGCTGCCCGCAGGAGGCGACCGGCTTTGGCACCTTCTCGATCTCGACCAGGCACATCCGGCAGTTGCCCGCAATCGAGAGCCGCTCGTGGTAGCAGAAGCGTGGTATCTCGCGCCCCGCCGCCTCGCAGGCCTGCAGGACCGTCGAGCCGTTGGCGACCTCGACCTCGACGCCGTCGACGATGACTTTTGCCATGACCCTACTCCGCCGCCTGCGCGATGGGTGCGGGCGCGACATAGTCGGTGGCGCGCTCCTCGATCATCGGCCGCAAGGCGCGGAACAGGCCCTGGATCGGCCAGGAGGCCGCCTCGCCGAACGCGCAGATCGTATGGCCCGCCACCTGCGTCGTCATCTGCTCCAACAGCGCGATATCGGCCATCGAGGCCTGGTTGCGCACGATCCGGTCCATCATCCGCATCATCCAGCCCGTCCCCTCGCGGCACGGCGTGCACTGGCCGCAGCTCTCATGCTTGAAGAATTTCGAGAGCCGCCAGATCGCCTTCACGACATCGGCCGATTTGTCCATGACGATGATGGCACCCGAGCCCAGACCGCTGCGCGCCGCCGCGAGCGAGTCGAAATCCATCAGCATCGTGTCGCACATGCTCTTGTTCAGGATCGGCATGGAGGCGCCGCCGGGGATGACCGCCGCCAGATTGTCCCAGCCGCCGCGCACCCCGCCCGCGTGTTTTTCGATGATGTCCTTGAGCGGCGTGCCGAGCTCTTCCTCGACATTGCAGGGGCGGTTGACATGGCCGGAGATGCAGAAAATTTTCGTGCCGGCGTTTTTCGGCCGCCCGAGGGCGTTGAACCAGGCAGCCCCCCGCCTCAGGATGGTCGGGATGCCGGCGATCGTCTCGACATTGTTGACCGTGGTCGGGCAGCCATAGAGCCCCATCGCAGCGGGGAAAGGCGGCTTCATCCGCGGCATGCCCTTCTTGCCCTCGAGGCTCTCGAGCATGGCGGACTCTTCGCCGCAGATATAGGCGCCAGCCCCCCGGTGCAGGACGATGTCAAGATCCCAGCCGGAGCCGCAGGCATCCGGGCCGAGCAGTTTGGCCTCGTACGCCTCGTCGATCGCGGCCTGCAGGCGCACGGCCTCGTTATAATACTCGCCGCGGATATAGATGAAGGCGGTATGCGCCCCCATCGCGAAGGCCGCGATCAGCGCGCCCTCGACAAGCTTATGCGGCTCGTTGCGGATGATGTCGCGGTCCTTGCAGGTGCCGGGCTCGCTCTCATCGGCGTTGATGACGAGGTAGGAGGGCCGGCCGTCGCTCTGCTTGGGCATGAACGACCATTTCATGCCGGTCGGAAAGCCGGCGCCGCCGCGCCCGCGCATGCCGGAGGTTTTCACCTCCTCGATGATCGCATCACGGCCGCGCGCGAGAATATCAGCGGTGCCGTCCCAGTCGCCGCGCGCGCGCGCCGCGGGCAGCCGCCAATCCTGCAGGCCGTAGAGATTCTGGTAGATCCTGTCAGCGTCATTCAGCATGCGGTTGATCCGTGCGGGGGTGCAGCAGAGCCGTCTGGTCGGTGATCGGCGCCGAACCACGCCTGCCCACCGTCGAGCCTGGCGGCGGCGGCGGCTCGCCTTTTTTAAGTTGTTCCAGCAAGGCCGTGGCGCGCTCGCCGTCCAGATCCTCGTAATAATCATCGTTGATCTGCAGGATCGGCGCGTTCACGCAGCCGCCGAGGCACTCGACCTCGGTGAGCGTGAACAAGCCATCATCGCTGCTCTGGCCAAAGCTTTTGATGCCGGAGATGGTTTTGCACGCGGCCACGACATCATCGGAGCCGCGCAGCCAGCACGGCGTGGTGGTGCAGACCTGGAGATGGTACTTCGCGACCGGCCGGGTGTTGTACATCAGGTAGAAGGTCGCGACCTCGTAGACGCGGATCGGCGCTATGCCGAGGCGGGCCGCGACCACATCCATCGCCACACGCGGCACCCAGGCGGACCCCGTGAGCCGCGCCATCTGCCGCTGCACGATGTCGAGCAGCGGCATCACCGCACTCGCCTGCTTGCCCGCCGGATAGCGGCCGATGGCCGCCGCGACCAATGCCTCGGCGGTTTCATCGAAGGAAAATTCCGTAGGCTCGGCCTTGCTGTTCAACGATCGATCTCACCAAAAACAATGTCGAGCGAGCCAATGATGGCGACCGTGTCGGCCAGCATGTGACCCTTGGCGAGCCGGTCCACCGCCTGCAGATGCGAGAAACCGGTCGCACGGATTTTGCAACGATACGGCCGGTTTGTGCCGTCGGCGACAAGGTACACGCCGAACTCGCCCTTCGGCGCCTCGACCACCGTGTAGGTCGCACCGGCCGGCACGTGATAGCCCTCGGTATACAATTTGAAATGATGGATCAGCGCTTCCATCGAATGCTTCATCGCCGCACGCGTCGGCGGCGTTATTTTATGGTCCTGCAGCTTGATCGGGCCCGGTTGCATTTTATCCAGGCACTGCTTGACGATTTTCACACTCTCCCGCATCTCGGCGACGCGCACGAGGTAGCGGTCGTAACAGTCGCCCTTCGCACCGACGGGGATGTCGAATTCGACCTCGGCGTATTTGTCATAGGGCTGCGCCCGGCGCAGATCCCAGGCGATGCCGCTCGCGCGCAGGTTCGGCCCGGCAAAGCCCCAGGCGAGCGCTTCCTCGGCCGAAATCACCCCGATATCGACGACGCGTTGCTTCCAGATACGGTTGCCCGTCAGCAGCCCTTCCATGTTATCCAGAAATTTCGGGAAGGTTTCGCACCAGGCCGCGATGTCGTCGGTCATGCCGGCGGGCAGATCCTTGGACACGCCGCCGGGGCGGAAATAGTTGGAGTGGAAACGCGCACCGGAGGCCGCCTCGTGGAATTCCAGCAGCTTCTCGCGTTCCTCATAGCCCCAGAGGCCCGGCGTCAGCGCCCCGCAATCGAGCGCGAAACTCGAGACGCTGAGCAGATGGTTGAGCACGCGGGTGATCTCGGCGAACAGCACGCGGATCCATTGGGCGCGGTCCGGCGGGGTGATGCCCAGCAGCTTTTCGGTCGCGAGCGCAAAGGCGTGCTCGCAGGCCATCGGCGAGACATAGTCCAGCCGGTCGAAATACGGCACCGCCTGCAGATAGCTCTTATACTCGATCAGCTTCTCGGTGCCGCGATGCAGCAGCCCGATATGCGGGTCGGCGCGCTCCACCACCTCGCCGTCCATCTCCAGGATCAGGCGCAGCACGCCATGGGCGGCGGGGTGCTGCGGCCCAAAGTTGATGGTGTGGCTGTCGATTTCGATGATCTGGGTGGATGGCGTCGTCACGTCGCTCATTTGCCCTCCCCCCTCGCCTTCTCATCGCCGGGCAGCGTCGTCATGCCTTCCCAGGGCGAGAGGAAATCGAAATTGCGGAATTCCTGGGTCAGGCGGACCTTGTCGTACACCACCGCCTTGCGCTCATCGTCGTAATGCACCTCGACATAGCCTGTCAGCGGAAAATCCTTGCGCAGCGGATGCCCCTCGAAGCCGTAATCGGTCAGGATGCGGCGATGATCGGCCAGGCCCTCGAAGGGAAGGCCGAACAGGTCCCAGATTTCACGCTCCCACCAGGTCGCACTCGGCCACAGGCCGGAGACGGAGGGCACCGCGGCCCCCTCCGGGATTGCGACCACGACCCGCACGCGCTCGTTCCGGGTGACGGAGAGCAGGTTGTAGACGACGTCGAACCGGGCGGCGCGCTCGGGGAAGTCCACGCCGCAGATGTCCATCATCTGCGCGAAGCCATGCTCATCGCGCAGCCGGGTGAACAGGGCGATCGCATCGGCGGGGGCGGCGTTGAGCACCAGCTCCCCATGTTCGCGGCGCGCGGCCGCAACGCCCGGCAGGGCCGCCAGCGTGTCGCGCAGCGTATCGGCCGGCGCCTCCGGAACAATGATATCCTCAGCCACGCAAAATGGTCCCCGTGCGGCGGATTTTTTTCTGCAACTGCATCACCCCATAGACCAGCGCTTCCGCGGTCGGCGGGCAGCCGGGCACGTAAATGTCTACGGGCACGATCCGGTCGCAGCCGCGCACCACGGAGTAGGAATAGTGATAGTAGCCGCCGCCATTCGCGCAGCTGCCCATCGAGATCACCCAGCGCGGCTCGGGCATCTGGTCGTAGACCTTGCGCAGAGCCGGCGCCATCTTGTTGGTCAGCGTCCCCGCGACGATCATCACGTCGCTCTGCCGGGGGCTCGCCCGCGGGATCACGCCGAAGCGGTCCAGATCGTAGCGCGGCATGTAGGCGTGGATCATCTCGACGGCGCAGCACGCCAAGCCGAAGGTCATCGGCCAGAGGCTGCCCGTGCGCGCCCAGTTCACCAGCTTGTCCATGTTCGCGACGACAAATCCCTTGCCCGCGATTTCGCCGGTGATCCCCCGGATCACAGCGTCCTGCTCCGGGCCCTCCGACAGCTGCCCGCGATTCCAGGCGAGCTCAGTATGTTCGGTCGAGCTGCTCATGCCGCTACTCCCAATCCAGTGCGCCCTTGTTCCACTCGTAGATAAAGCCGACCGTCAAAATACCAAGGAAACCCAGCATTGAGAAAAAACCGGTCAGCCCGATGCGCGAGAGGCTGACCGCCCAGGGGAACAGGAACGCGACTTCGACGTCGAAAATGATGAACAGAATGGCAACAAGGTAGAAGCGCACGTCAAACCGGCGGCGGGCGTCGCCGAACGCCTCGAAACCGCACTCATAGGCCGATAATTTGGCGGCGTAGGGTTTCTGGTGGGCGGCGAGGATGGAGCCGAAGACGAAGGCGATCCCGATCAGCCCCGCGATCGCGGCAAAGACGAGGATCGGGAAATACTGCGAAAGGACCGGCTGCACCGCGCGTCTCCTCACCAAAGCCAAACCAAGGGGATGCATCCCCCAACACACAGACGTAGCGCCGTGTCGCACCGCAGCATCACATGGTCAAGATCGTGCCCAAGACTAGCATGATTACATGATGGCGAAACTACCGGAGGCAGCAAACTGAAACGCGCTGGCGCGAGTGACGGGGCTCGAACCCGCGACCTCCGGCGTGACAGGCCGGCGCTCTAACCAACTGAGCTACACCCGCATTTCAGTGAGCGGCGGTGTAAAGGGCTAACCCAAAAGCGTCAAGCATGTGACGGTATGGGCGGTGACGGATTCGAACCGCCGGCCCTCTCGGTGTAAACGAGACGCTCTACCGCTGAGCTAACCGCCCATCAGGAAGGAAGCGGTTCTTTTTTGAAAAAAAGAACCAAAAAACTTATGTTCTGAAACCGTGCCGCGGAACGCCAGATCCCAAGGCCCAAACTAATAAAGTTTTTTTTGCTACTTTTTATTCACAAAAAGTAGACTCTTACTTTCAGTTGACCCGTTTAGTTAACCGCATCCTTCAATGTCTTGCCTGGCTTAAACCGGATCGACGTTGAAGCCGGGATGTCGATTTCAGCGCCCGTACGGGGATTGCGGCCCTTGGAGGCTTCACGCTCGGCGGTTGCGAAGGTGCCGAACCCGACAAGACGGACCTCAAGCTTCTGCTTCAGCGATTTCTCGATCGCGCCGAACACGGCGTCGACGACTTCGGCGGCCTTTGCTTTCGAAATATCGGTCTCTTCAGCAACGGCAGCAATCAAGTCCATCTTATTCACGGGTAAAACTCCCTGTTATGGTTCAAACAAATATCTGCCGCCCGCATCGTACTGTCAGATGCGGGCAGCAAGGATCACAGCGGGACAAGTAGATACCTAACTTGCAACGCTGCCGTCAAACCTCGCCGTGTTAGTGCGGCAGCGAGGGGGCGGCGGCGCCGGTTGCGGGTGTGGCGATATCCTCCGCCGCATCCTCCCAATCGATCGGCTCGGCCTTGCGGCTGAGTGCCCGCTCGATCACCTCATCGACATGCGAGACCGGGATGATGGTCAGGCCTTTTTTGACATTCGCTGGAATTTCAACGAGGTCCTTCTCGTTCTCCTTGGGGATGATCACGGTCGTGATGCCCGCGCGCAGGGCGGCGAGCAGTTTTTCCTTCAGGCCGCCGATGGGAAGCACCCGCCCGCGCAGCGTGATCTCGCCCGTCATCGCGATGTCCCGGCGGATCGGTATCCCGGTGATGGCGCTGACGATGGAGGTCGCCATCGCGATGCCGGCCGACGGACCATCCTTCGGAGTCGCACCTTCCGGCACGTGGACATGGATGTCGCGCTTGTCGAAGAAGGGCGGTTTCACGCCGAACTGGGCGGCGCGCGAGCGGATGTAGGAATACGCCGCCTGCACGCTCTCCTGCATCACGTCGCCGAGCTTGCCGGTCTGCTTGATGCCGCCTTTGCCGGGCAACAGCACGCTCTCGATCGTCAGGATCTCGCCGCCGACCTCGGTCCAGGCAAGGCCCGTGACGACGCCCACCATGTCCTCGGCCTCGGTCTCGCCGAAGCGGAATTTCGGCACGCCTGAGAATTTCTCGAGATTGCGCTTGTTGATCGTGACCTTCTTGGTCTTCTGCGTGACGATCTCTTTCACCGCCTTGCGGGCGAGGTTCGCGATCTCGCGCTCGAGGTTACGCACCCCGGCCTCGCGGGTGTAGGTGCGGATGAGCTCGTGCAGCGCATCGTCGCTGACCGACCACTCCTCCTTCTTCAGCCCATGCGCTTCGCCCTGCTTGGCGACGAGATGGCGCTTGGCGATCTCGACCTTCTCATCCTCGGTGTAGCCGGGGATGCGGATGATCTCCATGCGGTCCAGCAGCGGCTGGGGCATGCGCAGGCTGTTGGCGGTCGTCACGAACATCACGTCCGACAGGTCGTAATCGACCTCGAGGTAGTGGTCCGCGAAGGTCGCGTTCTGCTCAGGGTCCAGCACCTCGAGCAAAGCGGAGGACGGATCGCCCCGCCAGTCGGCGCCGAGTTTGTCGATTTCGTCCAGCAGGAACAGCGGGTTGGAGGTTTTCGCCTTCTTCATGCCCTGCACGACCTTGCCCGGCATCGAGCCGATATAGGTCCGCCGGTGACCGCGGATCTCGGCCTCGTCACGCACGCCGCCGAGCGACATGCGCACGAAGTTGCGCCCGGTGGCTTTGGCGATCGACTTGCCGAGCGAGGTTTTGCCGACACCCGGCGGCCCGACCAGGCAGAGGATCGCGCCGCGCAGTTTCGGGCTGCGCGATTGCACGGCGAGATATTCGACGATGCGCTCCTTGATCTTCTCAAGCCCGTAATGGTCGGCATTGAGGATCGCCTCGGCCTCGACCACGTCGTTCTTGATCTTGCTGCGCTTCTTCCAGGGGATTCCAAGGATCCAGTCCAGATAGTTGCGCACGACCGTCGCCTCGGCGCTCATCGGGCTCATGCTGCGCAGTTTTTTAAGCTCCGCCAGCGCCTTCTCGCGCGCTTCCTTGGTGAGCTTGGTCGCCTTGATGCGCGCTTCGAGCTCGGCGGTCTCGTCCTTGCCGTCCTCGCCCTCGCCGAGCTCCTTCTGGATCGCCTTCAGCTGCTCGTTGAGGTAATATTCTCGCTGGGTCTTCTCCATCTGCCGCTTTACGCGGTTGCGGATTTTCTTTTCGACCTGCAGAACCCCGATCTCGGATTCCATATGGTTGAAGACGCGCTCGAGCCGCTCGGTCGTCGAGTCGAGCTCGAGCAATTCCTGCTTCTCGGAGATTTTCAGGCCAAGATGGCTAGCAACTGTATCAGCGAGTTTAGAGGGCGACTCGATCTGGTTGACCGAGACCAGCACCTCCGGCGCAATTTTTTTGTTGAGCTTGATATACTGCTCGAACTGCGAAACGACCGTGCGGCCAAGCGCCTCGACCTCCTTGCCGTCATCGGCCAGGTCCTCGATCGGCGTCGCATAGACCTCGAAGAAATCCTCGGTCTCCTTGAATGAGGAGATGCGCGCGCGCTTGATGCCTTCGACGAGAACCTTGACGGTGCCGTCAGGCAGTTTCAGCAGCTGCAGGATCGTCGAGACGGTGCCGACTTTGTAGATGTCCTCGGCCGAGGGGTCATCCTGCGCCGCATTCTTCTGCGCGACCAGCAGGATCTGCTTGTCCTCCTTCATCACGCTCTCGAGCGCGCGGACGGATTTATCACGCCCCACGAACAGCGGCACGATCATGTGCGGAAACACAACTATATCGCGGAGCGGTAGAACCGCGAGCGTATCGTTTGTCGGGGTGGCCTTGGGAATGTCAGTCATCATGGTTTCCTTAACTGCACACGGGCTGCCCTAATAGGCACAGCCTATGGTGCCGGCTGATCCGGCCACATATTGAATATCGTCGGGCACCAGCGGGCACGCAAGCCCCCGGCGCGGATCGCAGCCCTGAGCCGCTCGGCTCAGGACGCTGTCTCCGCCCGCTTCTCCGAATACAGGAACAGCGGCTCGGCGCGGCCCTCGGCCACCTCGCCGCTGATCACGACCTCATCGACGCCATCGAGGCCCGGCAGATCGAACATCGTCGTCAGCAGGATCGACTCCATGATGGAGCGCAGGCCGCGGGCACCGGTCTTGCGCTTGATCGCGCGGCTCGCCACGACCTTCAGCGCGTCCTCGGTAAAGGTGAGCTTGACGCCCTCCATCTCGAACAGCCGGCCGTATTGCTTGACCAGCGCGTTCTTGGGCTTGGTCAGGATCTCGATCAGCACGGCCTCGTCCAGATCATCCAGCGTCGCCACCACGGGCAGACGGCCGATGAATTCCGGTATCAGACCGAATTTCAGCAGATCCTCGGGCTCCACCTCGCGCAGGATCAGCCCCGTGCGGCGCTCGTCCTGGCTGCGCACATCGGCGCCGAAGCCGATGCCCGAGCCCTTGCCGCGCTGCGAAATGATCTTCTCGAGCCCGGCGAATGCGCCGCCGCAGATGAACAGGATGTTGGTCGTGTCGACCTGCAGAAACTCCTGCTGGGGATGCTTGCGCCCGCCTTGCGGCGGCACGGAGGCGACGGTGCCTTCCATGATCTTCAGCAGCGCCTGCTGCACGCCCTCGCCGCTCACGTCCCGCGTGATCGAGGGGTTGTCGGACTTGCGGCTGATCTTGTCGACCTCGTCGATATAGACGATGCCGCGCTGCGCCCGCTCGACGTTATAGTCCGCCGCCTGCAGCAGCTTGAGGATGATGTTCTCGACATCCTCGCCGACATAGCCCGCCTCGGTCAGCGTCGTCGCATCCGCCATGGTGAAAGGCACGTCCAAAATCCGCGCCAGCGTCTGCGCCAGCAGCGTCTTGCCTGAGCCGGTCGGGCCCACCAGCATGATGTTGGACTTCGCGATCTCGATGTCGTTGTTCTTGGTCGCGTGCGATAACCGCTTGTAATGGTTATGCACCGCGACACTCAGCACCTTTTTGGCGTGGCTCTGGCCGATCACGTAGTCGTCCAGCACCTTGCAGATCTCGCGCGGCGTCGGCACGCCATCGCGCGACTTCACGAGATGCGTCTTGTGCTCCTCACGGATGATGTCCATGCACAGCTCGACACATTCATCGCAGATGAACACGGTCGGCCCCGCGATAAGCTTGCGGACCTCATGCTGCGACTTCCCGCAAAAGGAACAGTACAGCGTGTTCTTGGTGTCGCTCGACTTGCTGCTCATAACCACTCCACAGCGCGAATTTAAGTTAAAAGACTAGTCCCCGACGCGGGAGGGCACAAGCGCCCCGGAAAACTATGAAATTACAATACCTTGGCGACGGCGCAGGATGCCAAGGCAAGAACAGCTGTCAAGAAAGTGTAAGAAAGAGCCAGTTTTTATGAACAAAAAGCCCTCGCGCGCGCGGCGGCGGCAAAAAAAACTCCGGGGCTCCGTGCCATGGACGATGACAGCGTCACAGCCCATGCCCCGGCATCGCAAAGTTTTTGCTTCTTTTATTCACAAAAGAAGCGCTTGCTTACTTGCCTTCCACCGCGCTCACGTTCTCGCTCTTCGCGTCCGCCGGCATCGGCTGGTTTTTCACCACGTCGTCCACCAGCCCGAACTCCTTGGCCTCCTGCGCGGACATGTACGAGTCGCGCTCGAGCTTGGCCTCGACGGCTTCGAGCGGCTGGCCGGTATGCTCGACATAGATCTGGTTCAGCCGCTTGCGCAGGTTGAGGATCTCGCGCGCCTGGATCTCGATGTCGCTCGCCTGCCCCTGCGCGCCGCCGGAGGGCTGGTGCACCATCACGCGCGCGTTCGGCAGGGCGAAGCGCTTGCCCTTCTCGCCGGCGCACAGCAGCAGGCTGCCCATGGAAGCCGCCTGGCCGATGCACACGGTGCTGACCGGGCTGCGGATATACTGCATGGTGTCATAGATCGCGAGCCCGGAGGACACCACGCCGCCGGGGCTGTTGATGTAGAACGAGATATCCTTGTTCGGATTCTCGCTCTCCAGGAACAGCAGCTGCGCGCAGATCAGCGCGCTCACCTGGTCGTACACCTGGCCGGTGAGGAAGATGATCCGTTCCTTCAGCAGCCGCGAGTAGATGTCGTAGGAGCGCTCGCCGCGGGCGGTCTGCTCGACCACCATCGGCACGAGGTTGTTGTTATAGACCTCGACTGGATCCCGATCCCACATGTTTAACAATCCCTATTCTCGACAACCGCCGGTCCGGCGGCCATGCCACGCCTGCCAAAGGCCGCGGCGCGGCGTGAACCGGCGTCATCCCCACAAGTTAGTCGTTTGGGGCCGCGCGTCTAGTGCGCGCTCGCCCGGTTCAGGATTCCGGGTCGGCGGCGAGCTCTTCGGGCGTGACCGTCACCTCGGTGACACTCACCTGGCCGAGCAGATAGTCCACCACCTTGTCCTCGAAAATCGGGCCGCGGAACCGCTCCATCTCGCGCGGGTTCTTCTTGAAGAACTCGACCACCTGCATCGCCTGGTCGCGATACTTCATGGCCTCGTTGAACATCGCCCGCTGCAGCTCCTGGTCGGTCACCGCCACGCCATTGGCGCGGCCGATCTCGGCGACCAGCAGCCCGAGGCGCACGCGCCGGTCGGCGATCGCGCGGTATTCGGCGCGCAGCGTCTCCTCATCCTTCGCGGCATCCTCGGGGTCGGTCCGCCCAGCGGCCTTCTCGGCCTCGACCTGCCGCCAGATCTCCGCGAACTCCGCCTCGACCAGCGACACCGGGGCCTCGAACTGCGCCCGCTCGGCCAGCGCGTCCAGCAGGCTCCGCTTCATTTTCAGGCGCGTCAGCTGGTCGTATTCGCGGCCGATCTGCTCGGAAACCTTGGCCCGCAGCTCTTCAGCGCTCTCCAGGCCCATCGCCTTGGCGAACTCATCGTCGATCGCGGGGATCTCGGCCACCGCCAGCGCCTTCGCGGTGATCTCGAACTGCGCCTGCTTGCCGGCGAGCTCCTTGGCGCCGTAATCCTCGGGAAAATCGACGTTGATCGTGCGGCTTTCGCCGGGGGACATGCCCTCCATCTGCTCGGCGAAACCGGGGATGAAGCCCTGGCCCGCCACCGTCACCGCCACATCCGTCGCGGTGCCGCCGGCGAACGCCTCGCCGTCGATCCGGCCGATGAAATCCACCGTCAGCTGCTCGCCCGCCACCGCCGGGCGCGGTGCCTCGACCGGCACGAAGCTCTGGCGCTGGGTTGCGATCCGCGACAGCGCCTCCGCGATCGCCTCGTCGCTCACCGCGGCGACCGGTTTGTCGAGCGTGATGTCGTCCAGCGTCGGGACCGCGATATCGGGCAGCAATTCGAGCTCGATCGTGAATTCCAGGTCCGAATTCTGCCCGGGCTTGGTGACTTCCAGGCGCGGCTGCATCGCCGGGCGGAAATTGCGCTCGGCCAGCAGGCGGTCAGAGGCGTCGTTCACCGCGCCCTCGACCACCTCGGCCTGCACCGCGTCGCCGTAGCGCTTGCGCACCATGGACATCGGCACCTTGCCGGGCCGGAAGCCGGGCATCTGCATGGTGCGGCCAAGCTCGGCGAGGCGCTGCTCACGCTTGGCGGCAAGCTCTGGCTCGGGAACGGTAATCGTAAACCCCCGCTTCAAGCCATCGGAGAGCGTCTCGGTCACCTGCATCAAAGAAATCTTCCTCACAAAAACATCAAAAAGCTCGGCACTGGTGCGGGCGGAGGGACTTGAACCCCCATGGCTTGCGCCACCAGAACCTAAATCTGGCGTGTCTACCAGTTTCACCACGCCCGCTCTGGCGCCAAGCATCAAGCCGCGCCGTCTAGCGCGATCGGCCGCGCACTACAAGCGCGCGAACAAGCACGAGTGACCGGGGTAAACGCCCGCGCGCTCTCGCATATCAGCCCCGCGCGTCCTATTTGGCGTCCAGATGAACCAGGTGACAGATAATGCCCAAGCGTACCGGCGCCGTCCCATGAGCCGCAACCGCCTGATCCTGGCCGCACTCGCCATCGTCTGCCTCGTGCCCGTCCTGGTGTGCGCCGTCCTGGTCGCCAGTTTCAACCCCAACCGCTACGCCCCGCAGATCGCCGCGGCGGTCGAGGCGCAGACCGGCCGGACCCTCACCTTCGGCGGCCCGATCACGATGGGCCTTTCCTTCACCCCAACGCTGCACGCGACCGGCCTCACCCTCTCCAATCCGCCCGGCTTTGCGGATTCCGGCCTGCTGACCCTGCAACGCGTCGACGCCCGCATCGCCCTCATCCCCCTGTTCAGCCACCGGCTCGATATCCTGGACCTCGTGCTGGTCGGGCCGCACCTGATGCTGGAGCAGGATGCGAGCGGCGATGCCGACTGGGACATCGCACCCAAACACGCAGCCCCCCCACCCGGCGCCGCACCCGCCACCGTGCGCGCCCGCAAACATCCTTATAGTGTCGCGCTGAAAACCGTCGACATCGAGAACGGCGAGGTGACGATCCGCAACCGCGCCAGCGTCACCACCATCGCCATCTCGCACCTGACCGGCCGCGCCGCCTCGCCGGAAGCGCCGCTGCTCATCAACGCCACCGCCCTGCTGGGCGCCACCCCCGTCACCATCAACGGCGTGCTCGGCCCGGTCATCCGGTTTTCGGGCGTCGGCAGCGGCCCCTGGCCTGTCGACCTCACGGCCTCGCTCGGTGCCGCGCGCCTCACCATCAACGGCGCGATCGCGCGTCCGCGCTCGGCCAGCGGCTATCATCTGGCGCTCGCGGCCACGATCCCCGCTGTGGCCGACCTCGCCAAAACCCTGCCGCCCGGCCTCACCGGCGGCATCGCGCTCCCGCCGCTGATGAACGTCGCCGCCAAAGCCACCATCGCCGACCAGGGCGCCGGCCTGCCCGCGATCACGGATGCCGCCCTTTCCGCCGGCCCGTCGGACCTCGCCGCCTGGCGCCCCGGCCTGCATCTGGACGCCCTCAGCCTCGCGATGCCGGCACTCGACCGGCCCGTAACGGTCGACGCCAAAGGCGAGCTCAACGCCAGCGCGTTCTCCATCAGCGGCGATGTCGGCGCCCCGCAGGCGCTGTTCGCCCCCGCAACGCCCGCCCCCGGCGCGCCGCCGCAAGCGGGCTACCCCGTGGACCTTGCGGTCGCCCTCGGCGACAACCGGCTCGGCGTCAACGGCGCCATCGCCACGCCGCAGACCCTCGCCGGCGCCGCCCTCGCCATCAGCGCGTCGATCCCCAACCTCGCGACGCTGGACGCCGCCGCCGGCATCGCCCTGCCGGCCTGGACGCACATCGCCCTGCAGACCACGCTGATCGACCCCGGCGGCCTCGGGCTGCGCAACGCCGTGGGGCTGGACGGCCTCGTCCTGACCATGGACAACGCGCAGGCCGGCGGCGACGCCAGCCTGTACTTCGGCCCCGAGCCGCGCCTGCAGCTCGCCCTCAAATTCACCCAGGCGAATGTCGACGCGCTGGCCGCGCAAATGCCCGCCCCGGCGCCATCAGCGCCGCCGCCCGCCGCCGGGTCCCCCGCAACATCCGCACCATCCGCACCGGGGGCCCTGCCTGGCTGGCAGCTTCCCCTCACGCTGCTGAAAACCGCCAGCGCCGACGTCCAGCTCGCCGCCGACACGCTGATCTGGCGGCACGAGACCTACACCGCCCTGCAGGCCCACGCCGTGCTGGCCGGCGGCGTCCTCACGCTCAACCCGATCACGGGGCAACTGCCGGGCGGCAGTGTCAGCGCCAGCCTGGCGATCGACGCCACCAAAACCCCGGCCGCCGAATCGCTGAGCCTCGACGCGCCGGCCCTCGCCATCTCGCCCTTCCTCGCCAGCTTCGGCCTGCCCAACACCGCGCAAGGCACGGTCGAGCTCAGCACCACCGCGACGGCGCAGGGCAATGACCTGCCCGCCATCGCCGGCAGCGTGAACGGCGAGCTCGGCCTCGCGATGGTCGACGGCGAGGTCGACGGACCGGTACTGGCCGCCCTGTTCGGCGCCGCCCTGCAAACCGTCGGGCTGCCGTCCGACCTGCTCGGCATCCCCGGGCCTGTCCCCGTGCGCTGCATGGCCCTGCGGCTGGACGCCGCCAACGGCGTCGGCACCGTGAAAACCCTGACCCTCGATTCGAACCGCCTGCTCGTGCAGGGCGGCGGCAGCGTGAACTTCGGCACCCAGGCGCTCAACCTCGTGCTGCGCCCGCAATTGCAGGTCGCCGGCACGCAGGTCGGCATCCCCGTGCAAATCGGCGGAACGTTCGAAGCGCCCGCGGCCTCCGTCGCCCCCGCCGGCGCGCTGCAGGACGCCGCGAAATCCGCCGTCAGCCTGCCCGTCAGCCTCGCCCAGCAGGTCCTCGGCCATAACCCGGCGCTGGCGAACGCGGCCGGCCAACTGGGCCTCGCGAATAACGACGTCTGCCCCGCGGCCCTGGCGCTGGGGCGCCTCGGCAAACCAGGCCCGGCCGCCCCGCCGATGGCGGCACCCGCAGCGCCCGGTGCGGCGCCGAGCACGGGACCGCGGAATTTGCTCAATGCGATTTTTGGGAAGTAAAGAAAGCACTACTTTTTGTGAACAAAAAGTAGCAAAAAAACTTTATTAACCTGGGCCATGGGCGTGGCGGCGTCAGCGGCATAGTTCCCAGGCCAAAAGTTTTTTGCTTCTTTTTTTCAAAAAAGCAGTACTTCCTTCCGCCCACAACAAAAAGGACCGCAGCATGAGCACCAACAGCGAATTGATGGCACGGCGCGAGGCTGCGGTGCCGCGCGGCGTCGGCAACGCCCACCCGGTATTTTCCGCCCACGCCGAAAATTCCGAGCTGTGGGACGTCGAGGGCAAGCGCTACATCGATTTCGCGGGCGGCATCGCCGTGCTCAACACCGGCCACCGTCACCCCAAAGTCATGGCCGCCGTCGCCGCGCAGCTCGAGCATTTCACCCATACCTGCTTCCAGGTCTCGCCCTATGAGAGCTACATCGCCCTCGCCGAACGCCTGAACGCCATGGCGCCGATCGAGGGCCCGGCCAAGACCATCTTCTTCACCACCGGCAGCGAGGCCCTTGAAAACGCTGTCAAGATCGCCCGCGCCGCCACCGGGCGCTCGGGCGTCATCACCTTTGCCGGCGGCTATCACGGCCGCACCATGCTGACGATGGCGATGACCGGCAAGGTGCTGCCCTACAAGAAGAAATTCGCGCCGATGCCGGCCGAGATCTACCACGTCCCCTTCCCCCACGCCCCCTTCGGCGTGACCGTGCAGGACAGCCTGCGCGCCATCGACATGCTGTTTCGCGCCGATATCGAGCCCGAGCGCACCGCCGCCATCGTCATCGAGCCCGTGCAGGGCGAAGGCGGTTTCATCCAGGCGCCCGATGAGCTGCTCGCCGCCCTGCGCGCACTGTGCGATCGCCACGGCATCCTGCTCATCGTCGACGAAGTGCAGACCGGCTTCGCCCGCACCGGCAAGATGTTCGGCATCGAACATTCCGGCATCAAACCGGACATCATGACGGTCGCGAAATCGCTCGCCGGCGGCTTTCCCCTGTCCGGCGTCATCGGCCGCGCCGACATCATGGACGCCGCCGACCCAGGCGGCCTCGGCGGCACCTATGCCGGCTCGCCCCTCGCCTGCGCCGCCGCCCTCGCGGTGCTGGACGTCATCGAGGAGGAACGCCTGGTCGAGCGCGCCAACGCGATCGGCGCGACCATGACCGCGCGCCTCGAAGCGATCTCCCGGCGCAACAACACCATCCCCATCGCCGCCATCCGCGGGCCGGGCGCGATGATCGCCTTCGATGTCGTCAAAACCCGCGGCACCGACGAGCCGGACCCGGACATGACGAAGAAAATCCTCACCAGGGCGCGCGAACACGGGCTCATCCTGTTGTCCTGCGGCGTGTACGGCAACGCGATACGGCTGCTGGTCCCGCTCACCGTTTCGGATGAACTGTTGAACGAGGGTCTGGATGTCTTGGAGGCATCGCTCGCAGCGTAAAGGGAAAGGTAAGCACTACTTTTTGTGAACAAAAAGTAGCAAAAAAACTTTGGAACTTTGGGCCATGGGATCTAGCCCGGCTCCCGGCACTCAAGGAGCCAAGTTTTTTGCTTCTTTGTTCACAAAAGAAGCGCTTACTTCTTCTTTAAAAAAACAAAAACCCCATGACCAGATACAACGGCGCAAGCAGCAAAATCATGACCCCGGCATAAACAAAAAATCCCGGCATCCTCACCCCCCGCCGCGCCGCGATCTCCCGCACCATCAGGTTGGGCGCGTTCCCCAAATATGTTACGGGTCCGAAAAATATGCTCCCCGCCGCCAGCGCCGTGAGCAGCCGCGCCGGACCGCCTGCGAGATCCGGCCCGTTGCCGCCGGCCGCCTGGAAAAACACGAGGTAGGTCGGCGCGGCGTCCAGGATCGCGGAGGCGATGCCGGATGCCCAGAACCAGAGCAGCGGGTCGGGTGCCAGGCGCGCCTGCTGCAGCAGCACGAAGGCGGGCGCGATGGTCGCGAAAATCGCGAAAAATAACAGCGTGATCTCGCGCATCGCACTGCACGCAAAGCGGTTATGCGCGCGGATCGATTTCGGCGTGTACCTTTCCGAGACGAGGATGAACAGCATGGCGAGCCCCGTGACGGCGAGGTGGCCGACCGGCATGCGGGCGCCGAGAATGTCCACGGCCCCGGCGGGTGCGAGCGCTTCGGCCGGGATCGCCGCCATCAGCACCAGCAGCAGCGCGATATTCAAGGGCCCGCGCACCGCGAATTTCCGCCGTTTCGGCCGCGCTTCGCGCCGGGCGAGGTAGCTGTCGGCGGCGGTGCAGAGTGCCAGCACCGGCGCCGCCATCACCAGCAGCGGCGCCCAGAGGTGGCGCAGCGGCCAGGTGAAGGGCACGCCGTGCAGGTAGCCGACCAGCAGCGGCGGGTCGCCGAGCGGGGAGAGCGCGCCGCCGGCATTGCCGACCAGGATGATGAAGGCGAGCACCAGGTGCCGCTTCTCGTGGCGGTGCCCGTTGGCCGCGAGCAGCGGGTGGATCAGCAGCAGCGACGCGCCGATCGTCCCCATCAGGGAGGCCGCGATCGTGCCGAAGACGAGCAGCAGCGCGTTGCCCGCCGGCCGCCCCCAGGGCCCGCCGCGCATCGAGATGCCGCCGCCGAGCGCGTAGAGGGCGAGCAACAGCGCCATGAACGGCAAAAACTCCAGAAAGCTCGCCTGCCAGAGATCGCGCAGAGCCGCGCCGATGCCCTGCTGCGCATCGAATGCGAGGCGCAACCCGACCCAGAAACAGATGACGCCACCCATGCGGCGGTGCCAGATGCGGGGCGCGAGCCCGGGCATGATGGCGAAACTCAGCAGCACGCCGATGAACGGCACAGCCTGCACGGCGGCCGCGAGTTGCCCCATCAGCCCAACACCGATACGTTAGGGAAAAGCATTCAGGAGCCCGGTTTATATGGAGATGTCAGGTGATCGGCTGATCGAGGCGCCGAAGGAGACC
>Ga0116231_10004491_pt1 | contig 28216 bp, 26 predicted proteins | sample S1TSphgellanicum_2_FD_89695 | JGI IMG/M metagenome (GOLD analysis project Ga0116231, IMG submission 89695) | Host-associated microbial communities from peat moss isolated from Minnesota, USA - S1T2_Fd - Sphagnum magellanicum MG | ecosystem: Host-associated > Plants > Peat moss > Unclassified...
ATCTAATAATAATATCATATATTGTAATACCTTGGCAGGTTGAACCAATGTTTGTCAAATAATTAATTAGTTAAAAAAAAAAGAACATACCTTGGTAGCAAGCTTCAAAAAATGTTTGTCAAACAAATAAATAAATAATTTGAAAAATCATTGCAACCAAATAGAATTTTCTTGAATGTTCAATATTTTCTTTCAGAAATTTTTTTTTACTTGGGGGAAAAAAAATTAAAAAAATAGAAAATTTCAACATTCTTGAAAAAAAAAAGATTAGTGTGGAAAACTGTCAAGGTAGTAGTAGGGTATATACTATTAAAAGCCTATATACCCATCATCTATCTCTCTTGCAAATGATGTCCCCACCCACCCCCAAAAGAAAAAAAAGGTTTTGGGTTTTGGCCTTTGGTGTGTGTGAAAAAAATAAAACACACACACACACACAATATACACACACCAGTTGTGGAAAAAAACAGTGCCTTTTTACACAGAATTCATTTGATGGGTAGAAGTGAACAAAATGGACTTTGATACATAACACTTTAATCTTTTGCTTATTTGATCATTTTGCTTGCAAAATGGGTTTACAGACTAGTACTCTATAATGTATCTAAACACAATATCCTTGCCTTGGTAGGCAACGCCAACAAATTAGACACTAGACCCAAGTATGGAAGCTAAAGGAGGATGATTTTGGGCCAAAAATAAGGGGTAAGAAAGTGAGGCAATTGGAAAGAAAGGGGGGGGGGGAGAGGGGGGGGGACTCTATAGCAAACATTGTGAGACCACATGGAATCATGTAACCACATATGGAACTTTTGACAAAGCACATGGGATGAATATTAAAGAGCACAAATGAGAGAACACATGAGAACTATGAGAACAAAATAAGGAACCCTTTGCGATAGATTTAACAAGATACAATTAAGGAGAATATGGAATAACAAACTGGGAACACCATTGGGAACATTATGAGGAACTTTGTGAGAACAAGATAAGGAAACATTTAGCAAATCATAGCATATTACGAGATAAAATTCAGGAGCACATAGATCGGGAACAGCATTGGGAACGTTCTGGAGAACATAGTGGGAACTATGAGGAAAACTATGGGAGGAACAGTTTGGGAAAACATTAGAGTTAGCCGCAAAGTCTTCACCCTGTCTTCGGGCCTCCTTTCACACACAAACCCCTCTTTGAGTGATATCTGCAGAGTAAGGAAATTTTATAAAATCGAAATGCTCATACCTACTCAGCATTTAATGCACAAGGTTCGAGACTAATTATAGTAGTTGTACAGGTAGGAGCAGTGAAAATATACGTAGCAGCAGTGGAGGCGCTCAGGAAAAAGGAAAGACAGGATGAAACTCAGTTTACCACCAAAATTGATGGTTTTCTGAGTTTCTAATGTTCTTTTTTGGAGGTTTTTTTTAAATCTCACACTGTGTATGACCAAACTCAGGGTTCTGGTGCTGTGTTTTTCTTACTTTACGGGTAAATCTAATAATATGTGGGAACTACTATGGGGAACGTCATGAGGGAACAAAACCCCTAAACCCTAAACAAGTCTTGCAGAATATCTTTGTTAGAGGCTGTGGGGACAGATGGGAAAGCCTGTGGCTGGGAGAGTGTGGGAATGCATTTCCAGGATGTTTTTGTGTGTGTGTGTGTGTGCAGGTAGAGCAGGTAGAGAGGAGGAGGAGGAGGACAACAGCAATCACACACCCCATTTGTGAGCAAAGTTTCTCCAAAGGTGGGTAGGTATACTGAATTTCTAATGCCCATGCAAGAAACTGGTGTGTTTAGTGCTGGATTGATTGTATGAGAAGGTGGGTCCTCCAATTGCCTCTATGGAGAACCTAGCTTCTGGATTTCCAAAACCCATGTGAAATTCTTTTTTTCTTTTTCTTTTTGGTGATTCTTCTTTCTTTTGAATAACCTGTGGAGCTTGGAAAATTTGATGTGTGGGTTTGCTGGAAGACCTCGAATTGATTTGATGTGTGAGGTATCAAAGAAGAATCAGAGTTACAGTTGTAAAATTCTTTAGATGTGGGAATCTGGTAACAGTTTGGGGGGCACAATTTAATAGCACCTTCATCTTTTTGCTTTGTGTCGGCTGGTTGCACAATTTGAGAAAGAAATCATCACTTTGGGGCAAGGTAGAATTTCAAAATGGGAGAGAAAATGGGAGTTTCCTTGAGCTTGGAGAGAAAGCAACTGGACTGGTTGGAAATCATGGCAAAGAAATATGGGTTGCCAACTCCAGGTACAGACATAGTTGAATTGATTGTCTCTGTACTGAAAAAGAGTTCCGCAACAAATGCTCCATGTATGATGATGCCGTGGTGATTCTGCTTTGTTGTTGTAACCTCTTGGAGTTGGGTACTATATATGCACTATATATGTTGCACAGGTAAGGCATTTCGCATCGTGATACTGTACACCAAGCAAAAGGAGCACGATGCCGCTGATATTTTTGCTAAGGTTCATCTCCTTCACATGTCTTAACCTCTTGGAATTGGGTTTTTGCTACAGATGTTTTTGATTGAAAGCATGAAGAGATTAGGTTGCGTGATGATCACCTCACTATAGGTTGTGTATTCAAATCTGCTCAGTGATGGTGGAACCCATGACAAGCCAACCCAAGAAGCTTCAATGGTGTCTATGGATTCAAAAATTCACCATATCTGAATTACACAACATTTAGACATTCGTCTCCAAACAGAAGATTTGTTTCCATTGAGTGGAGAAGGCTTCTGTTGAATAATGGGTCTTTTGTGCAACAAACTGTCTTGACTCTGGATTGGATTTGTTTTGTGGCAGCAAAATTCTGAAGATTTGAGTGCACAAAGTTTTATGTCATGTGGTATCCTAGACATACAGCTTTGGGTTTGGTTTTTTCTAATTACACAACATTTAGACAATTGTCTGCAAACAAAAGATTTGTTTCCACTGAATGGAGAAAGCTTCTGTTGAATAATGGATTTTTTGTGCAAGAAATTGTCTTGATTCTGGACTGTATCTGGTTTGTGACAGCAAATTCAGAAGATTTAAGTGCACAAAGTTTTACGTCATATGAAACCCTAGGGTTTTGAGTTTTGTTGTGTTTTTTTTTCTAATTGGGGAATCTGGCTGCTGAGTGCCAGGTGCAGAGCATAGTTGATGATGACAGTACCCTTGTGAACAGCCTTCAGAAACTTGATGATGTGGTGAAAGCCTTGTTTCTGCAACCAAACCTATTTTGTTTGCTTGTTCATGTGTTGTTGGTGAATAAATGACATATCCAATTTGGGCTCAATTAGTAGCTTGAGATGTTGCATTCTCAAGCAGGTTCTTTAGTAGCACATAAGCTGTCAGTGATGGATTTTTTTCTTGTACTCTTTTGGTTTTAGCTTCATGAAGGAATTTGTGTTTGTATTTCTGATCTGGTTTTGGAGTAGGATGCAGATGTTGTCTGTCAAGAGGGTTTCAAAGCAGGTCAATTTTAGCTGAACCATTCAACAGTTTCAGGGGCAATGGGTTGTCATCTGGATCATTCCTTTGTGAGTATCATTAGTGTAGAACTCATGGGATGCCTTCTCTGTTGGTTTCTAAGATGAGAATTTTGGTTCTGCAGCATGACTATTATTTGCAAGAGCTCGTCTCCAAGTATGGTCTTGGGAGCAAAGACAAGGTGGGTTATGAAGTGTGCCGGATGTTCTTTCAGTGTATGTTCTTCATATGCACTCAAGTCAGAAACACAGAATGAAAATCAAATATCAAAGCACCCATATGTAATTGCAAGCTATTCAAGCTTGTTCCAGTAGTACCGCATCCTTCCAAAATGACCCATCCGTATTCAATCCCTAATGACTTGGTCACTGCTGGTGTGTGCAGGCTGCTCGTGTTGTTCTGGATTATGCAATGACATCGGGTGATGAGTCCACTATCTTTGAAGTCAAGCGCTGCAGACATGGCAGTACTTGTAAAAACTGTTAGTTGTTCTCCCAGAGAGAGACAGAGAGACAGAGAGCAGTTTCCATAAGCCCTCAGTTTGACCAGACTCTCTTTTCCTTGGGAAGAGCTACATTAGCAGAGAGGTTACCAAGTAATTTTCCAGAAGTGATCTTTGCTTTGACTGCAATTGACAATTGCACTCTCTCATGGTGCTCAATGTTTGCACTAGTATTACTATTATTATGTGCAAAAGAACCAAGCTTGAGTCATACCTGACATATTTTATGAACATTCAGTGAACTGTGAATACCGATCCTGATGGATGATTTTGGATCATGTTATTCTGCTTTTTTTCTTCTTTATGGCTCTCGTTCTTTGTGATGTGGATACCATGATATATGCATAGTGAAGGTTGGCATGTGATCTCTTCTGACCCAGAGGATGATACAAGCTTGACATTGGAACATATGGTCAGTGCCACTTCTTACCTTTTGGTAACGAACAGAGCCAATTTGCGTATGTTGTCATTTCTTTCTTTTGGTGATAGGAGGAGCTTGCAGATGATGCCAAGAATATCTCCAACATGGGAGCTGGCATGAATAGAGTAAATCTCAGCAGAAAGGAGATTAATGTAAGAAAGACTATGGACGATTCTTGGTTGATGACACCATAATTACTGAAGCACAGAAGCTGAGTTGATATGATATCCATTATTAGCACCATGGAACCCGTTGCACAGGACATTCATTTGTAAAAAAATTTGAGCATTCAAAGAGGCAAAAACACCCAACAGATCTGGTACAAATTTGTAATTTTTTTCTTATGCATCTTAGTTGCTGAATCCCTTCCAGCTATGGGCAAGTTGCAACTGACTATATGTATGTAGTTAGAGAGAGTGGAGACGAAGTTTCAGGAAGAGGTGATTCTGCTGCTCTTTCCTCTGTTGATGGACTGATGATATCCGTGGTGCTTGCATTCCAGTCTGCTGCAAGAAGACTGCAAATTGATGCATGCTCAGGTTCCAGAGCATTCAATTATTTGCAAAATCTCATCTCCAAATATGACCTCACAGGGAGCAAGGACAAGGTGGTCAGATTTCTCTTTTCTTCTGAAAATGCCACCATTTTCTTTGAATTTATAAGGCTCTTTGTACACAATTCAGCTTGCAGGGAACACTGACTGAATCTCAAACTTTGTGCATTTGTGCAATGCTGCAGATAAATTGTCAATACTATCCTTCAAAATTGCATCCTTCTGGCTTAATCGCCTGTCATTGTGTCAGCTGTTTCTGCAATGATGTCCAGGTGATGAGTCCATAATCTGAAATCCACTGAACTGTAAACTCAAGCTTGTGATGTAGAGGTATGAGTGTAGCCATTCTTGATGAACATCATGTCATTCTGCTACTTTCACTCCTCTGAATTGCTTCTGTAAGATTTGCAAGTAATGCGAGAAGATCAAGCTCATGCATGATTTCTACTACCACTGGTGAGTTCTTTGTTGCAGTGATCGAACAATGGGGTCTGTCAGAATCTGGCTGTTTGAAATTCAGGGATAAAGTGTCTGTCTCTCCAAAGCTGCCACACACTTCAAATGGGTTGGTAGAGCCTGGTGTACCCCCTCAACAATAACTCGATTGCAACATTGTACAATGAAAACCAAAAAAAAATGAAGAATAGAGACATTTGGGGGGAGGACTGCTAAGAAAGAAAACCCACCGTCCCAAAGCTCTGAGGTGTGAGCTGCTGTCATGGATCTCAGCAGTCAGGTAAAAAGAGAGGTAGTTATTGGATGACTGTCCCATGACAGTTAGTTTACAACCACCTGATCTTTGTACCCTTCCCCTCCTCTTCTTTCCTCCTTCACCTTCCCTCAAGTCCCATTTGGTATCAAGCCTTGAATCTGCACATTGAAATCATTCAGGTGTACAAAATCCAAAACAAGACTGCCGATCATCAATGATATTCTAAGAGGCTCGCTTGTTGCACCAGACCTTGCACAGGAAGGAAAAGCCTGAAGTAAAGTATCGTGGCTTGTTTATATCCAGAGTAAGGAGTAGCTGGGTTCAATGTTTTCTGAACAGAGTGATGCAGATCAGCTGGGTATACATACATATACCTACTCTGGATAGAAAGAAACCTTGATGAGGACTTGTGGCAGCAGCAGTCTACTACAGCCTGAAGGTACAACACAGTGCACATAGTTCATAATATCTTGTTTCTTCTTCCAGCAAAAAATTGATGGAGATGGCATTGAAAAAACAGGAGTTGAGGAGACCACCCAAACTCAGACTCCGACAGATTCCAGGGAGTAACAGTCATGTTTCTGAGTATGAGGGAGGTAAGCAGCAGCATGGCCGCCACCATCGTCATCATGATCAGCATTCCAATGTATCACAGTGGTTGGAGGAGCATACCACACCACAAACCCGACACAACTTTGATGAGCCAGTAACAACAACGTTGAGTAAAGGAAGTGCCCACCCAGCTTGTGTTGCAAAAGAGGAGGAGAGGGACAACACCTCTGTGATAGAGGCAGAGCAAGCCTCGAGTATTCCAAACAATGGACCCTTTACTAGGGTTCCTGCTCCATGGTTTGGAAGATCCAAGACAGATGTCTCTGATCACCTGCGCATGCTGCCTCCAATGCATCCTAATCCAAACATTTGTGCTCCTTCTTATGGCCATCAATCCACTGTCATCACAGATAACAAACAACAGCCTCTGGATCCTAATTTGCCTTCTATCATTTCTCACTGGTGGGAGGATCGTCCTGGCGCTGCCCAGCTTGCTGTGCCCCCACAATATGTAAATGCAACTGACCTGCATGCAGCTCTGCCTAGGTGGTTGCCGAGGACTCTTCGACGAAAGCATTTGTCAGCTGCTGAACTTGAGCAACCAAAACTGACTTCAGATAACACAAGGTAGAGCTTTGATTTTGACCTTGAGCAGTAGCAAACTACCTCATCATGTACACACTTGAAGACCATCATCATCATCATCATTTGTTGTGTTTGTTGTAGGTGTGGGTCAAGGACCTCAAGGTCCGAGGCATCAGACATTCGGGATTCAGTGAAGCCTAGAGGCACAAGATCCAGCACATCAAGGAGACCTTGCACAGTTCCTTGCATATTGCAAACAACTGGTGGTGCAACAGCATCAGATCCATTATCTGCCAACCCTCCCTGTGAGACCGGGCAATCTGCTAGACCGAGCATTTCCTCCCAGGATGCATCCACTGCTACAGAAACTCCCAGACCTTCCAATGGAGCAGGATCTTCACACCAGGATGCATCCACTGCTACAGAAACTCCTTGTCCTTCAGTCATCATCTCAAATCCTCGAAAATCCAAAGACCCCACTGTTGATGCTTACAAGCAGATGAACCCTTACTGCATTGCCACCCAAAAGGTGTGGGAGACTCGTCTTAACCCTACAAAAACTCACACTGAGCAAATGTGTGAAAAGTTGCAATCTGGGATGCGAACTTCACTCCGAAAAGGTCAACAGAGAGCATATGCCAAATCATGTTGAGAGATGGAAACATGTTTCAACTCTGGATTAGGTCCAAAAAGACTACACTCAGAAGACCTGAATGTGGAAACACCAACCGGGCACACTGCAAAGAGTCCTTCTGGCAGCAATCAGAGGCAGATATTTCTTCTGCTAAGCTCTGGTTGAACATTTTCACATTCTCTAGATCATCACGGTTTTCTTTCTGCTGGTGAGAAAAGACTTGAGGAATGAATGCATCCTGGAAGATGTCTCAATAAATATCACTAGAATGAGATATTTCCTTATGTCCTTCACTGCAGGATACACACTTGATATGTTCCAATCTAAGTGAAACAGACCCAGAACCATCATGTGCTGATAGCAAAATCCAAAAGGGAAAGAGCTCTTTCTCCTACAAACTGGCACTGAAAGCACAACAACAACATACCAGAGATTGATAAATAAGGGAAACTGTTGGTGCTAATCATGGATTTGAAGGTTTACATCAGCTGACAAACATGCAATATCTCTGGTTGTTGCCTTATATGCTCACAAGGTTCTTAGTTCAGTGGGTGGTAATTGGATTTCCTGCTTGCCTAGCAGATCACAACAGCCAAAAACTTTAGGGTTCCTCCTCCTTATCCAAGATGCTGAGGGTTCTGTCTTGACCCCTCAAGCTTCCTGTCCATAGATAGATATGCACCTGTATCATCTTCTCATGCAATATTCATATGCACCAAACATGCCTACCAAGGATAAGTAACGCAGCTCCTGCCAGTGGGTGGGGGTGAATTTCATGCATCAACATCTCATACTTCAAGTTCCAACAAGTTTTCTGTCACAAGACCTAGGGAAAGAAGACTCAGCACATGATGTGGGGTAGCTCAACAGAACCATAAAAGAGAGGAGATGATAAAAAAAGAAGCAAGGAGAAAGATGAACACTCAAAAGGAATCAAAACAAGGAAAAGAGGACGAGATAATAAGAGAGAAAGACAACATGAAGATCACATCATGTGAGAGCCTTAACTTTTGAGAACAAAGTGGGTGTTTTGGAAAGCTCCTCAGGCAAGAAGAAGATGCCCACAAAGCAACAATTTGAAGATTGCAAAGACACAAAGAAAAACCAAAACAACCACAGAGAACACATCAAGAGCTTGCTGTCTTGAAAACAAAGTGGATGTTTTGAAAAGCTCCTCAGTTAAGAATAAGAAGCAACACAAAAAAAACATCTTGAAGATTGCAAAGGCGGAAGAAACACCAAAACAACATGGAGAATGCATCAAGAGCCTGATCTTTTGAGAACAAGGTTAGTGTCTTGAAAGGCTCCTCAGTCAAGAATAAGATGACTGCAAAACAAACATTTTGACGATTGCAAAGACAAGAAGAAACACCAAAACAACATGGACAACACATCAATGAGAGCCTGATCTTTTGAGAACAAATTGGGTATTGGATCACTCAGGCATAATAAGAAGCTCATCATTTTGAAGATTGCAACTTGGCAGAAGAAACACCAAACACCAAAACACACTAATCCAGGGAAAGGGATTGGTATTCAAATTCTTGCAACAATTTATCACAACACAGGACTGAAACACATACCAAACTCCACACCAAGCTCAACACCAAACATGCAAACCCAAACCCACCAATTCAAGCTTCTGCTGCGGCAAGTGTCTTGGACATTCTCGTGTTCAGGTTCTTCATGCCAAGCTCATCACCAAACGTGCAAACCACCAAACCTGGCAGCAATTCAAGCTTCAGCAAATCTCTTGGACATTTGCATGTTCATGTTAGTCCTGCAATCACCAAAGGTGCAAACCACCAAACCCAGCAGCAATTCAAGCTTCTGCAAATCTCTTGAACATTTGCATGTTCAAGTTCTTCATGCCAAACTCATGACAAATTGTACAATGCATCCTTCTGCTGCTGCAAACTCTTGAACACTCATGTTAAGGTTCCTAATGTCAAGTGCATGCATTGCCAAATGTGCAAACCCAAAGTCTGGCAATTCAAGCTTCTGCTGCTGCAAATCTCTTGAACAATTGCATTCAGGTTCTTCATGCCAAGCCAAGCTCATCACCAAATGTGAAAACCCGAACACAGAGATTCTGCAAGCTCCTGCAAATCTCTTGGACATTCGCATGTTTAAGCTTTTGCTGCTGCAAATCGCTTGAAAAAGAGAACATTTACATTCAGATTCTTCATGCCAAGCTCATCATCACCAGCATGTGCAAACCGCCAAACTCAGCAGCAATTCGAGCTTCTGCTGCTACAAATCTCTTCAACATTCGCATTCAGGTTCTTGCACGCCAAGCTCATCATCACCAAATGTGTACAAACCACCAAACCCAGCAGCAATGCAAGCAAGCTTCTGCTGCTGCAAATCTCTTGAACACCCGCATTTCTATCGTCAGATATGTCGAGATTGCCAGTCTCGAGAGCATCGGTGGAAGTCCTCACTCCCCAAAAACCCAATTGAGGGGGAAAAGAAACAATAGATTGCTCAGGGAATCCATGTCGCTCGGGAGCTCGCGAGCTCGATCGATCGATCGATCCTTCGTGAAGCCTCGAAAGCGTGTCCGACCGCGCGACTTTCTTCTTCTTTCCCTATTAGCAGCTCCTGCCATCATCCACGGAACACTGCAATCGCGACACGTGAAGCAAGCGCGACTACAATAGAAAAAGAGCGTTCGCTTTCCGGTCCGGAGAGAGGGGAAGCAATGCGCATCATCGCCGCAACACCACGCGTCTCCGCATGTACACGAGAAGACTCGACACGTGACTTGTTGCAGTGCAACCAGCGGTGATTCACGAACTTTGGCCACAAGGATCCATGAATTCTAAGGCAGCACAAGAGAGCTCTCGAAGTGAAACAGTTGCGAGAGACAGTTCACGACGAGCACGGAGACGGAACTAAGTAGGGAGCTTCAGAAGAATCTTAGCTTGCAGTGGTGATCTCTCTCTCTCTCTTGCTCTCTCTCTCTGAGTGTCGCTAGCGTTGCAAGAGGAAGAAGAAGAAGATGAAGAAGGGGTGCATGAGCTCGACGATGAAGTTGGCTGCAAGTTTCCTCCCCACCAAGAGCAGCAGGAGTCTTCTGAGTCCCTTGGAATTCTCTACTCAGAGCAGCGGCAACAACATCGAGTCGAGAATTCCGTGGCGAGCGTGGACGAGCGTGAAGAATCATCATGGGAAGCAGCAGCAGCAGCAGCAGCATATGCAGCCGCCTAGCGGGACGGTGGCGGCGTTCTCAGCACAGAGTGAGGAACAACCACAACAACAAGAGGAAGAGAAGACTGCAGATGAGCAGAAGACCAAAGGACGAGAAATTGTTGTGGAGATTCCTGTGGATTACGACTTGCATTTGTTGGAGTCTGCGCCATCGCGCAGCAGCGTCACTAACAGCGAAGATCTGATGAGCATCTATCACGAGATGAGCGTCATTCGAAGAATGGAGATCACAGCTGACATGGTACAAAGAGTCGTACTCTAGATCTTCTTCTTCGTGCTCAGCTTGCAAGTGATCCAGAGCTTCTTCTTCTTCTTCTTCACTGCATCTGAATTGCATGAACCCATGTGTTTCCAGAATTCCTATCAGATGGTTGTTGTTGCAACAAGCATCTGCTTCTCATTGTTTCTGGTTTCATTCCTATCACATTTCCTGATTCGTATCCTCCTGCTCCTGGCGGTGGTGGTGTTCTTTGGGTTTTTGGCTTGCTTGCAGCTGTTCAAGTCACAGCAGATTCGAGGTTTCTGTCATTTGTATGATGGGCAAGAAGCTGTGTGTGTGGGCATGGAGAAAGCTCTCAACTTTGATGATTCTGTCGTCACTGCATACAGAGATCATGGCATCTTCATTGGCAGAGGCGGAACTGTTTTTGTAAGCAACAAAAAAAACCCTGGACTGTGAAGCCAAGCATTTGGCAAATTCTTCCTGCACTAAATCCTTTGAGCTTTTCTAGAAGATACTTTGAGGTTTTTCTCCCAAACTCTTCCTGCAACAACCCTTTGAGGTTTTTGCTTGCGAATTCTTCCTGCAACAACCCTTTGAGGTTCTTCTTGCAAATTCTTCCTTCAGCAAATCCTTTGAGCTTTGCAAGAAGATTCTTCAATGTGGTTTTGCTTGCAAATTCTTCCCTCAGTAAGTCCTTTGAGCTTTGCAAGATCCGTTTTGGTTTTTCTTGCAAATTCTTCCTTCACCAAGTGCTTTGAGGTTTTGTTCCTGCATTACTGAATCAAAGAATTGGTGATTCTAGGCAATTCAGAAGGATTTCTCAAGGCTTCTTTCTTTCACATCTCGAATGGCCTTCTGAACCTTCCTTTTGGTGTTGTTGTTTGTTGGTTTTTGTTGTTGGCAGGAAGCTTTTTCAGAGTTGATGGGAAAGAGGACAGGATGTGCAAATGGTAAAGGAGGGTCCATGCATCTCTACAAAAGAGAGAACAACTTCTGGGGTGGATGGGGAATAGTAGGAACATCTCCTCCACTTGGAACTGGACTTGCTTTTGCTCACAAGTATTTGAAGAAGCCAAATGTTGTGGTTGCCATCTATGGTGATGGTGCAGCTAATCAGGTTTCTACTGTCTACTTGCCACTGCTGCTGCTGCTCTTTCTCCTCCTCAAGTCTCTTTTGAGAATGGCAGCAGAAAACAGAACCTGCATTCTCTGCTCTTTCTCCTTAAGTCTTTTTGAGGATACAGAAAAAGGCACATCCTGGTTTTTCTACCTCTTCTTTTGTGAGGTTATTATATGCAGAAGTTTTTCTCTGATATGGAACATTCTTAGCTTCCTTGCAGAGGAGTTTCACTCAAGAATAAGCTTGAGTTCTGCGTCCTGAAGTGTGTGTTTGCTATACCTAGTAGGCACTGTCCTCCTCTTCCTCATCATCATCACTGAAAGATTGAACTTGTGTGTGTGTGGCTGAATGTGCAGGGTCAGTTGTATGAAGCTCAGAACCTGGCGGCTTTGTGGGAATTACCTATTATATTCTTGATAGAAAACAATCATGTAGGCCGTTCTCTCTCTCTCTCTCTCTCTCTCTCAATTGCTTGCTTTAACATTTATCTGGAAGTTCCACTTGTTCTTTTGTGGATCAAGAGGATAATGGCTGGTACTTATGAGACTGGAGCTAACTTCAACAGATTGATGCACAGATGTGTGAAGAGATTTGATGTGCAGTTGTGTGAAAGAGATTTGATGGACACAATGTCGGTTGTGAATCTGTAATTCTGTTCACTTGCAACCGAGTTTTCTTTTGTGTTGCAAATATTGTCACCTTTTCTTTGCAATGTTTGCTGGAATTGAGAAATTGGTGCTGGGGGGATGATGGATTTTGGGGTTCACAGTTTGGAATGGGCACAGCAGAGTGGCGAGCTTCCAAAAAGCCTGCTTACTATGATCGAATCTCTTACATTCCTGGAGTCAAGGTAAAAACAACAACAACAACACAACTGACATCCTTCTTCCCTTTTTGAGGACACCACAAGTTATTGCTTTGCTTTGTGCGGTTCTTTGATTGGTGTTGCAACAAAAGGTTTACTGGGAAAACACATAAAATAGCTTACTGAAAATACATTTTTCTTGGATATGATCCTTGTTGCTTCCCAGGCAGATGGTATGGACGTGTTTGCCATCAAGGAAGCATTTCAATATTGCAAAGAATATTGCCTTGGAGGAAAGGTACATTTCAATGCTTGACAAAACTGCTACAATTTCATGTTTCTGCTTGACCCATGGTGGCAGTGAGAGATTATACCATGATTTTATCATGATGCATGTGAAAGAAATGATGTCAATGCATGTCCAAATGCCCCCTGAAATCTACTTTCCTTCTCTACTATATGCATTGTTCAGAATCGCACCTCCAGCTGCCATGTATTTTAGCAAGTTTTAGACTTGACTCTGCATCATCTCCTGAATCTCCTGATGTTCAAAGCATTTCCCATTAAAAAGAGCTTCAGAGATTCTAGAGAGAGAGAGAGAGAATGTCTACCTATCAATGTGGTGTTGTATTGTATGGGAATGGTGCAGGGTCCAATAATGCTGGAGGCAGACACATACAGATACCATGGACACAGCATGTCAGATCCTGGTAGTACTTATCGTACACGCAATGAGATCCAAGGAATTCGAAGAGAGCGTGATCCCATTGAGCATGTGCGAAAAATCATTCTGCAGGTTAGCAAAACTCTATTGATTTCAAAGCAAATTTGAGTTGCAAGTCAAACTGAATTTCAAAGCAAGCTTGCAGCCTTTCGGTTTGCTCTGCAAATGATTCTCTGTGCAAAGGAACCACAAGTGTGCAGAAGAAATGAGGATGAAAACTGACTGAGAATATCACATTTGCTCTTTCTTTTAAACAAGTCCTGTGATGCAATTGAGCCAGAAAGTTGAATGATTGTGAAAAACATGGCATCTCCATCTTTTAGTGCATGTTTGATGGGATCAAAATGAGAATGCAGGAAGAGATAGCAACAAAAGAGGAGCTTAAGGATTTAGACAAGCAAATACGAAGGGACGTGGAAGATGCAGCAGCCAAAGCACGGGAAGCTGAACAACCTCATGATGATGAACTTTTTGCCAACATTTACAAGAAGGACTCGGGCCTTATTGCATATGGATGTGACAGGAAGAAAACACGGATCCAAATGCCATAAGCTTCTTTCTCCCCGTTCTTCTTTGATGCTTCTAGAGCCTAAACAGGGTAAGACAACTAAGAAAAGGCAAGAATGCTTGAATTTCAAAGGTTGGGTGGGGGGCTCGTTACCAATAGAGATGTTTATACCTAGCTGCCCTCCTCTTGAATTCTGTGAACACTAATACCAATATACATCCGTGTACAGTTAGATCCTACAAGACTAAAATCTATGAGAAGAAATCAAAATGAAATATCACATGGCTGGCACACTACTCAGATGCTCACAATTTCATACATAGTAATGTTGTGCTATTTTGGTAAAATAATTCAAGACCAACATTATGTTAGTTATTAAAGAAAACAGATTCAGCTGCAGCAACTGCAAAAATGAAAGCTCACTCAACAAATGCACTCATGCAACCATGAAAGCATAAAACAAGTAGCCCTAGAACACTTAGATTGAAAACATGCACATTAGTTCAATTCTGTGCATGAATAAGAAACATATATATGTCAACAACTGCACTGCATTAATTCAATTCTGTGCAATGAATAAGAAACATACAGGTGCAACAACTGCACTGATGAAAGTGACGTGATACTTATCGTTCAACATGTGCAAACCTAAATAGTTCTGCAACTGCACTTGAATTTCACAGTCAATTAAAACACATTCATAGTGAAAAGTGAAGATATTACAATGCTGACACAGACCCTTCAAACAAGCTGACCAAATGGAAAACCCCATTTCTGTACATTCCAGATTACAATTGAGAAAATGAAGCTCTTGATTAAACTCTAAAAATATGCTTGCACAGAGCAGTGCCATTTTATGAGCCATATTTCCAAAACTTCAGATCATTAAGCACTACATAACCCTGAAGAACCTGGGAAATGCAGGAAAAATGTACCTTCTGATAGTGCATCACAAGAATTGCAGACAATTAACTGAAAATTTCCCAACTCGGCCTAATTTCCTGATGATGGATAAAAGTTTTTTGAATTCTGTCTAGTTCTGAGATACTCAGCTAGTAGCCGTTTCCACATCATGAAGATGGAGATCTAGAAGAATGAAACAATGTATAAGGGGAATAAGCAATAAGAAGCTAGCTTAAAGGGGTCCCACTTCAGAAATCAGAAATCTTAGAAATCTCAGAAATCTTGTGCTTGAATTCATGCCCTTAATCTTCGATTAGAGACAAAATTGACAAGCATCCACATAGCCAAGAGCAGGCTGAACATTGCAGGGGTAGTAACAAAGAAATGAACTTTGGTTTTTGAAGCAACTGAAACCTGTTGAAAGAAATTTCTCAAGAGCTGCAAAGACCTCCAAACCAGAGCCTGAACCATCACCATGGACATGAACCTCTCTCATACAAAGTATTAACAGCCCAATCCATGACTATTATATCTTTGTGGAGGGCCTCACAACACTGTCACGGACTTCCAGTTGTGTAGCGATAGGTAGCGTGTCTGCACAGCATGCTGATATAGTCAGGACAATAGCTGCAACTGTGTTCTTTGCACTCAAAGCAGGAGAAGCAACCTGGCAGCAAGAGTTTCATGAGAAATGCTGCCTAAAATAGGGGAACCACAAGGTTCTACAGGGAATGAGAACTGGCAAATATACCTGGAAATGCCAACAACGGTGGTGACTCTGCAGATCATCCCCAGATTTGCTCCGAACCAGCACTACCTATCTCAACATCATCAGGCCTCACATTGTCCCATGTTCATCTCATGTGCTAATTAATATTCCCCTACTAAGAGTCTTGTCCCCACAACAATTGCACTGCACTGTCACCACCCTTGAAGAACATCCAAAATGACAGGCAAGCTGGGCCATTGACGGTCCAAATGGTGGTGAGCAATAGGCAATCACTGCACCACAGACTAAATCAAGAAGCTGCTGTATACATGTAAAAGGCTTGGATGCCAAGGACCAGGTCCACCCCCTTTCCTGAAACACCCAAAAAAAATCAGTGTCATTTGTATATTTCTACAACCCCTACCCAAAGCCATTAAACTCAGACAAGGAGAAGAGCATACCGGCAAGGGTACCAAATAACGGAACAGGCTTCAAAATTTGTTCCACATTGTCTAATCGTTGCCTGCAAGTGCAAGTCCAAGCATAAACAGGTTAGAACGTAAATGATTCATTGACACTTCTATAAGGGAAGATGATTGGCCAGTGAGCATACCGTGTGTAGCGATCAAAGAAGGGACTCCTCATCAGATAAAGTGCCCATAGCACTTGCCTTCTCAGGAGCTGCACCAGCCCAACAGAACAGAACAAACCTGAAACTTAAGGCCTACTTGATTAAGCTGGAGTAGCCAGCAAACCATATCCCTCCAAGCAAACACAAAAGGAAAATCCCACGCAGTCTTCACCTCATCGATGTCCAGCCAGCCCATCTGGTTGCTAGATTCAGGTCTGCCCTAGACAAGATTCCTTCAGGTGTCCACATGCATGAAATTCATTACAACAGGCTCTCAAGTACACTGTAAGAAAAGAAATATTTCTCACTTATAATAGCAACATATCAACTAAGCCTCACAAGCTGCCTTGACTGGTATTGCAATGGAAATGACCTCTATGCATAAGAATATGTGGTGAATCACCTCATTCTTTTCAAGCTTTGACATTGTTGCTGCTGGCCTCAGGTGGTTGCCTACTTTGTAACTGGGTAAAACGGTTGTACTGTACAACACAGTCATGCCAGTTGCATCCAAGGCCAATGAGAGCAACCATGGCAGCCAAGATCGCAACCCATAGCGGCGAATCAATAAGACATACAGCAAAGGTCTCAATATCAACAGCACTTCTCCAACCACCAATGCTTTATTTGTGTGAGGCCTTGTCTTCATTTCCCCTGTTTGTCATACACACAGATAGACATAGTATAAATGCATACAGGCATCTCCAAAGAAAAGTCCCTGTACTCTGACATATAACTGAAAGAGCACACAATACGCAAGAAACCCTGAATACATAAAGGATCATAAAGACAACTGCTCCTAAAGACTTACAAGGGTTGGATGTGTGTGGAGGTACTGTAGAAGAGTGGCCAACAATCCATGAAGGTCTGGTGCTTTCTCCCACATTGGCACGATACTTTAGCATAGCCTGCATTGCCCTGTCAGGCCTGCTTGTGGAGGGTGCAGTTCCTAGCCTGCCTCGCCCTAGAGCTGGATCAAACTGCGAGCCATCTGGTTGATCGCCCACATTGGGGGTTTCACCTCCATCAATCAACATCTTGTACCCACTCTTGTGAAGCACAAGCAGCCGCATGAGCACCCTAGATGAAATTCAGCAAATTGAAGTCCATGTCAAGATCATGAGAGCTAAACATGAAGACACACTAACAGGATGGTGACCCCGCAGGGACATCAGTATGACAGTAGAGCAGTACAAGGAGCAAAGAATTACTTGATAGTCTCCACAGTTGCCACAGGGGTCCACTTGTGATCTCTACCCAGGTAGTATTCAGCACCCATTTCAACCAGCACTTCCATTTCTTTGACCACTGACAGGAGTAGTGGCCAAGGAAAGGTTTCTTCCACTGCCGCTACTAATGATGGACTGCTGGAATTAGGGTGGCGTGGGCCTGTTGCAATGATGTGCTGATTCATAACTGTCACCAGTCCCACCACAGTCGACACTGCACCCCACATGTGTCCCAAGTAGTGAATGTTAGCCGTTGACTTCAGCAAATTTGGATATTGCACATCTCATCCAGGAATCATAAATCTCAAACATACCAGGACACATGTTCACAACAAAGCTGGGTGCAGACATTACAGCAAAATCCCTCACTGCACCATACGAATAGCTTCTCCAGAAAGCTTTTTGTTACTTGCCTGACCAATGATCCACTCAACAGCACTCATCACTGTGCCACTACCATATGATGAAGGAGGAAGAAGAGGAAATTATGAAAAAATGCAGTGGCAATCAAAATCATAACCTACTCTTGCAGTTTCCATTTCCCCCTACTTCAATAAGGCAACATCTTCTACAAATTGCTCTGAGGCTTAGAAAAATACAAGGGGCAAAGTGCATCTTTTCCAAAATGGAACACAGCTTTGTACATGTAAAATCCTTCATCCGATCAATTCACAACATGCTGCACAGACATGAGGAGCATGTGAGATGAGTCCAAACATACAAGCTTCTGGCGCAAGCTCCGACTTGGCAAAGCGCTCGGGCAAGAACCATGTCAGCGTCTGCAATTGTCCCCCACGATAAAATCCCAAATAAAGATGTCAAAAAAAATTGCACTCCTGTAGATGTGCAGGGCGTTTACTCTTTACACCACTACAAACTCCCATCATCTTCAAGTGCTTCTGTGTTGATTGCTGCTTCTCTTATTCAAAAACTCCATTTCTCCCATCCCAGAGGGAAAAAAAAAAACAGAATCCCTAATCCCAGCAAGAAAAAAAAACAGAAAAAAAAAGGGCCGATTTATTCCAGATGGTGAAGAAAACACCCAAAAACAAAACAAAACAAAACAAAAAAACAGCGTATTTTTCTTTACTTTCTCGTTTGAAGACGTCATCAAAGACCAAGAGAAACAAGAACACAACAAAAGCACCGCAAAGCAGTGAGCATCAAACCCTAAAACCCTCAAAAAACAATACAACATATCGGAGACACAACAACTACAACCAAAAGAAAACAACAACAAGATCCATGAAGTTGCAGAGGAATCTCCACAACAACAATTAAACGTAACACGACAATGAGTGCAGTCATAACCTCATGAGAGTCGCTCACAAAGTGACAGAACATCACCTTCATCACGAACGGCAGTGACGAGCTGCCATGATCAACAACAACAACAATAAGAAGAGCAGGAGAAGAGAAGGGAAAAATGTCCATACATTGGCAAGGCTTTCCATAGAGGAAAGCCATTGACTGTTGCGACGAACCCATGCCTTGTACGCTTCCATGCTTGCTTGCCCTAACTCCCCCCTTGCAACGCACAAGAGAGCTTGACGTCCTCTCCCCTTTTACTTCCCTTTCTCCTCCGACCCCCCTTGCTTCCCCCTTGCTCTGCCCTGCCCGCCCTAACCCTAGGAGCCCCTGGGTGAACAACATGGTTAATTTTGAACCCCCCCAAACGCCCCCCAAGGTAAACCACTTGGTTTGTTTTCAGCACCCTATGCAAACCACATGGTTTATTTTTTACCACCCTATGCAAACCACATGGTTTATTTTGACCACCTTAGGTAAACCGCATGGTTTGTTTGACCTCTAATAGTTTTACTTACATGGACTATTTGGGTTGCCAGGTTGCCAAGGTTTCCAGTTTCCACGAGGTTGGGTTAAGTCCCCTAGGAACTAACCACATGGTTTATTAACCCTTAGTTACCCACACGGTTAGTTTTAAGTCCGCTAGTAAGGTACGGGTACCCACATGTGTGGAGCCCCATTTAAGTACTTGCGTGTCATTTGGGCCCTTTCTTAATGTAGGAGCCATTGAGTCCTTGACACTTGGGGAATGAATTTATGGGCAATGAATGTCTTAACTACATGGGTTAAACCCTAAACCCTAAACCTTGTTGAGACCTAGACCCTTGGACCCCCCCATTGAAACCCATAGTATATACCCATTTTGCAACAATGGACATGAATGAATGTCTTTAACTACATGGGTTAAACTTTAAACCCTAAACCTTGTTGAGACCTAGACCCTTGGACCCCCCCCCCATTGAAACCCATAGTATATACCCATTTTGCAACAATGGGCATGAATGAATGAATGTCTTTAACTACATGGGAAACCTTAATGATGATGATGATGATGATGATGAGATTTGGCTTCACACACAAGTTACAACTAAATGGCCTCATGGCATTGAATCCTGAGTTCCAGCATTTTATACCCAGATTTAGTAAAATTTCATTACTTTGCAGATAATAGTGAAAGAGGGGGGCTTGCAGATGAGAAAGAAGGGCTCACAAGGGAGGAGTCACTTTTTACAGATATCTTTATTTGTTTTCAACATGAAAACAATTTTTTTCCGATTAATTAATGGAACGAATATTATGGAAGAGATATGTTTTTGGGAAATAGTGAAATTCCAATACATTATAAGGCCATAATTAATAGTGGTTGATAATTCAATCAATTGGTAATTGATTTAAAAATAATATAACATTATTTGTTGAATTAAATGGAATTTTTGAGACTACAAGAGTCGATAGTAACGTGATTTTTCTTCTCATTTGTGGCATTATATTCATTGGAAACTATCATTGCAAGTGCATTAGAATTATGTGTAAATATAATTCAATTGTTCATTGTGATTATTGTGATTATCTATAGTTTGTAGCAGATTGAATAGCCTTTGGAAATTTTCCCACAATAATTTAGAGATTTGAAAAAAAATGATTTGAACTCGACCAACCAATTGGGATTAAGTTTTTTCACACATTTTTGGAATTAAAAATATATATATTCTTCTTGATTTTACACCAAAAGGAAACAAATTACAATATGGAAACTATAAAGCATATTGTTGTGAACATGAATGTGGGAAATTATGCAAATTTTATTATTATCTAAAATTGCTAAAGATGCCATGGATGCTTGTGCAAGAGCCACATGTGTCACAAAATGTGTATGACATTCAATTTGTTGTTCTCGGATCATTAGACAATTTGTCGGAGGAAAAATAAAATAAAATAAAATCACTAGGGCCAAGTTGGTTTTTTTAGATGTTAGAATGAATGATGGGGCATGTGAAATGTATTGTAAAAAAAAAAGCCCAAATTTTTATTTTTCTAATTTGTACACATAAAACACAAATTTTTCAAATTAGAACCATATGATTTATAAGCTATTTTTAAAAATAAAAAAATAAAATATTTTAACAATCCAAAAAGTCCATTAGTACAACAAAAGGTGTCCCTATACACCAAATGATTCCATAATTTTGAATGAATTCACTAGTTGTAGTGAATGGGGGCCAATGAAAAAACAATGAATTCATTGGTCTAATGAACGGAGATTAATGAACTACATCCACATTTTGTAATAGTGCTTAATGAAATATGGTACAATAATATTTCTTCAAAAATTACACATGCATTTATTTATTCCAAAATTATATTTGGGCTTTACATTGCTTCACATTATCAAACAATATCAGTTGACACAAGGTCAAAATATTAATAGATTTATATTTACTTAAATAAATTATTTAAGAGATAATTTGGTTACCAGAAATTGGTAATCCATGATCATATAGATTGCCCATGAAATTATTTTTCATTTTCATTAGTTTTAAATTTACACATGCATTTATGTATATTTCAAAATTATATTATACACGAGAATCGTATGTCGGATGTATGAGTTGTACGATGTGTTGGGGTATTCTTTTGTGTATAGTATATGATTTACGTATAATACATCAGGCGTACTTGCTGCGTATGTACAGCGTCCTCGCGCGGCGCTCAAGGGGCGAAGAGGGGACGCTCATGAGATTGTTGCTCGAGATTTTGTTTCTAAAGATTTTGTTTTGTGGTGGGGCGGGGAGATTGTTTCTTCTTCTGTGTTCAGCAGATTTTTGTGGAAGTGGGTTGCTGTGCAAAGCGGATTTAACGCACTCTTGTTTGTTGTTGTCGCGGCGTGAAGAGGAGGGATTTTTTGTTGGTGGAAAGAAATTCTTCGCAAGAAGAAGAAGAAGAAGCAGCAGCCAAGATGAACGACTCCGAGGTTTCCAAGCAGGTGCAGCAGATGGTGCATTTCATAAAACAGGAAGCTGAAGAGAAGGCAAATGAGATCTCTGTCGCTGCCGAAGAGGTGAGGGAAAAAAAAAAATCCTAATTTGGGTGCCGATCTGATCCCAGAAACTGAAAACCGATGATTCAGATGCTTCTTTTTTTTGTGGGTGGGTGTTTGCTGTTGTTGTAGAGGGTATTGATTGAGAAACCACAACGGCTTTCGGTTCTCTATGTGTTTTTTCAGTGTGATGTATTATGTGGAATGCTTTTTGTAGTTAGGGTTTGCAGCCCAGGTAAATCTCACTCTTTGTGTTCTTGTGGTTTTTTGGCAATCTTTCTGCAAGCAAGAAAGACATCTTCTGATGTGGTTACAGGTATGGAATGATGTGGGTTTTGATTGATGTGACTCCATGGCTGAGATGATTCAGGAATTCAATATAGAGAAACTCCAGCTGGTGGAGGCCGAGAAGAAGAAGATTAAGCAGGAATATGAGCGCAAGGAGAAGCAAGTCGATGTGCGCAAAAAAATGTAGTACTACAAATCCAGAGCCAGATTGATTTGCTGAAGGATCAGAGGAAACTGAAAGAATTCAGATAGTTAGGAGGACTGACTGACTGACTGACTGATTGTTGCGGTGGGTTGATATCTTGTGTAGAGAGTATTCCACGCAGCTGAATGCATCGCGTTTGAAGGTATTGCAAGCACAGGATGATCTAGTTCGCAAGATGAAGGATGCAGCAGAAAAGCAGCTCCGATCTGTGAGCTTGGATGATGATGACTATCCTTCACTTCTTGAAGCTCTCATCCTCCAGGTTTGCTGTTCCACCACCTTATCCAAATCTCCAAATACTCAGCACTTGGAATTCCACTTTGAGAAAACACAGGTACACTCCATCATGGCTACTTTGGCATGCATTTTGGTGCAGGGTTTGTTGAGGTTGAATGAGTCTGCAGTACAGCTTCGTTGCCGGGAGCATGATCTTGATTATGTTAAATCTGTTGTCAATTCTGCTGCAAATTCATATGCCAAAAAAACTGGTGCGGATCCACCTGAAGTATTTGTGGATGAGAAACACTTTCTTCCTGGTCCTCCAAAAGAAGGCCAACATGGATCCTCATGGTACTCTACTTCCACCAATCTTTAGGAATTTTTGGACGTTTTCCTCTTTGTTGGTGTAGCTCCTTGTGCTTTGTATGTAGATGATTTGTGGGAAATTTTGTATGAAAAACTGATACTTTTTGCTGCTTGTGTGGTGGGTGTTCTCCTGAATAATCATGTTTATTGGGGTGTGACAGTGCTGGGGGTGTTGTTTTGGCAACAAAAGATGGACGCATAGTGTTGGAAAACACTCTGGATGCACGTTTGGAGGTTGTCTTCAAGCAGCAGCTTCCTGAGGTGCACTTTCATTTCAGGACTTTCCCAGTTGAAACTGTTAATTACAGAAAGATCCAGGACTTGGATTTTTTTTCTTTTGTTGGAGATCCTCAGTCCTTACAATTAGCTTCAGATTCTTGATAACTGCCATGATTGGGAACCTCTCAAAATGAAGGGTTGCGAGAACTTGAAGTTTCAACCCAGAAATGCCACTTGCAACAGGGCAATTATGGCAAATGAAAGAGTCTTGATGGCTTTGCTATAGGCATTATAAAGTAGTTAGTCATTCTCCTTCTGGGCTCTTGAATTGATGTGGCAACGTGGGGCGGTTTTTTTTATTGTGTTTCAGATTCGGAAGCGGCTGTTTCCTGCTGGAGGTCTGGTGGGTGCTTAAACACCACTATTCTTATCTGCATCTGTGTCATCCCGCCCCCCCAAATTGTCTGCTGTCTGTATTTCTAGTGAAGAAAATGGTTGATGGGTGTATCACAGTGGGGCACAAGAGTCCATCTTGTGTTACTCATGTGCTTCTTAATGTGAGCCAGCCCTGTAATAGCTCTGTCCAAGTGAACTCTTCTCATTGTGTGCTAATAATGTGCAAGCCATTCCTTTTAACATCTGTGCACAAACAGGGTTCCATACATGAATTCCTGCTGTGTCAACATGACCATGACTATGCTTGATCAAACTAGCATATAATATCAGTGCTTGTGTGCATTAATCTCTCCAACAGTGATTCCATTTTTTGTTTCATTAGGATACTACTATCAGCAACTGTGAATTTGGGATAAAGTTTTGCATGGTTACAGCCTCATCTGAAGATGTTTATTTCTGGGTTATTGCATCATATATCATGGAACGATTGCAGTTAGTTACTGCACACTACAGAAACCGGTGTAGAAACTGATGTAGTTCTCTTTTGAAATTCAGCCAGTAGACATTCTTTCTTCAGGAAAGATGATTGGCACTGGGACATTTGGACTGTAACTGTGAGCCCTATGGTCATGTTACCCTAGTTTTTGTCCTGAAAACAGAGAACTCTTCCCAAGTCTGCCTTTAACTCTGTAGAGGCAAAGCCCTTTTTCCAACCATTTCAGCTTTAAGCCATTTGACCACGAGTTAGAAATCTGGTCCAATCTACTCATCCATGATTGTGATTGCTAATCTAATCATTGGATTCAAAGTTTTACATGCTGAGAAATCTGTGGAAGGATTCATTTAAAAGTCAAGGAAGGGATGATGAGATAGCGAAGTTAGATTGAGCAGTCACACTCTGTGAGTTGATGGAGAAAAACCCGAACGCCGAAAAAACATTTTGTCATTGCTTTGAACTTGTTTCAAGAACTGTTCTGAGAAGATTAGTTTTGCGGGGCTCTAGCTTCCAGAGATCGTTGCATCCTGATGTTTTTGTTGCTACTGAAGTACCTTGATGGCTTTGATGCAAATTATATATATATATATAAAATTAGAAATGGTGAAATTTTCACTCAAAAATAGAAGGAAATGAGGAATCTTTATGGGTTTTTTTCTTTTTTTTGGAAGTGAAAATTTCAAAATTAATTGATTAATTGGCAGATATGGGCTGAAGCTACCAATGTAGTATGGTATGTGGCTTCTACATCACAAACTTCCCATGCCACAATTTAAGAGCTTTGCATAGGTTTAGGGTTTAGGGTTAAAATGAAGTCTTTGATTTTGTTGAAAGTTTAAAATTATAATTAATAACTAGAGATTTTTCATTTTTTTTTACATACGAGAGCTTTCTGGCTAGGAATAAGCTAGCTCTAGATTTATGGAATGTATTTTAATGATTAAAAAAAAAATCTTTAAATTTTAATTTTGAGCTTCACTTTGAAAATGTGAGAAAGAGGAAATAATAATGGTAAATGATATAAAGGTTTATTAATTTTTTAATATCCCCTCCCTTGCACTTTTTTAATACGTTCTCATGTCATTTCCAATAGTTCATCATTATTTATGTAAATCTCAAATTTGATTTTATTGTATAACATGGACATGAAAAGTTACATTATTAGGTAGATGGTTAGGGGAAAATAATAAGTAATTATTAAGGAAAAAAATGAGGTAGTTATTAGAAAAGAAATAAGGTAGTCTATGAAAAAGCATATGTTTTTGTGCCTTTTCATGTTTTTGAAAAAAAACCTTAAACCCTAAACTATCTCTTTCAACCCTAATTGCTTCACTCTTTTCCCTTCTCCCCTTATATGGACATGAAAAAACACATTTCATTCTTAACGTTTTTTTTTGTTTCATCTCAAGATCCGCATTTTCATCAAGGATGTAATCACTAGGGTTGAAGTTGCCTAAAATTTTTTTCAAAAAATCTATTGATCTTTGAAAATTAGGCACACATTGTTATTAGAACTTGGTGTTTCATAATTTTTTCTCAACGTAATTGCATCACTTTCATTTATTTTGCATTATAAAGATGAAAAATATTTTAATGACCTTTAACTCTTTAGATGTTATTGCAATATGTTCATGATTTTTTTAATATAATTTTTAATTTTTAATTTATTGTGTGCACAATAGAACAAAATTAAGATGGATATGAATGTGGGGAAAATGAACACAAATATAATCAAATAATACCTCAGTAATTATATATCATATAAACGAGTTTACAATTGATTTAATTTTATGAAAACTTATTGGGACCATTATTTCCATTTTTAAAAAATAAAATCAACTTGATTGATATCATTTCTTGTCTTAATGTGGAATTGTGTGCAACTTCAATATAGTTATATAAACCATTTATAAATACTATAGCTATAAATCCTCCCCATCAATTTTATAACTTTTATATTCATAACAAAATTTTGGACGTAAAAGAAAAATAAAATAAAATAAAATTCGAAGCATCTAATTTCATATTTATTTTCCAAAAATGCATTCATGTTCACTTTATAAAGGGATTATGAAATAATAGATTTAAGGTTGAATTTTTTATGTTAGTTCAAGTTGTGACCTTCTAAATAATACTTTCTTGGTTGAATTCATTTCCAAAATCAAATCCAAAAGGTGCATTTTTTTTTAAAAAAATAAATGGCATATTTCATTACATGAAAATGAAAAGCAACCAAATATGACAATGATAATAAGTTAAAAACTTTGAGCTTGAATATATTACAAATGTAAAGAAAATTCCTTTACAAAAATTCCTTGATATTTATCATTTTCCTGAAAACTATTTTGTATGTTATTTTAACACATTTGATTCTATAAATATATAAATTACTAAATGCATAATAGTTGTGTATAATATTGGATGACATCAATTTATGAATTCATTCAAATGGCATATTTCTAATATTGTTTTGCATGATTTAACGAAGATTGTGTTTCATATAAAAGTATTAAAAAAATGTTGATAATGAACCTTATGGTTATTCAATTCAATAAATAATTCAAATGATAACAAATAAATTAAATTGGTTTATAAGATGTAATAAAAAAAAATCCCCTTGTTTGTTTCATCCTACAAAAGTTAGAATCTACTTTTGTACATCAAAATTGAGATTGACACAAATAATGAACTATTGAGAATCCCCGTCCTAGGAAAGCTACTTTGTAAGCCCATTGGTGAGCCCATTTTCCTCTATTTGCGGAGAGGAAATGACAGCGGAAGAGAGAAGGGAACAGTGATGGAGGGGAGTAAACCTTTGTTATTGCAGTGCTGCCCATAAAGCTCCAGAACTCTGAAAACTTTCCATGTTGTCATTGCAAGGTCTCATTGAGACCCAAGATGTGACTAAAGAGAGTATTGCTGCTCTGTCCCTCTGGTAATAAGCTGCACACAAAACCCCACACGCAAGCAGTAATACAATGTATTCCCAGGTTGTATGCAACCACAATGAACATTCAGGAAAAAATGTACAAATCTTCTTATCCATCTGCTCATGCTGCTGCTGCCACTGCCACTGTTTTGTGTTCAGATTCATGAAACTGCACAATCAATAATTCTAGCAGGCCAAGTTTTAAGCCTTGCAGATCTGCACTTGCAGTAGATGGGCCTCTAACTTGCAGATCTCTGCACCATGCAACTTACAAGAGAGAGATTCAAGTCTAGCTCATGATTGAGAGTTTCAAATCCTCCTGCAGCAACAGTTAAGTAACAGGAACAGTTCTTTACATTGAGATATTTGGATTCTCAACATGGAAATCCTGGATACAAATCTCCACTCTCCAGAACTTTTTCGGCAAGAAGCATCTGTTGAAAGTGCAGTAGTTGCAATGCATTACAAAGAGGAGAGCTGAAACCAGGAGGTATACACAAAGAACCTGAAATAATGTGATAAGGTAGGATTGCAGAGCTCAGTCTGGTACGTGAAACAATTCCAGTGTTGCCCCAATTTGTATTACATGGACATTCAAGAACTCAGCTTGATACAATAATATTATGAAACACTGTCCAAGGCACAAGCCAATTGAGAGGCCTGTCTACAGGACCAAAATAGACATCCACTTTCGTACTAGAAGACAAAACTGCCTGAAGTACAGCTGATTGTGCAAATGTAGGTTCTCTAATCTGCTCGTGATTGGCCAGCGCGAGATGACAAGATGATTCCCACAATAAGCCCATACAAAGCAAGTGCCTCCGCAAAGATGAGGATGAGGATCATACCAACAAACAGTTTTGGTTGCTGTGCATTTGCTCTGTGCAATGACAAACACAAATAAAAATCAGCTAAACTCATGCAACCTTAGACAGCTGTCAACCAATTAGTATGGACCTGATGGCCTGGCCTGTATAAGCATGATAAAAACCCTCTATAGTGAACTGCTCATCCATGGCCAAAAGCTCTTCACAATATCCAAGAAACAGACAATGTCTACAGGAAGGGACACAAACCTGACACCAGCATCCCCAACAATGCCAATAGCCATGCCAGCTGAGAGACCAGCCAAACCACAAGACAAGCCTGATGAAAGATGTGCATAGCCATCAAACACATAGTAGGGCTTTGATTTTGGGTTGATTCCAGTACTGATAATCACAGCAATAATGAGACCATAAAT
>Ga0116231_10004492_pt1 | contig 28215 bp, 17 predicted proteins | sample S1TSphgellanicum_2_FD_89695 | JGI IMG/M metagenome (GOLD analysis project Ga0116231, IMG submission 89695) | Host-associated microbial communities from peat moss isolated from Minnesota, USA - S1T2_Fd - Sphagnum magellanicum MG | ecosystem: Host-associated > Plants > Peat moss > Unclassified...
ATAGCAAAATAGTTCATATATTTGAAGAATATGATTTTTCATAGGATAAGTTCAACATTGTCCCTGATCTACCTTAATGTCAATTAAAGACAAAATAGTGGAACCTATACAAAAGTTGTGTGTGCATCCTTTCTAATTCAATTTAACAATGAAGCTCTTTCGTTTTTGCCTGCAAATTTTTTATTATTTCAACATATGTAAAGGTAAAAGAACTTTTAGTAATTTAAGTATTCTTTTATCTCTTCAAAGGTTCCATTATTCATAAAACTAATGATTATCTTAACATGGTGATTGATTCATCTAATGTGACAACATTTTAGTACAAAATGATGGTCAGAAAGCTTTTAAAACATTGAATCACAAAGTTGTCAATTTTTTAGAATTAAGAAATAATATTATTTTATTACACAATGATGATGATGATATTAATATGATATAAAGAATAATTATTGAAATTAAAATCATTATTCCTATTAAATTTATTATTATTAGATATTGATATTTATAATTTTATAATAGCTATAAAAATTGACATAATAATGAAAATAAAAATAAAGAAATAGTTAATTTAAATTAATTAATACTTCCAATAATATTTTTATAATAATAAATTTATTATATTTCAAAATTTTAGAATTTATTATAATAAATAATGAATTTATTATTTAATAAATTTCACAAATTATTATATAATTATTGAAATTATTATCAAAGGACTAATGTATTTATTAAAAAAATTTGTCCACACAATGTAGTAAGCAACATTTTTTGATGTCCACTTGGTGGGTTTCTTACTACAACACTTTCAACAAGATTGACATGGTTTAATTATTAAAAAGTTTTGTACTACAACATCTATCAAAGGATAATGAAGTTAACCATGTCATTGATTTTAGTGAAGTTATGGACTATTATATCTATCTTCTTTTTTGTTTTGTTGCTTTGAAAAATGTTTTTGTAATTAGAGGTTTTTGTTTGAATTGGCCTTGTACATCCAAATGGGAAACATTTTTTGTCTTTTCTTTTGATTGATTAAAGTTTTGTACATTCACTTGCAAGATGAAATGAGGCATGTCACAGATTGAAGGAGTCAAGCTAGAGGTGTTAGAAGTCCTATCACCTAACTAATGGACTAAACTCTAATCAATTAAAACAAAACTAAATGTCAAGCGATTTACAAGGCATTTGTGATATTGTGATGGTGTTAGTGAGACAAGTTTTTCATGTTAGGACATGGCAAACCAATGTGCAATTTAACTTAATGTCGACCATTGTGTCATGTCACATTGCAATTGTGTACATTTACAAGGTTAACATTGATAGAATGTCACAATGTAAGAAACATTGGAGATAAAAATTGAAGAAATTTGAAAGTCATATGTTGAGGTGGAATCCACCTACACCAAGGTGGAAACAAAGCCTAGACAATGGGCTTTGTAGGGGTGGATATTGGCACATGGTGGGATATAATTGCATGAGGGCATAAGAGAGGAAGGTGTTTGGAAAAGTATGGTGTTGTTGATTTTAACATTTTTGCGATTAATGTTTGCATTTATTTGTGTGCCATGTTGGACTAAAGTTGTATGTATAGTATATATGCTTGATATTCCTGATTTTTGGATCAACTAAAGAACATCAATTGATTGGCATACCTTTTTTAAAAATTTGTGGTTTTTATTGTGATTTTGTGGACCCATTGTGTTTGTGAGTTGTTCCATTGATATGTAATGAGAACTTTAATATTGTCTACCCAATTATAGATGAAACAATTTTATGTAGATATAGAAATAAATGAATCTATCACCTCTTTGAATTCATGTGGTATATATTAAGAAATAATTTACTTAGGAGCAATTTCATGTGGAGATTTAATTTTTTTTTCATTCAATTTGTGTTGTTAGTAGAAAATGGTCATTTTGTAACTGGTTTTTGTGATTATTTTTAGTTGTAGGCAACATTTGTGACTAAAATCTTAATAGTTGCATTGGACAAGTCACATGTGATATTAATTGCAAATGACAAGGAATTTTGGATGAAAAAAATTAACAAAATACATTTTCATCCTTTGACTATTTGTATATGTGTTGCCGTTTATGATTAAGATGTGATTTTTTTGGTGAACAATGGGAACAAATGATGTGTTGTCACATGTCCCAAATTTTAATAATTTCAAATATTTTAATTATAATTTTGAAATAATAGGATGTTTAATTTTTATGGTTGGATAATTTTAGATTGTGACACATGGTGCAATAGAAATTTGTCATGTGGCATATTAATTGAATTTGTCCAAAATAAATGTAAATCAATATTTAAGTAAGTAGGTATGTAGGTGGGATCTACATATCCATTTACTTAAGTTAGACACCTATTTAGGTAGGACCTACTTACCTATTTAGGTTAAATACTTACTTAGGTAAGTAAATAGGTTAAGGAAGTAGGTAAATTAGGTGTAGAAACATGAATATTTATATTTTATATTGGGTTAAGTCTTTTTGATTGGTTCATCCCATATGCACATGTTTTTTAATATGAAAATGTAAAATAAAACACCTTGTTTATATACTTTTCAAGATGAGAAGAAATATAAACATATAGGATAAAAATTTTAGTTACAAATAGTTTTAGCCACAAACTATTTGTAATTGAAAATTTTATCCCATATTTTTATCTTCGTATTAACTTTTATAAATTATATAATTAAATAGGTAAGTGACTAATTGACTGGCTAATTAGTTAACTAATAAGTCAACTGATAAACAAGCCAACCAACTAATTACTTATAATAATAACCATCAATTATTTATTTATTTAAATAATTGTATAATTAACGAATTAACTATATTATTAGTTAATACTAAATAGGACTAAATATATTAATTGAATAAATGGGAATAAGTATTTAATATTTTAATAATGAAAAATTATATTTTTAATAAGTATATTTGTCCTTTGAAAATAATATATGCATTTAAATAATAATTTACTAGATTTCATTACTAATTATGACAGTAATTATTATAAAATAATAAAATTTTAAATTATATTTCAATAATAATTATAATGTACTAATACTTAGTAATTGATTACTTATAATAATAATAGTGTAACTTGTAGTTAGCCTAGTTAAATTATTTAATTATTATATATGTTATTACATCACTTGCTATAGCTATTGTGAACTATGATAATAAATCTTTTTTAATAAAGAAAAAAAGTTCTTCATGATTGGAATTTGTATCATGTCAAATTTTATTTTATTTATAAAAACTGACTCATTCACATGATTTTTATATTATCAAATGTGGTACCAAGGTGAAATCATTTGAAATTGAAAGTTTTACTTCATATGGAGGACTCATAAGCATAAAACAATTGCATTATCACAATCTTTATAAAGTTGAAAATTACCTTAGTATAATCATGATTTGTAATGAAAGGATACCACTTTTTTTTCCAAAAATCATAAATGTGATTTGCAATTCAAAATGAAATTTCTTAAACCATTTCAACATAATATAAAAAATAACAGACTTTTAATGACACAAAAAAATTCAATAAAAATAACAAAGTCCTTCATATCATGATTTTATGAAATTAAAGGCCATTTTGGATGAAGGCCCAATGTCTAGGGTCCAATGAAATAAAACAATCCTATTGGATGAGAACCATAAATTGGAACCGTAGTCTTTAAATGAAGGTCAAGACCAAAAAGTGGGAAATTGGACTAAACTTACAAGGCACCATTTTGGAAATCAATTGGTTCGAACCCAAAAAAAAAACTTAAAAAGAGAGCTCATTATTTGAAGAACGAAGATGCAAGCAAGGGTGCAAGGTAGGTAGGGTCCAACAAAAGGATTCAATTTGCTTCAAATGAGTCCAAATTGGTTCCTAGGAATTTGGGCTTTGGACCCATCTAAAGTTGACCTAAGAAAAAGTTTGTTCACAAGGATTGTAACCTAAGTTACACTACATGATCACCATTTATTGCTTTTTGGAAAGGGTTAAAAATTCACAACTTCACAGTTTTGATTTGTAAAAAAATGCATTCTAAACATCACATTTAGAGATTCAATTTTTTTTGTGCCGAAAATGGTACACCAACTACTAAGAGACATCCACATTTGCCACTACCCATGTGACCATATGACATCCACATTTGTCACTACCCATGTGACCATTTGAGCACCATTACCAAAGTTGAAAAAAAAATCCATGCATGATGTCAAGATGAGTCATACCAACATATTCATAGTCATGGAATTGCACTTGAAACACACAAAGACACACACACACACACACACCCGCAATAGCAAACATTCTTCAACAAAAATGGATTACCTCTTCATCCAAGCATCAATGCCTACTACACACAACAATTGTTCACACACACAATAGCAAACATTCTTCAACAAAAATGGATTACCTCTTCATCCAAGCATCAATGTCTACTACACACAACAATAGTTCATTTGCATGGATAGTTGCACCACTTGTTGGAGTTGTGGGGTTTCTTACATGTCTTTGGCTCTTAAAGCTTATTACAAGTGAGAAGAGGACGAAGAAGAAGAAGAAACATGTAGCAAGTAAGTTGCCTCCAGGGCCAAAAGGTTTGCCCATCATTGGTAATTTGCATCAACTAGGAGGTCCTAATTTGCACAAGAAATTGTGGGAAATGGCCAAGAAATATGGTCCCATTATGTATCTCCGAATGGGTAGTTTTCCTGTGGTGGTTGTCAGTTCAGCTGAAGCTGCACATGAGTTCTTGAAGGTACAAGACAAGGTGTGGTCAAGTCGTCCACCATCGATTGCCACGAAATTGATGTCATACAATTACAAAGGCATTGTATCGACACCTTATGGGGCTCATTGGCGTCACATGCGCAAGATCTGTCGCTTGGAGCTTTTCAGCATCAAGCGTATTGAGTCATTTCGAGAATCGAGAACTAAGGACTTCAGCCAGATGGTGAGGTCTATCATGGCTGATTCTGACCAAGGAAAGGTGGTGGAGCTTGATGTCAAGCTTGGTCATCTTGCAGCCAATTTGGTTACTCACATGTTGCTTGGTGAAAGGTAGAATTGTAACATTTTTGTCGATTCAAGCAATAACATTTTGAAAACAGAAATGGTGTATGAATTGCAAGTTTGAAAATGATAATTTGTTAGTCCTTTCGGCTATGCAGGTTTTTTGAATCCGAGCAAAACGTTCTAAAGTTTAAGGAGACAATCTTCAAGGTGCTCAGTCTTTCTACTATGCTTTTGGGTGACTTCTTCCCATGGTTGGAGTGGGTCTCAACTGTGACAGGTTACAAGGCACACATAATGAAGGTGAAGGCAGAAGGTGAAACACCCTTGCAAGAATTTCTCGAGCTCAAGAAAATCCAGCTGAACAGTACTTTCGTGAGGCAACAAAAAACTCCAAATTTGTCCGAGAATGAGAACTGCAACGATGTTGTTCCCATACAAGATTTCGAAAGAACTGAAAAGCAAGACTCTAATGAAGCTCATGCTCAACTTGGTATGAACAAGTTTGTGAATTTTTTGGATGTATTGATGGCACAACATTCCTCGGAGGATTGCAAGAAGCGGCTTTCGGATGAGTCCATCAAAGCTACGATCAGGCAGCTGTTGATTGCGGGGACAGATACCTCCTCCATCACAGTGGAATGGGGCATCGCCGAGCTGCTACGACACCCTACCGTGGCGACAAAACTCCGAGAGGAGCTGGATTCCGTGGTAGGCAAGGAGCGAGTTGTAAACGAAACTGACATCATCAACCTCCCTTACTTGCAGGCCGTCACCAAAGAGGTTTTCCGCTTGCACCCACCGACGCCTTTATTGATCCCACATCAATCCATCGAAGCAACGATAGTGGCTCCCCAAGGGTTTGAACTTCCGAAGAACACACGAATGTTTGTCAATGTGTATGCAATTCAGCGAGACCCAATGGTGTGGGAACGACCACTGGAATTTGATCCGGAGAGGTTCATGAAGAATCCAGAGATCGACGTCCGAGGAGCCCATTACCAGTTGTTACCATTCGGATCTGGGCGACGACAATGCCCAGCAATGGGGGTGGGGATCTTGTTCGTGCAAATGGGTCTAGCACGCATCATGCACAGCTTCGACCTAAGCTTACCGCAAGCTCAGGACCCTGAGAATCTGGACATTACCGAGAGATTTGCTATCAATATATGGCTCGCTACTCCCTTGCATGTGATTGCCAAGCCAAGACTACCCAAGAATCTCTACTAAGTATCTCTACCAAGAACCTTAATCTTTGTATTTGGACATTACTGCAAGCTCCTCCATGCACACCAACCTTGTTGCAAAATATTTGACTCAATTTGAATATTTTGTAGTGTTGGAAGCTTGTTGCAAAACATTCTCTTGGATTTGGACGCTTGGCAATCTTCCAAGCTTGTTACAAAATATTTTTTTGATGTGATTGTTCAACAATCTTTCTTGCAAACATAGGTTTTCCAAATCTGCAAGTTAAGCAGTAAGCATGGATTGGTAATGGTAACACCCCATGTTAAGGTTGAAACTCTTTGGCAGTGTTGAAAACATTCTAAATCTCAGTGTACCCATTGGCAGGTTTATCCTGTCTATTCTTTTGACGCTTGTCTTGCCCCAGATTTCAGTATGATTCTTTTAAATATTTTCACAAACCCCATTTGAACTTGATGTCCAAGTGATTAATCATACCAATCAAGTGAAACCTCTTATCATCTTCCAAACTATTAGCATGAATATATAGGCTAACACAATTGCACAATACATCATGCTGAATACTACATCTTGGTATCACCAATTACCAGGCTCACCTTTAAAATCGCACTAAATTTCGCCTAGACCAAAAGAAAAAGTACATCGGATGCTCTAAGTGTGAGGATGTGCAATATTTTGGCAAATTTCACAGTACTATTTTCTTCTTAGTCTTCGACTTCACTAGCGTAGCAATGCCTCAACAGAGGTTGTAACAGTGGAAGCAGGAGAATTGCTATGGTTTAGGATTTAAAGTTGCAGCTTATCAAGCATAGACATTCCTGTTCCATATGGATTCTGAAATGTTGAAATCATTTTCACTTGGAGGTTGTAAAGTAAGCTCAAATGTCCTGCAAACCTGTTGAAACTTGGAACCTCATTAGCTTTGATAATATGCATTTGGCAAGCTTACAAAACAAACCTAAGGGCTTGGTCCAAAACCAAAACAGTACATGGACAACATTGATGTGGACAGCAGATTGTTCCATGAGAAGGATCATGAGCATGCACAGAATTGGACTCGAGAAGGCATGGCATTGGACATGTGGGAAAGCACTTTGTACGCTTTACAAACAAAGACCAAAGGTCGAATTTTTGGAGGAGAATAGCCAAGTGGAAAGGTTATCTATGCAATTGCAGAGAATTTCCACGACAATTTCAAAAGGAACATGACAAAGACTGTTGTCATAACCTTATGAGAGTCCATCACAAAGTGTCAGATCATCACATTCCTCACAAATAGCATTGTCAAGCTGCCATGGCTACCAACTGATTTCATCAGCTCCCAATAGTTGGTGGAAAAGAGTAGATAATAATCAGCCTGAAATTTCAGGCAGCCCATTATACATAGATCTATCTACATATCGATTGCCCTATCACATTTCTAGAAGCTACAGGATGTTGGCTATCACTCTCTTAAGAGACTTAGCTAATAAAATAATCAATAGTCTCCTTATTCAAGCTGCAACAAGCTTGTGAAGGTAAAAGCTTCATTCAAGGACAGACCCAGTGGCAAAAGACAATGAATGAATCTCCAAACAGCTCCTTACATTGAGACTTTGCTTGAACCTGAACCCTAATCACCCCCAATAAAAATGATCACGGGATGTCGGTTGGCTCTGCAGTGCGAACGAGGCGAATGGCGGAATGGCCGAAAAGATTCCAGACAGGGGAAAGAGAGAAGAGCCGATTACGGACTGAGATTGGAAGATTCCGCTGTGGAAGTGTCGTGCCCTAATTCGAGACACTGCCCTAATAGCCGCTGCTATGCACACAGGTGACATTCTTTTGCAGCTGCAAGCGCTACGTCTGCTTCGTCGTCGTCGTCGTGCGTCGCTGCCATGGCGGAGCAGGTACGTTCCTGTGGAAGCTGGTAGATGCATTCAGTTTGATGGCTTCAATGAGGGTTTTGTTTCTTTTTTCCTGGAATTGCTGCCATTTTTTTCCTTCTCGTTTTAGCTGTCGTAGTTTGGCGAGTTTCCATTGTATTTGCAGTTCTGTGTGCGGGGTTTTTCTCAACTTCCTTCTGTTTTATGTGGGCTCTGGAAGGAGCTTCTTTACTCATTGTTGTGAACTTTACTGACCTTATTAACGGGATTACCAATATTTTGCAGACCGAGAGATCTTTTTTGAAGCAGTCGAAGGTTTTCCTCAGGTATACACAACACGTTTCCTGCTGTTTTTTTCCTTGACTGTGTATGTTTCTGTCCGTCGCATCTCAAACCTAATTCCTTTTTGTGTGCGTGGTGGCCTTCAGCACCAAGAAATCCTCAAAGGGAAAGGCACCAGGGAAGGCTGGAACACGCTTTTGGAAGAACGTGGGACTTGGCTTCAAGACTCCCCGTGAAGCCATTGAAGGTGAAGTTCGTGCAAATGGTTCAATCATTTGTTTACAGTCTGGTGGGGTATATCTAAGAGAATTTGCAAGGGATTTAGTGAGCAACGAGGGATTCCAATTTTCTTACTTCCCCCCTTCTCCCTCTGACTAAATGAAACAGTTGTGTGCATTGTCATAAATGTGGATCTTGTGCCTCCATTTGGTTAGGGGAAGTATCCAAGGCTATCATCCCCAAGAGGTGAATAGGATTGTCCCCAGAGATGGATGTTGATGTGCTTCTGTTGTCAGTTATTGTTTATGTGTCATAGTTCTGAGAGAGAGTGTGTGAGTAGTATGCTAGGCATGGCCTCAAATGAAGTGATTTGTTCTATCTGCTATATACTTGTCTTACCTTCAGATTTGTTGATATTGTTGATATTGTCGGAGCTCAGTGACATCTTGGTAGTGGCATGCAGGCACTTACATTGACAAGAAATGTCCATTCACAAGCAATGTGTCAATCCGGGGCCGTATCCTGACTGGAACTGTTAATTGCACCAAGATGACACGCACCATCACAGTCAGACGAGATTACCTCCATTTTGTCCCAAAGTACCAGCGGTGAGCTGCACCAATGTTTCACATAGGCTAGGCTCTGCATGATGATGTCAGTGGGCAGTCAAAGGAGAAGGGAAAATTGTGATGTTGTTTGGCGTTTGGTGCCAAATTATCATTGTATTCACATCTTTGTGAGTAACTCTCATGAGGTTCTGACCTCTGACTTCACTCATTATCATGTTACCTTCAAATTACTGTAGGGCAGACTTCTACAATTCCACGATATATATTTACATCTGTGAACTGTGATTTTTTGTAGGTATGAAAAACGGCATTCAAACCTGTCAGCACATGTCTCTCCAGCTTTCCGAGTGAAAGAGGGTGACAAGGTTGTCATTGGCCAATGCAGGTTGGACTTCTCTCTAGGTCCCCTTGTACATGCATATGACAGTCACTTCTGTCCAAACTGGTCATCAATTCTGTCTTGTGGTCTTGTTTTCTCTTTTCTTTTTAGTGAGGTTTCTGCTTTTCATGTGTGCTTACTTTGTATTGCTGGTTTTTTTTGTTAGATCTGAAATATCCATAACCCTGTTACTATAGGGTCAATTCTTTTCAGGTTAACTAAAATCATTAGTAGTGAGAAATTCTCAGTATTTGTGAAGATGTGCTATCTAGGTCCCATCATTTCATCTGGAAGCAGGATCAATACAGTTGGGGAACAAGAGTTCCTATGGAGCATTCTGTGAGCCTTGAACATAGAACTGTGTCTCATGTATAGGAGAAGGGCTCCAAATGAGTCGCTTCCTGATTTTGAGATGTTAACAAGGCCGTGAGCTTGGTGGCCTAATGGCCTCCTGGGATTTCTTTCTTTCAAAAAGCTTAACATAACAATCTGTAGGAAAGACCAATCCCCAGACTGATCTTACGAAGTTGTAAGGGACCAACAGTGAATTGGACAGGAGGAGTGACCTCATAGTACAAAGTGATTTTTAATTTTTTTGGAGTTTCTTCATGTCCATAATAATTTATTTTTTCTGTTGATTTAATTGCATAAAGTAAGAAGTTCTCAGATGTGTTTTTGTTGGTTTTGACCTATATGTCTTTCTGTGTTTTGTCTCAGGCCTTTGTCAAAGACAGTGAGGTTCAATGTGCTGAAGGTGATCCCTAAGGGTGCATCAGATGGAGGAACTAAGAAGGTATTTGCAGCTGTTTGAGGTTGGGCATTTTTTTTGTGGTTTGTGACAGCAGGCAGCTATGAATGTAATGACCTTTCCAATAGTACATCACATGTTAGAATGTGGTAGTTGTGGTTGTTGTTAGCACAAAAATCATTCTGGGGAAATTTGAATTATGTTACAGGACAAGCTTGTGGAACTAAAATGGTGATTCATAAGCATTGCAGAATTCCAGAATAACACTTAAAAGTTATATGCCTTCCATTTGCATGGTGTATTGCATGAGAGTTGTCAAAAGCAGATGGTGAGTGTTGATTGTATTTGTTAATCCTGTGGTGAGGTTTCTTTATCTGTTTTGAAATGGCCACTTCATGCAAAGGAGTCTTATCATGTTCATTTGAAAGAGAAGGAAAGGCCTTGTAATCAAACCCCTCACCAAGTAGGGGATCACAGAGATGAATCTAGATCACAAAACTCCTATGCAGGTCAAAAGTTAGAGAATTGACTGGTACTAGTTGCATTCCATTTGGAGACTAGAGTAGATCACGAAGCACCAAGAGGCAACTCTTACATGAATGGTGCATCTTGAGTATCTCCATCTGATTTTGCTGGGAGCTGTGATGGGTGCATTGATGGGGCTTTTCATCTTCTGGGCCGCTGTACTTAAAATCCTGTGCCATCCATCCTCTCTTCCTCCACTCACCTTTCTGCATCTTTGGAAATGGATGTGAAGTCAGAGAGCAACAATGTAGAGCAACAATGATGCACTATCTGCTGTGGAATGTGTGATTCAAGGATTACAACATGGAGTTTGTGATCAACTAAAGATGGAGATAATGCTGCACTGAAACTGTTGACATTTAGATAGAGGCTTTGTTGCATCAACTCCTGCAAGCAAATTTTAGAGCTCTTTGCAAGTAATCCAAGGAAAAATTGGAGATTTGTGAGAATTTCGAGCAGATTAGAGCTCTTTGAATCTGAGAAACTTGCATGAACTCTGGAAGCCAATTGTTGCCTAGCTTTGGCAAAGAGGAATAACCGTTGGGAACACGAGACTACGCTGTAACTGTCTCTTAAAACCTCTTCAAAAAAGGGGTTGCAAGGGACCGATTCGGGAGTCGAGACTGTCGAGCGCTCCGCGCGCGAACCGCTTTCTGTCTCTTCTTCTTCTTCACCCGATTCGCAATGCCACAAAACTCTCTTCTTTTACGATGGTTTCTGTGGTGATCATAGTGATCAATCTGCAGAATTTGGAAACTTGACAGCCGAAATGTTGCAAGGGTTTTTCATCTCAAAAGAGGTCCCAATTCGAAGGTCTAATTCGAAGGTCACCGGTGGACCGTGAAGGATGTGAAAGCATATCAATTCTACGTTCGTGTTTTTGCTTTCAGGAATGTGCTGTTGTTACATAAGCAATCAATGCATGCTGCGGTTAACCGCAACCGCTGTGCGGAAAACACTTGTATGCGGATCCGCGACGACTTGATACAGGCGATTCTAGTTTCATTCGAGGTAAGATCGTCGTTGGAGAAGCGCGAGGTAACTACTGCTTTGTTTCGACTTTGATTCAAGACGCTCAAGACATCTTGTGCCCTTGCGAATATGATATCGACAGCATGGAAGTCTCACAAGGGGATGTCACGATGACGCATTATCGTAAGATCTTGCTTGTCCGCCAGAACTCTCTCTCATTCATTATTGCGTTGCTCTCAATGCCGAATTGATTCATGGAAGTTGCGGGATGTGTTTCGCATTACCAAAGCAGCACCGTTGCATTGTTAACAAGAATCTTCGAAACTCTGTTTTAGATAATCATCGCCTTGCGTTCACGCAATTGTTCCATGCTTGCCTGCGGATTTGCCCTGTATATGGCAACTCCAGATCCCGGGATTCCGCTTCTCGGTGATCTGACTGGTACAGACCAGTTGCGGGCCCCGCCATCGTCAGGCGTGTCGACAATCATCTCCCTTTTGGAGTGGAGGAGTGCGATGGTTTCGTTGATAATCGTACCTCTCATCCTCTTCTGCATGGTCTATCTCACAACGGGGAAGATCCGGCAACCAAGGTGGCGGAGACAACAACAACAACAACAACGCGCTGTGACTTGCGATGTGGGAGGTGAAGCAGGGATTGCCAAACGTAACAGGCGCTTTCTTGCGTTGGTGGAGACACCGTGGGAGGGAGCAACGACAATGGCAATCCTTTTCGAGCAGGCATGTGAGAGATTCTCCGGGAACAAGTGTCTGGGGACACGAACGCTTGTGCGTGAAGAGACAGAAGTGAGTGCCGATGGACGCCGCTTTGAAAAAGTCACGCTCGGCAACTATTTCTGGATCACTTATGAGCTTGCACTCCAACGTGTTCGCCATTTTGCGTCAGGACTTGTGGCCATCGGTCATCAGAGGGGAGAGAGATTGGCCATTTTTTCGGAGACAAGAGCCGAGTGGTTTCTTGCCCTACAGGTACCACCATCTCCATCTCCAATTCCGCTTGCCAGTTCTTACCTCTCTGCAACAAGAAACAAAACTCAGAAGAGTAATGTTGCTGTGTACCTATCCATTCATGATAAGATCAATGCAACCAACTTTTGTACCAAGGGTGCATCATATCAAGTATACCAACAATCCATTTCCATGATCCATTTCCATGCACAATCTGATTGAAATCATGACAGACATGGAAAAGAAGGTGCCAAGTTTTCTCGAGCCTCTTTGCAAATTGCTTTGCAGCATACACTGAAAACTGCATGATTTCACTCTGCAGGGCTCATTTCGGCACAGCATCACAGTGGTAACTATTTATGCATCACTAGGGGAGGCAGCGCTTGCACACTCATTAAATGAGGTTAGCAGACATCTTTGTTGTGATGTCTAAAACACAGCTTGCTTGCTGCAATTGTGTCAACTATGTCCTCTGTTGTGATGATGAAACAAACCAAATGGTAGGATTTTCTTTTTTGCAGACAGAGGTGACTACAGTGGTGTGTGATCACAAGCAGTTGAAGAAGCTGATGGATCTCAGCAAGCAGCTGATGACTATTCAACGGGTGGTACTCTTGAATGACTTTGATGGCAACTTGGAAGAGCCCATGACAGAGAACAGCAGCAGCAGCAGCAAGTGGACACTAACTTCTTTTTCAAAGGTGGAGAGATTGGGCAGTGAGTCCCCTGCTGAGCTCAACATGCCAACTGCCAGCGATGTTGCTGTCATCATGTACACCAGTGGCAGCACTGGAATGCCAAAGGTAGGTTTTTTTGCACCAAATTTTCTTGGGAACAACCCTTCATGTGGAACATTGGGAGTGCTCAAACATGATAATACAATTTGGGAGGGAGAGTGAAGATGGTGCTGACCTAATAGTGTTAGATAATCCATGATTCAGGTCTATGTTATCTTGTGAAGTGCAACATAGAATCCTTGTGGTCTGACCAACTGAACTGTCAGTGGCGGCAGGGAGTGATGTTGTCTCATGCTAATATGGTTGCCACAATAGCGGGAGTGATGATGGTGCTCCCTGGACTGTCGAGCAAGGACTCCTATCTTGCCTATTTGCCCCTTGCACATGTTCTAGAACTTGCCGCGGAGGTTTGGTGATTCCATTTAACACAATCAATCTGCTCTAACCCTTCATCTAGGCTCCCTATGCACAGATCTATTCTCCATTCTGTACCTGTTTCCCTTTTTGGCATGTAAACTTGAAAGAAGCCTAATTTGAGATAACTTGTGGTGGAGCTACTACAGAAGTATCACCAGTATATTTCTAAAAGCTACATTTAGCACCTTCCTCATGTAATGAGTCTTGAAGCAAGTCTACTGCATTTTTACAGGTTTGGTTGATGGCCATGCTCTTGTTTGTATGCTAAAGCTTATCTCTGACATCATTTCAGTACAGGTGAAAATATGGTCATGCAGTTGGAATGTTTGTTCAGTCATCTCACCAGTGAATTCGTGATGTGGTGGCCAGTGTACAATGGTTGCAGCTGGGGCTTCCATTGGATATGGATCACCACTGACTTTGACTGATACCTCCAACAAGATCAAGCTAGGTTCTAAGGGGGATGCACCTCAACTTAAGCCAACACTCCTGACTGCGGTACCAGCAATCCTTGATCGAGTCCGGGATGGTGTGAGGAAAAAGGTGAGTAGCTCAGTCAGGAACTCTTTTCAGGAGCCCATCACATCAATCTGAATCCATCTACTTTTGCTCTAGGCAAAGTAGAGTCTATTTCTAGTGTATAAGCCTAATAGTTTGTCCAAAAAAATTTCAGGCACGAGCATGCTAATAGCTTGGCATTTCCTGATGAACACATTGCAAGTTCAAAACTGAGTTGCTACAAAGGTTTTGTTAGTACAACTTCCTCCTGGCAGATGTTGCAATAAAGCCATCTGGATAAATGACACAATTTGGACACCAAGGAACTCTGCTCATTCATTTGATAGTTTCTAACAGGATTTGAATGCACATGACTGGAGGGGGGTCATAATTGTTGTGATTGATCCAATCATCCACCTTCAAGCAGGTGGAATCCAAAGGAGGGCTTGCAAAAGCCCTTTTTGAATTTGCGTATGAGCGCAGGCTTAATGCCATGGAAGGAAGCTGGTTTGGAGCATGGGGTCTTGAAAGAATGCTGTGGGATGCTGTGGTGTTCAAGAAGATTCGAGCTATCCTTGGGGGACATGTGAGAGGGATGCTCTCAGGAGGTGCTCCACTGTCTGGGGATACTCAGCGATTCATCAATATCTGCTTTGGGTGTGAACCTTAGCACAAGAGTTCCTGCATACCTGTCATACTTACATAGGTAAATCTTGAGAGCTTATTCTGAGAAATTGGGGTCAGATGGTGATTCGCAGGGCTCCAATTGGCCAGGGTTATGGCTTGACAGAAACATGTGCTGGTGCAACATTTAGTGAATGGGATGACAACTCTGTCGGTCGTGTAGGCCCTCCAATTCCACATTGTTACATCAAGGTAAGCTTAAGTTATGGAAATGGTGATCTGGTTACAGAAGATTTGCCATTAACTGATGTATTCCTTACTTCCACTCAAGAAAACTGAATTGGACATGCTCATATGATCTAGAGACATTCAGCTGTAAGGAGGGACCACTGAGTTCTTGTATTTTTTTTGGGAGACATCCAAAAACATTTCTGCACATTCAAGTCTTTGCATGTCCACCATCTAAAGTGAACTGGTGTCAAAAGCTTCACAGTTTTCCAGCTGGTCAACTCTGGAATCACTTTGGCTGAGGATTCCGGTTGGTTGTGGCAGCTAATAAACTGGGAAGAAGGCAATTACAGGACTACAGATACCATGCCCAGAGGTGAGATTGTGATTGGCGGGCCTAGTGTCACCTTAGGATATTTCAAGAATCAAGCCAAGACAGATGAGGTTTACAAGGTAGCTCTTATGTTGCCCTCTTGTGCATAGCTTGGGAGAGTACATAGCCTGGAGAGTACACCATCCTGGAGCTACTTAGATATTGCTGATCCAGGTCCTGGTAATCCTGGTTGATAACTATCCAACAAGCAGGGTTGTTACTCTACCCTTGAAGTTGATTGCACACCAAGAACCCATCATTCTGATTTGGAAGTCATTCAGGGAAGGCAACAGATTGGCAGTGGACTGTTGATTATCAGAGGAGGTGAAAAGAAAAGTAGAATGAATGGAAAAAGTATGTTGTATGATGGAAGAGGCTGCAGTTCTAATGAGAAGTTAGGGATAGCTGGAGATATTGGTTACACATGATGCACTTAGGGGTTCCTATTCAGAGAGCACTGTCTCCTTCATCCTCTCTGAGTATTATGCAGATCAAATGCTTCTGACTTAGAACTGATTCTTCTTTCTTTCAGACCCTTCAAGTCTAACAAGAGAATGACTTGCATCAAAGGTGGATGAGCACGGGGTGCGCTGGTTCTACACAGGCGACATTGGTCAGTTTCATGAAGATGGTTGTGTGGAGATCATTGATCGTAAGAAGGACATTGTGAAATTGCAACATGGTGAATATGTCTCCCTTGGGAAGGTACTCATTTGCCTACATCTTCCTTGAGTCTACGCTGGCATCAAGAAACTCAGTGTCCATGGCACTCATTGGCCAGAATCTATTTCCATACATTCTGTACTGAGACTCAGCCAGCAAATCTGATCATACAATAAGGTCCTGCCACCCTGCCAGTGCAGGTTATCCTGATTGCCTGCTTGCACTCATCAAGGTTGAAGCTTGAAATTTTCCTTGGATTCTAACAGAATTGTGCCTGCAGTTTCCACAATTAGGCTACAGCCCACACAAATTTGAGTATCTAATGTCCAAGCTCTGGTTTGGAGTTTTCTGAACTCATCTGGGAAGGCAGGTGGAGGCTGTGCTAGCAGGAAGCCCTTATGTGGACAGTGTTATGTTACATGCCAACCCATTCCACAGCTACTGCGTGGCCCTAATAGTGGTAACACAGCCAGCTCTGGAAGCATGGGCCCAAGATTCTGGCCTTGTATACTCCACTTTTGCAGACTTGTGTGAAAATTCTGCTAGTGTGGTGGAGGTTCTTGCTTCACTCTCTAAGGTCAGTGTCTTGTAACAAGCCGATGGTTCAACAAACCCACATGTTCCCAGTGCTCTCTGGTACCACTGATAACTGTGCTTGAGGACCATGCTCTAGCCAAGCAAAATGATAAAGTGCTGATGGGTTGGATGATGGCTTACATGAATTGAGGATTTTTACAGGTGGGAAAGCAAGGGCACTTGGAGAGGATGGAAATCCCAACAAAATTGAAGCTGCTGCCAGACCCATGGACTCCTGAGACTGGTCTTGTCACAGCAGCAATGAAGATCAAGCGTGAGGCCATCCGAAAAACCTTTGCTAATGACCTCAAGGCACTGTATCAATAATGAAAGGATGCCTGGAAGTCTGATCTCATTGCCATTAGACCTACCAAGTATGCATTTGAAATAGCAGAATGAAAGCAACATCATCATGCCAGTAGACCAGAATGCATAAATGATGTAGCTCTTTTGCAACATTAAGATATTGGAAAGTGGTCACATGAGGTTGTTATACACATGATTATCAGGATTTGATCAATTTTCAATAACATGCCTGCCTGAGACTAAACTGAGCTGCAGGTGATGATCACAAGGTTAGCATGGAGTTGGCTAACATTACACAACCTCCATGCAAAGTGGGCAACATTGCTTGGTTGGTTAACATGGAAGAACAACCTGCTTTGTTTGAGAAGGAAAACAGTTGCTTGTTCATCTTTGCCCCTTAATCTTCTTTTTGTTGATGTAATGTTTGTTGGATGGCTTGCACTTTCAACATGGACCAATCTTCTAAAAACTTTGTTGGATTTTAGTTAAAATTAGCTGCATTGTTGACTATGGAAGTGTTTTGGAACATAGGAGGTGGGTACTTGTTGCTATTGCTCAAGAATCTCTTTGTATATGGCCCAGCCTAAACCTAACCCAAGTTTAGGTGAGTTTAATTCCTTGATCTAGACTTTGATCATGAGAGCATATATTTATTAGATCAACTTGATAAAAAAAGGTTTGGTGGTTTCATTTGCCATGAGTTCCAGTGCTACCATGTTAAGACCATTTATTTGACTTGCTTTTTATCTAATCTATTTATTATTGTTCCATTAACCTCTTGTGGGGGCGGGGGCGTTCATTGATTATGTTATATTGTTGATATGTAGCAACATAGCATAAGTGATCAATTTCATCCATGTTGTTGTGATCGTAGCCTTAGGCTTGTGGCCAACATTGAGGCAATGACAAGGAAATGGGCAAAATGCAATCCCAATTGGGGGTGAAAGCTTGAGAGTGAAAGGGACGTAGTCTTATTACTGTTAGGGGTGCACTCTCACTTGGGAGTTCAAACTACTAATGAATCTTGAAAGTTTTGAAAAGTATAGTCTTGTTCAAATGAAATGATGGTTGTCTGATTGAACTAGATTTAAATTAGCTATTATTGAGATGTGGTAGACTACTTTCAATTCTCATTAACATCCATCCTGTGTTGTTGCACGTCTAGTATAAATTATAGGTGAGTACACAGTGAGGAGGTTGGAGTGAATTGAAAAGGTCTTGAAACTGAATACAACATTGTGTGCTCACATTCTCAAAACAAAGTTATGTACATTTCAATAGCTGGGACACACTGAATACCCAAAAAAGTTTTCCCATTCAAATGATTAGGCAAATGATGTCCACTTGAGGGAGCGAAGAACATTTGGCTGTTTTCTAGGAAAGCTATAAAATGATGTAATTGCATGTTTGATTTTTTTGCTTTTGAGTTATTAACTCCCAAAATCACCAAGTGTTTCGATTTCAAGAAAGGACTTTGGTACTTAGGGAAAAATGTCATTGAGATGTAGTTTCCATGGAGACATGCATATATACTATTAAGAGGATTAGTGGCTCTTGTAGGTTTTCAAGCTAGGGTGAATTTGTGTGAATCCATGGCGAGTCCATGATTTGGTTTTAACTCACTCTTTATTTTTTGGTATAGTTGAGGTGATCAAGAAATTACGCTGGAAGAAAGTTTTTTATCTTCTTTGTTTTGAAACTTTTGCACTTCAATCTTAGTCATAAGAAAATAGGGAGCACAAACTAGGTTTTCGATTGTCAAAATAGAAAAATTCAGCATTAATATATCACTAGACAACCTAAGGTGCATCACATGCATGCTCAAAACCAAGCTTCACCATGATCAAATTGGAACACATGGATGGAACTTGACATGTTATTGTGTTGCTTAAATTGTTCCTCCCTTTTCTTGTTTTTGTCTTTGTGTTTTTTCTATTCTTTGAGGTTAGTTTTCATCTTTTCTTGTTTGCTAATATGTCAGACTTGAATCTCTATAGCATTGTTCTCAGTTCATCTTTCAATTCAATTTAGCTTGAGCTTGTATAAGGTGATTCACCTCATATTTGGTTGGTTCTGTTTAGAGGGAGAAGACCTTGCATTAGTGTTAAGGTTTTGGGGTAAAATTTTGGCTTATACTTGGAACCAACATGGGGGTGGCAGTTGGAGACATAGCTGGACCCTCTGGGCTACATGCTGTTGTATAAAACTCATCCTCCAGTCAAAGTACATTACAAGGGTTCATTTCTTGTTATTTTGTTTTAACCTGCCATAGGTCGGCCATGTAACATGGTAAGAAATTTTTTAATGAGAGACTTCACTATGACAGATGCCTCAAATCTTTTTCTTAAGAAAATATGATCTAATTTAAGAATTTTCAAGTATTGCACATACTGTGTTTTGGCAGAATTATCCATTCCAATGAGTTGGAAGCTAAAGGCTCTCAACTGAGTGTCCTTGGGTAAACGTGGCAACAAAAGATCTCACAACCAAACCATTTACTCATGAAATATGATGTGAGTAATGAAGCTGCATTTGAAAGAGCATTGCACATTGTTGCGTAGTTTGCATTCCTTTAAGTTTTGCAATGTGGTTGACAGTTCAAATCATGACAATCATGCTTCAAGTCTATGCTATAAGAGCATCTCTAGTAATGCTCATTATGTGACCCTGCAAAAATATTTCTCACATCCAACACCACCCATAAAACTAAAATTGGGACTGCAAATAGGTGGAGACTACTAATAGCAACCCAACTGGACCAATCAAACTATCTAGCCAATCAACAGCAGGTGGTAGGCTTTGCAGTGTCTTTTACCAGCCTCAGCATCTTGTGCAAAAATGCTGGGCCAAAACCATTTTGCTGAGCCACACCAGCATGCTTTGTGAGCACCTGGGCAGCTGCTCTAAGTAATTGTGATGTGGTGCATAAGTTATTCTTCCACCTCTTATGGATCATATATTAGTTTGCCTTGAGTTTAACTACAAGAAGTAGAAGTATGATAAAAAAAAGTGGGGTTTGTCTAGATTCTATATCACCCCGTGACACCATTTGCAAAACATTAGTTGCATGCATCTACTTCACATTCACATTGCAATTGTTGCTAGCATGTTTGACATGAGTTCATCACAACAATTTTATCACAAATGCACATTGCACCTATATTGTACAAATTGGCCAAATTCATGTGCTGCAATGCACCAAAAAATCTCTATTAGAAAAGATAAATGCCACATGAATCTGACATTTTGTTGTCTGCATCACTTCAGACATGTCAGATTGTATGTTGGAAGAACACGTAACTCATTTATGATTTCAATTGACAGATAGGTTCCCAACTGCCATGTAAAGTTCCAGTCATTGGTCACTCTTAAAATTTCCACCAAGAGTTGGCAATCCCAATGCCACTCAAATGCAAGAACATATCTGCATACTCCTCCAAATAGCAAACCATAAACTAGTTCCCTTCCACACTCAACATTTTGGGGCTAATTCTGCCTGGCACAACTGCACAAGGTTGTGCAAGGCCACTTATGCAATGTGCTCCTACAAAGGCTCAGCCTAGCAGGGCCAATTCTGCCATATGCTCGCTCCCTCACAAAGCTCACCCTGGCAGGTTTACTTGGTAGAATCAACCCCCACAAGGCCAATTCTCAAGTATGCTATGGTTATAAGCTCCCTATACACTCGGGTACAGGGAGCAAATATAGAGAGCTTACAACCATGATACTCAAAATGGGAGCCTTACCCTGTGCAGAAACATGCCAAAACTAGAGAAATAACGAAACAAAGACCTTACAGAGCATAATGCTCCCAATGGCCAGTGCTCACAATGAGCCAAAATTACCCCCACAACTGCCCTAAATAACAGGAAAAATAGCAACAGGCTTTTCTGGTGGGCTGCACTGGGACAAGGCATGAGGCACGCTCAAGCAGTCTGAAGAGAGTAGGGACCAAGACTACTCTACTCCAACACCTAAATGAGGTGAAGTGATTGTTGCTGAGCAGTTAAGAGAAGCTCAGATTTTTAGTGTCCAGGAGTACAGGAGAAAAATCTCAGATGCACAATCAACTTCCTGAGGAAAGGCTCGCAAAATCTGTACGTCATCTGTGCATTGGGTACATATCTTACTAACAACAAAGTCCCAAAAGATGCTGATATCTCTTGTATTTACAATGGCACAAGTCTTGCACACAAGCTTTGCCTCTAGCCACATTGTCTCGTTGTCTCCTTGCTTAAGTGGCCAGCTTGCAGTGTCTTTGTGATTGGTGAAAGGTGGTTCTTTCACAGTGAAGACAGCCATAAGAATGTTCATGAAATTGTTTTTCAAGCTATGGCTGAAAGATGTCCTGAGTCAATGAGTTACATAAAGACACTCAGCAGAGCTTAGTATCCATGTACACACTTATGCCCATGCTCAAAAGCTCCTGCCAGAGCAATTTACAGGCATAGGGAATCTGAATTTGGACAATGTGCTTGCCATTTTTGCAGAAGTGACACTTTGGTGTGCGTGATGTGTCCATTGTGGCAGGTCTTCGACATGCTGCACATATGTTCATCTTGTATGGGTCACTCAACAAAAAGTAGCGTTCTCTTAGAGTACTTGAAGCTCCATGCCCAAGCATGCAATCACGCTCCATCTCTCCAAATTTTACACCTCCCAAACTGTTTCGATCCCTTACTGGTTGGTGCGTGAGAGGATTGATAGACCCACCAATACCACGGAACTTTATTTTGTCTTCAACCATGTGATCTAGGCGTTGGTAAAACGTAGGCCCCATGGTAATGAGTGCCTCCAGTGGCATGCCAGTTGTTCCATTGCACATGTACTCAGCACCCCCTCTTCCATAATGGTACCTTTAACAATGCACAAATCAGAGAGAAAATTAGGTGTTTACAAGGTGTGATGTGCTCAAATGGATTCTTCAACACCCACAAGGGCAACTCTTAACATGCTTTTTTTCATGTTTTTGCTGATGATTTTTCACAGCATGAAAGCAGCTGTATGAGGAACTGTACAACCAAGTTACAGTACAAGCTCCAGGTGGGACCTTTTAAACAATAATTTTGGAAATCAAAGACATCATCCTACTTTGACCTTAGCACAGGTTGACTTACTGGAATAGCAGCTCATTGACTCTCTGAGGAGTCTCTGCCCGAGTCGCAAAGCAAGGTTTCCCACTGGTAGCCACAACCTTGCCAAGGAGGCACTCCATAATCTGCCCAAAAGTTTGACGGCTTGGCAGTGCATGAGGGTTGATGATGATATCAGGGACAATGCCCTGCCGTGTGTAGGGTAAATCCTCTTGGGGAAAAACTGCTCCAATCACACCCTTCTGACCATGCAAACTGGAAAATTTATCTCCAGCTTGTGGAGCCCGTGTAAACCTAAGTCGCACCTTGCTGATGCGGTGCCCATCTTCTTCATTGGCCAGCAGCACCTGGTCAACATGCCCCTTCTGGTGAAGTTTAAGGTGAGTGCTTGTGTTTGAAAGCTTGGGACGCCCCTGCTCAGCAGTTAGCTTACCAATCACTATGTTACCTTTGGTCAGGTTTTCACCAACACAGGGAAACCCATCATCATCCAGCTTGTCCAGACAAGCTTTGTAGTCTAAGCCACTCCACGCATGAGTCCACCCCTTATGGTCTGATATGCTTGGCTTACTGAAGTGTTCATCCACATTCTTCCTCTCCTCACCTCGATGGATCTTATAATGTGCAGACCTACAGTTTGATGGTTGTCAGGGTCTAGGTGACAATCTTACAAAAAATGGTCAACCAGTAGCCCAGCAAACCACAAGCACAATAACTCTCAAGAGTATCAAAGAAATTTCCATACTCATGATCAAGGAAACCAGGACCAGGCAAAAAAAATTCCTGTAACAGAAAGAAAACTCACAGATAAGGATTGAAGAACTGGCAAGAAGGAAAACAGACAATGGAATAACTAGAACGAAAAGAACAATAATCCTAGTAGTATGAACAGCAGTGATGGACCAAGAGCGACACAGAATTCAGCATAGACGAAAGATCTTAGTTGCAACTCACAAATCATTGGTCAAAACTCCTGGCAGACTTAAATCTTAGAAATAGTGAATGACTTGCCCGGAGCACCAACCTGAAAAGGCCCCTATCAATCGAGGCCTGGTTCATAACAATGGAGTCCTCCTGGTTGTAGGCAAAAGACTGAATTGCCACAATTGCCACTTGACCATTCATAAGCTCTGGCTTTTGCAGACAGTCTGCAGCACGAGTGGTGACAAGAGGCTTCTGTGGGTAGAAGAGATGGTGTGCAGATGAATCTGCTCGTGACCACAGATTTGTACAATAATATCCAATCGCCTGTCGGCAGTGCTTCTCTGATTGATGAAGGTTCCTCAATGCTTGATTGTGCTGCAAGAATGGTATCATCACAGCACCTAGTCCCAGCAAGAATGAGCTATCAATTTCTGAATGTGTGTAAACAGGGGCATGTGCATACTCACGTGCCTTCTCTAGATCCTGTCCAGTAGTTGCAACCATTACCTTCTCTTCCTCCTCTATTCCCAGCAGCTCTACCACACCTTCCTTAAGCAAGTATGTCCAGCATGCTCCAGCACCATGGAGACTCATCATGACTTTCAACTTCTTCAAATGCTGTCTGGAGAGAACAAGTCGCTGATTCTGGACCAAGAGCAATGGTCTCAATATGCGCCCCCCATCTGTGTAGATAAACACCTCTCTTCTTACTGGATCTCTCACAACCTCCACCTGCATGAGAAAGGTATAATCTTCATGATAAGTGTTTTGGTGAGAACCCAGAGGGCTTCTTCAAAGATTTTTGAAAGTAAACTTCAAAGAAACAGAGTGAATACGATGGGATCAAAACCAAACCTCACTGTGGAGATGGTGTGAGCGGCGAATTTCTCTAAGCTCGTTCACAGCCTTTTCAGGGTCAATCATTACACCAACCCAAGTGCCATTTACAAACACTTTATCCTTGTATTGCAGGTTTGCAGGGTTTGTCTCCTCCAAGTTCTCCATGGAGTGTTCAGACAGAACACACATGACCATATCTGTTGGCATGTCAGAGCTGACAATCCCTGTGAGGGATAGGTGCTTTACCAACCCACACTCTGTTCCATCTGTAGTTTGAATAGGGCAGATACGTCCCCAGTATGAAAAGTTCCTGAATACCCCAACCAAACACTTTGTTAGTCTTACTCTGGATACTCCATCATCTGGCTAACAGGGAAACTAAGGATCAAGATGTGTCCAACAAATTTGCATGCTATGAAGCACTTTGGTTGGGGAACCATGTGCCTTTCAATAGTTGTGTGGCATTCTGCACAAAAGGACCAGTGATAAGCATAAGCAACATGTCATAGCAGGTTATATTCAGTCCCCACAACCATGACAGGGTGAAGGATCATTTACGGATGCCGGGCTGCATCAGATGGTCTGCTGCGGGGCGGCAAGTTGACACGGGTCTGGCGCATCTGGGAAATAGTGGCCATTGGGTTCATTCTTTTCAAATCACCAACAACACCAGAATTTTTCAGTCCAGAACCTGTGTTCCAGTTGCCTAGTGTGAATGCACCCTGCAAACCCTTTGTTACAATGCTATCATTGATCAAGCTTTTTATGGGACCCAACACTTCCTCCTTTCCCAGGTGCTTCTGCACCCGTTTCTGGGTATCATGCTGAAAGTGGAACATCACCTTGCGCATTTGGTGCTGTAGTAATTGGCCAGCAAGGTCAAGTCTTTTGTTCATGTAGTGATCCTTTTCATCCTCAGGGCGCCGGCCCAAGAATGCCAACAACACTTGGTTGACCATGTAGCCTAGAAAGAAGGCTTTGCGTGTATATCCACCTCCAATGTGGCTTAGAAAATACTCCAGCACTTTCCTACCTGCACTCTCTAAAGGCTCCACATTGTCTCTCACATTTGCTCCAATGTAAGCCAATGCCTGCTTTTGATTTCGCACAAGCTCAGTGGCTGAACCTGTGACCACAGCCTGCTTGCTTAGGAACTTCACCATGCATGCATCAGCCTCTAGAATAGAGTGACGCACTAGTTCCATCAACTGAGTATCATCTTCAATATATGACACCCTCTGCATCAGATCTTTGTCAGAACATACTCCAAATGCCCGCATTACAATTGCAATCGGAAGAGGCTCCAGGACTTTGGCGACACTGACATTGAGCAGAGGGGGGCCAATCTTTGTCGCTCTGACTAGCTTAACAGTTGGCTTGGACCGGTAGTCAAGGAATCCCTTGAATGGGGGTGCACATATTGCCATCCAAGTATTTTTCTTCTGACTAAAACCTACCTGGATCTTCTGATTAATCCTTTCTTCTTGTGCTATCAGTACCTGGCCTCCCAATCAAATACATCATCAGTTATCCATACTGCAACTGAGAAACATCCTCAAGAGACAATTTCAAAGTTTATTTTAATGCACCACACAGTCAAAGATCCTAGAGAGACACACACATGTACGTTTGTTCAATCACTGGAATATTCATATCATCATACTTCCTGCAAAAATCATCAAGATGCTCACAGGAGCAACATTGTGATTATTATTACCCCTTAATCAACTAGCCTTGCCTTGAAAGCATAGCATAATAGACAGTACGATACTCTTTAGAGTTTGCACTGAGCTTGCAAACAAGCCCTGCTCTGAAAGGATTGCATAGTAGAAAATAAACTACTCTTAGAGATACAACCAAGCCCTTTACCTTTTCAGATCCCTTGATGATGAAGTACCCTCCAATGTCAAAGGCACAGTCGCCTTTTGAAGCCGACACAGCATCTGTCAAATCATGGAGATGGCAGAACCGGGATTTCACCATGATCGGCATTCTGCCAATACAGACATTCTCATGTATGTCTTGCAAAACTACTTCCTCCTTCCCCTGCCGTTTGCTACTTGATTTCAGGACATACACCTGCCAAACCTCACCTCAGGGGAACAATGAGGATTAAGCAAGAATTAAACTGTCTTGGGGCATGTGCATGTGGGACACGTGCATTTCAGATGAGATTAGAAAGAGAGAACCAAGAAAGAAAGATGTCTGGGCAATCAAATAATGATGATGTCAGACAGAGAAGCAAAGAAAACTTTACAAAGAAGACGAAAACAAAGTTGAGCCAATACAGAATCAACGGTGAAGAAATCCAGAAAATGGAATGCAGCCACAGCAGATGTCTCCACCACAATGTGATGTCGATCGATCTGCATACCTTTAGGTTCATGTCCAGGTTGATCGGTGCTGAGTAAGTGAGATTGCGAAGTCGTGCTTCCCGGGGATACAAATCAACAACGTCCTTCTTGTCTTCAGTTGCCGAGCAAGTAGGTTTGCCTACGGATACATTGCCGTAGGAGATACGGGCCTGTCTCGGCAAGCCTTCAATTCTGATAGCTGCCGGGTTGTGATCAGGGCTAACTTCAAACGGCGGTGCATCATTCACCATCGCTTGCAATCCGTCTTCCAGAAATTCGTTGAACGACCTAAGCTGGTGCTCCACGAGACTTCTATTTTGGAAGAAGATTTTCGCCACAGTCCATCGCGCTTCCTCTTCCTCCTCTGCCGAAAGCTCTTTCGAATTCCCCTTGAATGCTGCTTCTGGCAAATCATCATCCGTAAACTCTGTCTTCACACTAGACGCAGCTGCTACCATGGGAGGAACAAAAGAAGCAGCAGCTTCAATTTCCATTTCAGTAGGCTCTCCGTCATTTTCCGTGATGGAAAGCGAAGCCACGGAGACGTCCTCCAAGCTGGGCAACTCACAATATTGAGGAGGAGGAGACTCAGAAACATCCATAACAAGAAGAAAGAAACCACAAACACTGCTTACTCCTTTCAATGCAGCAGCAGCAACAGCTCAATGTGTTCATGAATCAGAGCTCCTCACTTCTTCTCTCTTCTCTCCACACAATGGCATCACTAAAAACTCTTTCTCAAGCTTTCTCGTTAGCAAGAAACGCGCATAAAAAACGCATAAAAAACACAACGCGACACAAAAACGCACACAAAAAGCGCAGCAGCATTTGCGCTTGGGGTTCAAGAAGCGCAGAGAGAGGGAGGGAGGGAGGAGGGGGGTAAACGGGTGGCAAAAGAGTTGTTTTACCCTGACACAGAGAGAAGGAAAAAGGTGGCACAAGAACCCCCAAGAAACGCAGAGGGAGGGGAAAAAGGGTAGAAAAAGGTGGGACGAAGACCCCAAAGAACCGGAGAGGGAGGGGTCAAAAGGGTGACAAAGAGCTGGATTAGGCCTCTAGAGGGAGAAGGAAAAAGGTGGACCAAAAAGGTGGCCGCTTTTATATAGCCTTCTTCTTCTTATTACCTTATTTTTACTGTATGATTAAATATTTAAATTAAGGCTTACATTATTTAATTTCAAATTGAATTTTTTTTATTTCCCCCTTCCTAATAACTACCCCTTACCCCACTTTACTTACCTACCTACCTACATACCTACCTTTGGCTTCCCTCACTCACCCCCCCCTCCCCCCAATCCCCACCTACTTACCTCACCTACCTACCTGCCTTAAGCTCATGATGAGAAGGTATGGGATCTATATTATTTTTGAAATCATTTTTATTTTTATTAATTTTGAGAAGAGAGTTTTGGAAACATGATTACAAGGTATTTGTGTGTGTACCCTTTTTTTTCTTTTCTTTTCTTTTTTGGGCTTTTAAACTCTTGATTAATTTTTTTTATTGGTAAATTAAAACATGATTACCTAGGTACAATTATATACAATGTATGCTGGCTATTATGGTGTACTACCCTTCTTTTTTTTCTTTTTTTTAAAAAAAAATCATGTTTTAGTTTTGTTTCTTATGGAGGGAAGAATTAAGAAAATTTGAGGATTAAAAGGATGATTACAAGGTATGGGTTATGGATGGATCCTTTTTCCCTGAATCTTTTTTTTTTTTTTTTTTTTTTTATTTTTTTTTTTAATTTGTTTTTAAAAAAAGGTGGTGGTTGAAAGGATTATTATAATTTTTTGGAATCTTTTTTTTTAATAAAAAAAAAAAGA
>Ga0116231_10004493_pt1 | contig 28214 bp, 16 predicted proteins | sample S1TSphgellanicum_2_FD_89695 | JGI IMG/M metagenome (GOLD analysis project Ga0116231, IMG submission 89695) | Host-associated microbial communities from peat moss isolated from Minnesota, USA - S1T2_Fd - Sphagnum magellanicum MG | ecosystem: Host-associated > Plants > Peat moss > Unclassified...
AGAAATCTTTTTTTTTTTTATTTTCTTTCTTTTTCTGCGTGCAGGCCCCAAAGAGACTCAAAAAGAAAGAAATGAAAAAAAAGAAAAAAAAAAAAAAAAAAAAGTTGGTTTCTCTGGTTTTGTCTTAGCAGATTTGACATTAATTACATTATTTGTTAGAAATGTTGATTTTTCTTTAAAACTTATTTCAAAGAAAAAGATTGTACAAAGGAAACTAGCGAGTCTTTTGGAATTTTCAGGCATTTTCTTTGGCATGGAACCTTAAAAATTAATTAATTATTCAACAGACATGTGTTGAATCTGCCCCTGTACTATGGTATATTCATGGTTAATTTCTTTTTTTTGGGCAACCCCTATATCTATTAAGATGTCACTAGGTCACAATGAGTCAAGCAAGAGGTAATTAGGAAAAAGGAAAACCCACAGTAGGCAAGTTGAACGTCATGGAAGGCAATGAGACACGGATTTTTTTTCTCCTAATTTTTAAATTTTTAAATATAAATAAAAATAAAGTGAATTTAATACTTTATATATATATATATATATAATTTATTTATTTTATTTTATTTTTCTAATGCTGACCCCAAGATCCTGAGGGTCCAAATCCCTTTGGCCAATTCACATGTCACCTCCATTGGTGCCACAGTGCAAAAATTCCCCACCACAAAATACACTAATCCACTCAATCATCTTCTGTAGTTTATTCATTGTTGCAATTTCCGAAATTTACAACATCTACTTTGAGAATCTGAGATGTAATATTTTGAATTCTTGAATTTTGTCTTCACTTTAAAGTTGGCATTCAGATTGCATTGATGAATCTTGATTGTTGATTAACAAAATCTTAGATAATCTTGTTTGTCTGAAGGTTCAGAACATCAACTTTAACATAAGCAGGTTTCTGCCTAGCTCTCACACTGTGCCATTGTCGTCTATTGATACGCTCAACCTTGAGCCTTCACCTACACCAAAAAATGGACACATGCTTGCTTTCATTCATTCAAACTTCATGTTTGGATCTTGGGTTGGTTTCATATTTTGGTTGTAATCTTCATTTCTGCAAAAAATTGAGAATTAAACACAAAAGAATTGATAGTATGCTTTTTACTTGAGATATTATCTTAGCTTCATATATAGATCTTCATATGCTTATTATGTCCACGTACATGTGTTAACATATCCAAAAACTTTGATATCCTCACAATACTTTCGTTATTAGGTCAACTACACCTTCTACATGCCTACAACCATTAACATGGTGTCCTCTCAAAAGATACAAGTTTTGGATGATAATAATATACAACACACTAGAATGTCCTTGTTGATGATCTTTTACTGTAGTTGAATAACATATTGGCCAATTGATTACAATAAATCAAATCGGGTTTTTCAAAAAAAAAATTTGCATTGTTTCGATGTTTTGAAATGAATTCGAGATACATAAACATAGCGTGAGTCGGATGCAAAAAAGTTCATGTCCAGTGTTTTTGGGAGAATATTTTTTTCGATAACTTATCCTCATAACAAAAAAATCAAATTTGAATGATCTTGTATTGTAGGCCAAATTAGTTAAAGGTACCTAAATTGAAGTGGGTTATATTTGATGGGAAGGAGAAGGATACTGAATTGTAGATATGGATTTAACATCATGTTATATTATGTTTTCTTTAGTTTTCTTTCCCTTAAAAAACCAGAAGCTTTGAACAAACACAAAACAATTATCCCAAGCAAGGATAACCAAACACAAGAATTTAAATCAAAGGACAAAAGCATGATTAAATTATTAACTTTTCACATTTTGAAATGTTCACATCTTGCACTAGTTAAAATTGATGTAATAATAGTAATTATCAAACCATAAATATTATATAATTATTTCTCATGCTTTTGGTCAAAAGTATTGATAAAAAGTTTTACAAATATCATTATATTTGTGATTGGTCAAAAAATCTATGTGAAAGCTTGAATATTTCAATATGAAATAGACTATAAAAAAAAAATGATGAAAATATGTAGTTTTAAAAAATTAAATTAAAATTTCTTGTATTGAATTTTTTTAATGCATTTTGTACTTATGTTCTCCATTTGATGGCGATTTATTTTTTAATTTTAATTTTGACATTACTACAACATTTTTTTGAGTACATATTTTTCATTTTATTTGTGTGACGAACACAATGTCATCATTTTAAAAGTCAATTACAAGTCCATTTTTTCTTAAACCTCATTCATATTTTTAATTATGATTTTCACTAAATTTATTACAACATGGATAATTAAAAAGGTGATAATGTTAATGTTGAATAATTGAAGTTCATTTACAATTAAAAAAAATTGTGACTATGATACACCAAACAATTCCCATAACTATGTTTTCACCTCATAAGGCAATTGCATTAAGGAAAATGTTACACCTCATGTAAAGGGCCAACATGACCAAGAAGATTAACCATCTAGATATGTCGATCCACTATTGTAAAGATAGTAAATTGAACCCATGAATTCAAAATGGTTTTCAAATTCCATGAATGTTAACTCGTCGTGCCTTCTATGCTTTCAAACTCAACATACTTGCAACAAGGCTATCACCCATAAGAACACTTGATTCATAATCACTTTTGATTTGTCTTTTCATGGATGGGTTTCACATGTTTCAATGCAACTCCAATAGCACATACATTGAGCGGCCTCACAAAAGTGACAAGGTGTATGAGTGTACCCTTTCACATGTTGCAATTGTTGTGCCTTCTAACCTTGTTGAAATGAACTTTTACAAATCATCATCATAAACAATTGAACACAATTGTGGTTGATTGTTTGCTCTAATATCACTAAAGATATTCCTTTGGATTGTTTGATTACATTTGACATTTTTTTTGCATCTTCTATTTTATTATAACTATGAATAGACAACCAAAACCAATTATATACAATAAGAATACACGATCTATGAAGACACATTGAACAAGATTGATAAAAAATGGAAGTCAAAATTTCATGAAACAACACAATTGCGTCGAAATTGATTTCCACCTTAAGAATACCAAGGGTATAGGAGCTCAAAGAAACAACATCCTTGAAAATAATTAATTGAAAAATTGAACATTTGAATAACTTAGGATCACAATGCCTTGTGTAAGCTACAGATATATTGTTAAACTTGTATATCCTAAAACTCATTGTTGAAAAACTCATCTTTTACCTCCACAACATATCCAACCTTGAAGCCCTAAAGGTCAAATTGATACATGTTGAATGCACTTTCCTCAAGGGGGATATCATGCACAAATTGATTCAAGGGAAAAGTGATATTTTGCAATATAATTTTAACTCTAGGATTTGCAAGGTTGACATGTCCTAGCTTCTTTAGTGAAACTCAAAGTACTCAAATCAAGTCTGATTATTTCCCTTGGCCTACCCTAAATATTTCATTGCCCTCTTTTTGGCTTTAGCAAAGGCCACCTTCCTCCTCGCCTTATTAGAGAGCTCCACCTCCTTCCAATAGTGTTCATGCATGTTTTCAAAATTTTCATTGAATTTTTTTATTCTTTTTGCATGTTTAAAATTTCTTAATTCAATTGTCCTTTTTGTTGCTCCATATGTTCCTTTGGTTAATCCTTTTGATGTCGTCATTCACACGTGTTTTCCAAGGTTGCCATTGCTTAAACATGATAAACTCTCTCATTTTTTTTCCTCCTAGCAACCACAACAAGAATTTTTTTTCTCCGCTATGAAAATCTAGTAAGGTAATAATGAAAATGGACATTTTCACCTTTTTAAATCTAGTTGTTTCTAGTGCAAAAGGACTAGTTCATTAGGACATTTTTAGTGGAACCATGTTTAGTCATTTCAAAGAGTCACATGTTGCACTAAGGAATTTCATAATTATATTTATAATCATATTTTCAAAGTTCCAAGATTTATATTTATTTATATTATTATTATATTATTATTAGGGAATTTGGTTCCAAAAACTTTAAAACATTTGTGAGAAATTTGACCATGTGGCATTTGACAATTGTAGTCATGTGTCATCCATTGTCATAGCCACATGTAATTTTTTATTTCTTTAAAAAAACTATTCACACATACACAATTTTACACACACATGTTTACATGTCCCATTGCCCAAGTTTGAAGCCACAATCTCATGAAAAAAATGTCAAAATTTCAACCATCAAACCACATAAGTTCTTGTGAACATGATGTGGCAAAGTTTATATTCAACATGTTCAAATTGTTGGAAGTCCTCACTTTGACACATGTTTTCTTTATCATAATTTATTCAAATGAAACAAATAAATGCAAGATCTTGAAGTTTATTCAAAGGTCCATTCAGAAAAAATATATATGTAAATTTAAAAATTCACATCAAGGTGTTAAAAATGTTATTGAAAATACTATATTTCAAAAAATCAATTATTATTTTTAATTATTGTTATTTTGAATTCAAGACCTTCATCAAAACCTTGACAAGGGTATTTGATTGTATAACATGTTTTTTATTTTATGAATAGGAAAATAAAGCAATGGAAAATTCCAAACTCACCCAAAAAAATGACAACATTAAAAAAAATTACTTAAAATTCTGAAATTGTTAAAACGTAATGCATAACATTTGAAAACTTTACAATAATTATTGGTGATGTAACATTATGATCATCCATTTAAAAATTCAATTATTTTTTAAAAATTTAAAACTATGACATTTTTTATTGCTTTCCCCAATGGGAATATTTAAACATAAAAATGAAATCTATATATTTTTAATATTAAGTGATTTAAAATATTTGTGAAATTTTTGGTCACTTGTCATATCTTTGTGGCAATGACAAATGTAAAAATATCTTTTCACAAGAATGTTTTAAGTTTATTCATATGCAAACCAAGATAAACCTCCAACTTGTTAATTTATGATCAATCAAATTTTACATTGAAAATAAAACAACTTATATAATGTGATCATGAGTATATTTTTTGGATTTAAAAAAAAATTATGGCTTCAAGAGGCCTATGTAATCTTGTAATACTAATCATTGTTTTTTCCTAATTACCTTACTTCTATATTATTAACTACTTCACTCCTTCCCCCTACCCACCTACACAAACATGGAAAAACATGTGTTTATAATGTGTTTTTTTTTGTGTGCATGTTATGTGGTAAAATCAAATTTAAAATGAGATAAATAATAATGAACTATTGGGAACAATACAAAGGAAATAGAAAGTGGGGGAGGGGGGGTTTTGTTCACTTTGGAACCTTCTTCAAATATTACATTCATGATCATAAAATTAAAATTTAGATTTAATTTGAATATTAAAATACATTTCATAATCTTTTGTAATGATTGTCAAATTTATATCTTTACAACTATTAGAACTAATTCACATGTAAAATTATTTTAAATATTGCAATACATTCTTTGCCATTGTAGATGTTTAAATTTTTTTAAAAACAATTTATGTAATAATTTATTCCTTATTTTTTTATAACGTGTAAATCATAGGCATAAATACGGAAAATATAAGTTAATGCAAGTTGCATCATAATATTTTGATATTTAAGAAAATTAGGAATGATATTTAATTATTACTATTTGAATTAACACTATATAAGAAGGTTATTAAATGAAATTTAGTATGTAGCCTAAATGAGAATCATTCATAGGAAGGTGGGGAAAAAATGATGATCATAAGTACAAATATTTAGCAAAATGTAGCTATAAATTATATATTAAATAAAATTATTTAATCAATTATATATTTATGGGTACACATTGAAAACCATTTTTTATTATATTTGTAAATGATTTTGGGTTGTTTTGGGTTAAGATATCATCTTGAAAATTCATCCACTTCCCTATCAACCCACATATCTTCTCTTTTTAATTTAACCCCAATCTCTCTTGCTTATGATCATTATATCAAACAATATTTCTACTGCCTTCAATCCTCAATTTAAGAGACACCAACTAAACCGTTTAGAATGCATTTGAAATGCATATAATATGTATCAGTGGGTGCAAAGTGTGTAATATTGATAATAAAAATAACTTTTTATGCATGAATGTATCCACATATGTATTGACATTGATAGTGCACAAAACATAAAGAAAGGCATTCAATCATTTTTGAGTTTCAAGAATGAAGATTTTTGTCATTTTTTTAGTTTTCAAAAAAAATTATAATTTTTTATTAGTAAAAAACTAATTAATTTCACGACATCAAGTTCATTTGTCTCCAAGAAATAATGCAAAGTTATTATCTTAGTGCAAAGTTTTACTATTAGTTAAATTATACTAAAATCAAACATTTCAGTTAAATGGAGGAATGGTTGCAAGGGACAAAATCTCTTGTTATTAATTTCTTTTGCAAACATTTTGTTCAAATCCCAACTATGCATCACATCTCCTTGTAATTCACTAATCTAACCACTAAGACCAAGTTGTCTTCATATATTTCCATCATCTCAATTGTTATAAACCTTTTCCATTTTTCCACACTCATCAACCTAGTGGGTGTAGGCCTAAGTTTTCTAGCTATAAGTATTGAAAAAACTCCATACTTACAATGAAAGGTAGCCAAAAGAGAATGTAACTAAGTAACATCTAAACCCCCAAGGTTAGTAGCCTACTTGAAAATTATTAAATTGGACGGGAAGGCAGAAAAGAACCCAATTAAAAAATAGAACAAAACAAATCAACAACGAAATTGGACTACAAACACCATAGAACAAAAAGAAAGAAAAAACTAGTGTGAACTAGTGATTGTTAATCACTAGTCTAGGGACCTTTATCGACAACATGCATGGTAGTGACAAGCCACCAACACTATCCCACTTACTTTGTTGGTTCCCAACAATGGGGTCAATTTCCATTAAGTAACACAAACTTATGTATTGAATTTTTATTGCAATTTCAAAAGGCAAATGGGAAGACAAGAAAACTCAACAATGACCAAAAAAAAAAAAAAAAACAAAACCAAAAGGAAATGAATAAAAATGAAAAAAAAAAACCCTTAAAAAAAAAATGTTAATTAAAACAAAAATATTAAGTGTTTCTTGTGTCTTCTTATGTTTGAAATCCAAGTACCTTTCATTTATCTACTATCCCACCAGTGCAAAAGACTTGAAAAAAATTTCTGCCAAGTTTAGACAATGGCAGGATATCAACCAAGAGAGAGCAACAGGATTGACACCAACAAGAGCTATGGCTCCATTGACATGTGAACTCTGGCAGGATTGATATTCAGTTACCCTCTCGGATCTGTGATCCCACCATTGTGCAGGATCCGGAAAGAACTCCCGCCATAGTTTTTCTCTCTGACCTGTAGGAACTGCATTAAAACTTCCTTTCAAATCATGTAATTTGATCACATTGAAGTCATGATGAGGTACTTCGTCTTGCATAGAATGTGTCCAGTCTTTCGGTTTCCTTCCGAAGAATGTGAGGTCCACATTTTCCGGGAATCAAACCATGAGAAAGGCAAAAACACAAAAAGAGGGAGGAAGAACATAGGAAAGCTTACAATTGCCGTGATCTCTGAGTGCCGCCTGTGTTTCTATTCGGTGCGCTCTGCGAAGAAGTGCAGTGCGCTGGTCACGGCTGTATTGCGATACTCGGAAAGTGGCTAGAGAGAGATCGATTTTCTGACTCAAGGGACAGTTTTAACGAGGGGTTGATTCTGCAACTAGGATTCTAACATCGGAGTTTCTCATCAGATTCCACAAGTCCTGGTTTAGTCTCTGTACCCTCCAGTACATTTGTGAGTTCTTCAAGTCCAGAACTAATTTTATTGTTTGTCTTGTTACATCTACAGCAAGGTACATAGGCTCACCAGCAGCTGACGATGGATGTTACCCAGCAGGTACCACCATATCTGAGAGGTTCCAAGCCTTCTGTGACTGGCAGCTTATTCTGTGATGCATGTGTAGCAGCTTAAGTGATCGTAGAGGTGGTCCAGGGCGACAAAAAAGCTGCCAGTCTGAAGTGCACGATTTGTCTGAGGTTTCAGGCACTGCAGCAAGCAGCCTGCAAGAAGCATGCATCCAGTCCACTGCACCTGCCCCAAATCCTGTATCTGTGTGAAGATCCTACGACAAAAGTCAGAACTAAGTTACCTACTTCAGTTTGTAGATAATGCAGTTTGTTTCTTGTGGAAATGGGTATTTGGAGTAGCAATCACTTAGATCAATTTTGTAGAATCTGGTGAGTAACCAACAAAGTAAACCTCAACAATCAGATTCCTTGTAGCAACAACACCACCAAACCTCAGAAGTCTCCAGGGACTCATCAGTTTTTGCTTGTTGTATAGTGAGCTTCAAATTCTTGACATGAACATTCCTCAATGTTGAGGCACTCACCTTCACAAATCTACTCTTACTAGGTGTAACACTTAAAGTCTTACCATCTGATTTCAGGTCAGGTGCTTGATCTGGATTATTGTACTGATATGAATTGTTATGCACATTTGAGAAAAACATGTGGGCTTAAGCATTAATCATGGATCTGGGGTTTTTGCTGCATAACATTTCCAAAACTAGAAACTCTTGCTCCCTCCTTGCCTAACATCTTTAGCATTCAAAGCTTGCCCCCAAGAAGCTACTTTACACCACAATTGTAAAGCTTGTTGGCACCTGCACAGTTTGTATGACACAATTGTTTAGAAGTTGCTTTACACCACAATTTTAGATTAGTAATGCAGTCTTTCCACTGCCCCTGCAACATGAATTCTGACAGTACTTGTATTGCATTTCTACTTAGTCAGCTGGGCTACAACCGGAGATGCATATGGTTTTGGCTAGTACACATAGAAAAATGATTGTGGCTTGATGCTCAGGAAACTAGAGTACACCCATGCACCCAGGCAGTACCTGTCAATCAGTCATAAAAAATTTCTTCTTCCTGATTCTTCTGAAGCAGGATGTATGAGGTTGCATGTTATTCGACATAGAGTAAGTGGAGTGTCAGCTGAGTGATGTACTTGCAGTTTCTTCCGCAGGCAACAAACACCAGTACTCCAGAAACCAGCTCTTCATCAGCAGTCCACAAAAGGTGAACATTCCCGATCCATTCCAAATTTTTTAAATTGCATACTATTTTGCTATGAGAATGAAATTGCTCATCTTTGAAATGGAGTTTTTCAGCTATTTAGAGAATTCAATGTACTGTGGTGTTTACCAATTTGCTTTATGCAGCTACTGCATCCTTTGTGTGGTTTTTTTTCAGGTCATAAATACACATAACTGAGATGGGTTGAATACACGCACACATACATACATATATTGCTCTGCTTATTGTGCTTGTGCAGTGGCAGGGACCTAGTACAGGGACACTAGTCTTGTTGCTGAATGAGTTGTTGCGACCCAGTGATGTTAGTAGTTAGGGTTCTTTCTTTTGATTGCTTCACGCTTTATGTGGGAGTACACTCAAAAGCCAATTCCAACCAGTGTTGCAACCATTTGTCCAAAGCAGAATCAATCTGTTGTTTACCTGAACTGCCAATTTCAATCTGCCAGTTTCGGTATCAGATAGTAACATAAGCCAGGAGGGGTGTGTTCCAAAATCTAATTGTAACCATGTGTTGGGGCACACCATTTTCCAGGAAAGCCTCTCACAAGGTATGCAACATAATCTGATATGCATCCAGAACCTAGGAAGTCCAGACGTTGAGAAGCTTGACATGGATTGGGACAGTGCACATGTGCATGACCTTACCTGTTGATTCAAATCACACAGTCTGGTTTTCTTGACAACTGGGAAAAATGAAAAGATCTGCAATAGGAATAATTATGTTTGAGTCATAGAAAATTTTCAAGGACAATTTTACAATTTGCTTCTTTTTTGACAAATTCTATACATGATGCAAAATCTGAAGTGGAGAATGGACTGGTGCCCAATGGCCAGTTATGTCAGATTATCCACTCTGAAAATGTGGGATGGGAATATACCCAATGTAATACTTGTTAAGTGCAAATTTAGCGCACTCTCAACACCTTGTCTTGAGTCATTCCCCCTCACCCCTTTGGAGATCATCAAAGGGGGGAGTTATAAATTTTTGTTTCTCTTTTTTATTATTATTATTTCTTCTCTATCCTATGTGAATAGTTATCCTACTCCTTCTTCTAACCACTCCCTTCTCTATCCTTTCCCATGTCTACTATAGACAACTATTTTACTTCTCTACCACTCCCTTTTTCTTACACTTAACCAGCTACAACCTTAAACCAGGTTAGCCTCATGTAAGCTCTTAAACCTTTACCAACAAATCTTTACCAACAAAACAAATGCCACACCTCCAAGAAGTGGTTACAACATGTAATTTTGGTTTAATCCTCAAGTCTTCCACTCCTTCCTCCTTACTAAACCCTCACATTGTCTCTACACTACTTTCTTTCACTGCACACTTCCTCCCAACTATCTATATCTCCCAAGCTTTTTACCACATCCTCCAAATAGTCATCTTCTTTACTTTTTTCTACCGGACAACCTAAGTTCTAGTTCTTCTTGCTCTTGTTACACAAGAGGGCAAACCCTTACCTTTGTTCCTAGGTTTCACAACAACAACCCAAAATTTCCTCCTCTTTTCTACTCCTAGTTTTTCACTTCAACAAAGGTCTAAGTACCTTTTCTTGACCTCCACCAACCACCTCCCAGTCGCCATACTCATGAGTTCCTCCCCTTTCACTTGTGTTTCCCACAACCGTCACCACTTGAGCATCTTGTCTCCATTCACCAAGACACATGTTGACTTGACCACACCTTGAAAAGTTGGTTGTTTCATGATGTTGTAGCCTCCCACTGTCATCTATCTCACCCTCTTATGATATGCCAAGATCTCTTGCCCCTCCTTATAACTATCATCATTACTCCCTCCTTCTCACAACGCCTTCATGCCCCACTCATCACTCAAGAAGAAGAAAAAGGAGTCGACAATAAGTTCCTTACTTTTCAGCTCTTTGGAGGCACCACTGATACTGTCTTGCCCTAACCCTAATTGCTAGAAGTTTCTAAGAAGCATTTTTCACCCTATCCATACCCCTTTATCCATAAAGGTTAGCTAATCTTGGACAAGGATAATAAACCCAACCTTGTCCTAATCTGGCCAAGTTATTTTAGGCCCTTTTATCTTAACCAAACTACCTCCCTTCAAGCCATATTAGGATAAGGACATATATATGTCTTAACCTAATCCCTTAAAATTAAGGTTAACCCCAAAATTTCCTTAGCTATCCTACCCTTTCCTAAGTAAAATTAGGTTAGGCTAATTTGAACCCAACAATACTTGACTACAAAATGCACTTTACATTGCCTTTTCCTATGTCATGATATAGTCCCCAAACCAAATGGCAATAATTTCTTTGAATGCCTATCTTCATTCACCTCTTCAACAAATCGCCCACCCCCATCCTTGCTTTTACTTTCTGTGAGTTGATCCGTCAAGGTTCATAAATTTATTTTTGTCGTAGTAGCATAAATAGATTTTTGAATGGATACTTAATGTGTTACTGTGTTGATGCACTTGGTTACAAGTTTGCAATATTTTGAGTGCATAAAAATTGTGTGTGCTTCCTTTTTGGTGACAATCCTATTATTTGGTAAGGGGATACCCAATTTCTAAATCACAAAATAAATGAAATTTGAAAGGAAAGTTGGGAGAAATTTGAAAAGTTATTGCAAGCAATAGAGGATGAGTTGAATTACTAACATATTTTTATCTAGTTGCCTACCTTATCTAAATATGGTTATTTTGAAATTAATAATGCAAAACAACAAATGGAGGTACATATGTGAAAACATTATAATTTTTTACATGTTTTTGTCAGGTGACAATTTCAACAAAAACAATGATGGTCAAGTTAGTTATATGAACATAAGAATGACCAAACATAAAAAAAACTATCAAATCCGTCCCTAAAAAAATTGACTTTTCATGCAAAAAATATAATTGTGAATGAAGCACACAATGGATGAAATAATATTATGGATGACATTTTTTTGAATTAACTTTACTTCATCCTAAGACTTGATGCATTTTCATTGATGGACCTCCATTCCATTAAGATGGCTTCAAATCCACGTCACTCATAAAAATTGATATAAATTTAAACTTGAAACCTTTTGATTTTCTCATAGTATGTTCATAAAAACTTGAGTTGATTTTAATAGTGTAATGTAGGGCACCTTACCCAACAATTTTTCTTTCATAGGGCATTTCCAAAATGGAATGCCCACTTAGGCGAGTAGGGTTTTTTTTCATTTTTTGGTGTAATTGCACTAGCAACCATCCATAAAAGGATTTAACCAAATTTGATTATAGGACAAGGATGACAATTTAAAAAATTGTAATCTTGTAATTATTTGGTGATCAAGGTGTTCTAAATATGGAGAACCAAATCCAAAAATCACATTCTTTCAGTGAGTCTTTTCAAAAGACAAAAAAAAAACCTTTAAAATGGTTGCAAACCTCCAAAAGAATTTCACATTTGGATGAAATTTTGCAAAATAAAAAATTGTTGCTAACAACCATTTTGTTTTTTGGTTTTTTCATATGGTACATGCTAAGTATCATTGGATTATTATTTTTTGAAATCAATGCATGAATTTTTTATGCTCAATAAAACATGTGGCCTTGGGCTTTACAAAATTAATTCAAAGGGTAATTTAAATTTTGAAATGGGTTATCTCAAGCTTAAAAAAACCATCAAATCAAGGATAAATAAATAAATCACAGAAAATAAAAGCAAGGATGGGGGTGGGCTAGGGTAGTATGTGAAATAATAAAAATCAAAGGCAATTTTTGAAGGCTAGAAATTTTAATAGACTGGAAAAAATTCAAGCATTGTATAACTCAAAATTTTTAATTTCTTTGGTAGCTTGAAAGTAATCCATAGAGTGAATTTAGTAAAATCCTTCAAAATTTTATTTATAAATAGACCAAAGTTTTGAAAATGTACAAAGGAAAAAGGGGAAAAAAATGAAAAAGAAGCGGATAATGTAAACGATGTTAAGTTAACACCAACCTGATGTCAAAATCTCTCCATTTCAACAACCAACCACATGTAATACATCAGTCCTGGTCATGGGGGGTGTGTCCTGAAAGGACAAAAATTGGGAAGTTTCTAAACCTACCACTATCACTTGACTTAAGATGGAAGATGCTTGCATCTTTTACAATGTAATTGAAAAAAATTATGAAGGAAAGTGATTAGGATAGAAAGAGGAAGGCCTTCAAGCCCTTTGAAGCTCCAAATGGCATTAGCACAATACTGTAAAAACACATCAGCATGTTTATGTAAACATTCAAATATTTTGATTGCTAAAGGGAGGAATTGATTAATGGGGTGTTGGTCGTGATAACCCCTTTCTTGGGCTTGAATTACATTGGATGCAACAAATCCTTGAATTATGCAAGATTGAGAAAATAAATCTGCTCGTGTTAGGTGGATAATGGCAACATCAGCTAGGATGCAAATTCCATCTTCAGTGAGGACCATGTCAACTTGTCAACAAAATGAGTTAAATGTGATTGAAGGAAACACATGTAGTTGTTATTATCCCATGTGGAAGCCAACATCTCATGCAATGGTAAGAAAAGTGTCACAAATTACATCATGGGTTCTTGTGTGCTCGTTGTTTTGGGCACAACATAAGAGGTGGATACCCATACAGTTGATGGGATGTGTGCACATGTATTGAAGGATACCTATAATTGAAAGATGTGGTAGTCCAAACCATGTCCAAGACGTTATGGAGAAAATTGGGGAAGATAATTGAAATACTACTCAAATTGTAAGCCAAACATTCACCCCAAGGCTAAAACATGATAAAATTTGGGAATGATGGGCTTTACATGTCACGTTAAAAAGCATGCTAGAAAGGGTATGATGGTGCAAATGCTTTAAGATGGAATCCTAAAGTTGAACCATTTGTTGCCTAATGAATTGTTCAAAAGGAATAAATAACACACAAACTAAGGGTAGTAAAATATCACAAGTCGCCTTAGGGTTTTGTTAGAAAGGAAAGGTGTTGTTGTCGATTCATGCTAAGGCTTTAAGAAGGAAAGGACGTTGATTGACACTAAACCTAACAACTATGATTGAAATTATAAAGGCCTAACTCCCTAAATAGGTTGTCGGTGCGATGCTAGTTGTTAGTATGAATATGATGCCACTAAAAGCTATTGGGAGAGAGGCTTATTTACGGGCTAGAGGTCATGGTTTGGTTTGTGGTCTTTTAAAAAAAAAGAAATAACCATCTAATTCAAGGTGTAATGCAATGAGAGCTAAAATGGTGTTGAAGGATGTGGGTGCACAAAAATGGTGCCAAAACATGAGTTATTAAAAATATTCCCGTACACATCCAAAAATTAAACTATGGAAAAAACATTTATGAGTTGAAGGAACATGTTAGGGAAGAAACATTGAGCTTGAACTTGTCACCAAAACTTGGGTTCCAAAAAAAACTCCTCTTGCAAGTTTTCGCAATTGTTTATTAGAAAGCGCTTGAGTCAAATCTATTTCCTTCTGCCTTATTGCCCCACCACAAGGGGGCAAAGTGAACACCATTGGGGTGATAAGAAGAACAAATGCCAAACTATCACATCATAGGGGTTTTGTGCGAGCCTATCTAATGGGAAAATGAAATGCCATTTGTATATCACACCGTAGAGCGGTTGGGATGCAATTGTATAAGCGAAGACAATGAAAACTTAAATGAAATTACTCAAGGACATCTAATGACAAAACACTTGAAACCCATGCTAATGCAAGTAGGGTGAGAACAAGGGAGGGTTTTGAACTGGGATGGTCACAAAGGTTTGGATTAGATGAATTATATGCTTAACAAAAATGCTAATGACAAGCTAACCCTCAACTAGTAAATTGTTGTCTACAATTGGGGCAATAGATTTTAAGTGGAGGTTGTGCACGTGTTGAAGATATGTGGGTAGGTTGGGAGGTTTGATCATGAACAACTATAAAGGGTAATAAAATGGAAGGGGGAAAAGTTCTTACATGTGCATGATCATAGGGGTTTGGAAAAATGTAGGATTAAAACCCCACATTCACATGAAAGGTTGGGGGTTAATAAAAAGAATTAATAGGTGGTGTGTGGTTTGTTATAATAGGAGGGGGAATTAGTGGGTGGTTTGTGATTTGCATGGGACATGGGGTGGAAGATAAGTTTGTGGTAGCACATGATAAAACAAATGCGCGATGCAAATTATGAAATTCAATGAGACATGATGAACTAAGGGACATGGGATGTTAAGTGCCCATGAGGAAGAAGGCCTACTTAGCACATGCCCCACTTTTAAAAGAATGCCTACTATTACAAGGCAATCCTAAATCTACAAAACCAACCACAAGACTAAACAAATCAAAAGGAAAAATATAGGAAACATTTTCACGGTTCCTAGTTACAGCATTATGCCAAAGCCAAACCCTAACTTTGCTATAGGCTTGGGTGTCACGATCATTATTCTATTGGGTTCAACATGACCTAGACACCCTAATATCAAAATATTACAAGTTTCATTCCTTGTCCTTAGTCTTGTAAGAAATAACAAATAACACCGTGCAAAAGTTTCCTAATAAGCAACTTTAGTGGACCAGTTACCCTCTTCACAAAAAACCCAATCCACTTTAGAAGCTATGTCCAACAAAGTTTCAAGTGATACCTAACTTTGCGATGGAATGCTTGATGTGTCTCCACAAGCTCGTAGGATGCACCATGATGCTCTTGGCTAGCTGATTGGCTAGGTGACCCAATGAGGTATGTATGCTATTTTGCATTGGCCTTTATTGACCTTGCCTGCCTGCTATTTTGCATTGGCCTTTATTTACCTGTACCTGCCTGCTAAAAACCCTAACTAAGGCTTTCACTTGTTTCTTTGTTCTCCCGCCCAAAGCCTGGTCATGTGAGGTTTGTCGTTGAAACCAATACTCTATTACAGCAGCAACAGCAACACACGTACCCATCCATGCGTACAGTTTTATTTTTCGCACACGAGTAAAAAATAATTCCAAACGGCTTGCTGCCATGCCTGCAACACTGGAAATACTTTCACCCCCACACAAGTCACTAAACCTGTAACAGTAGGCAACCCGGGTGACTCACTACGGCCGCCTTCTAATGTCTCGCGCCTTCCTGCGTGCACTGAGAAACAGAGTCTGCCTTTGTACGCTTCCTTGTTTCCTCCCTCCTTCCACTCTGTCAAATCTCAAACCCAGTCTTTGCGTTCCAACTACACAACATCATAGGTGTCCTTCTTTGTACAAAAGACCAGTAAGAGGAAGAATCAACTACCATCAACAAGAAGTAACAGATCTGAAATAATCCTTTTAGCACTCTGCCTCAGATTTCCCATCCATCCTTCATGGTGCACTGGTGGGTGCTGGTTCATGGTGCCCCAAAAATTCTAGAATTTGGACTTGGCAATTTGGCAATGTTGCCTTTGGTGATGTAGAGTTGGCAGCTTTGGAATGCTGACTGGGCAACACAGACTTGACAACTGGCCACCGTTGACTTTGTGATTTGGCAAAGTGGACTGGCGAATAAGTAAATTCAATTTGGCAATATAGCCAAATAGGAACCTGGACTTCATAATTTGGCAAATTCAAATAGTGAAGTATCTAAGTGAACTTGACAAAATAGCTGAGCAATGACATATCATTTGAAGCCAGCATCCATGAAATATTATTTGTGACTTTTCAATGGATGAACTTTAATGGAAAATATTTCATTAATTTTCAAAACTAAATGAAGATCATCCATTAAATACTATTTGACATTTTATTCCAAACATGAAAGTTAACCCATGATTTTTAATAGGGGAACATGCGATTAGATTAGGTAGGATTGTAATCCAATCTAAAGGAAAAATTTGTGACTAGCAAAATCCACACTACTTGACTAACTAGTTTACCCTCACACCGGCAATGACATTATATATATGATGGCATTATGTAACCATAGAGCCTTTAAACTGACATGATTTACACAAGATTAACTAATGGACATAGAGCTAATAAGCTTGTCATGAATTTTCATAGATAAAATTTCATGAATGAAATATGGATGAACTTTTGTGAATGAAGTAAAATATTTCATGGATGATCCTCTTATCATATTGAAATTTTATCCACGTAAGTGCACCAATTTTATCCATTACAATTCATGATTGACATTTTATGATCATTCATGGAATCTAGATGAACTATAATGGATGTTAAAATTTTAAATGAATTATTTATGAATGAAGAAATTTTTTAAGTGATATTTCACATGTATAAAATTCATTTCATTTTGAAATAGCATGAACTTTCATGTGATTGTTTCATTCATCCAATAGGAGAAATTTCCTCTAGTTGGGTACTTGACTTCCATCCTCACTGCAAATTTAGACATACTTATATATGAAATTCATCTATCAATGGGTTCAATTTATCCATCCAAATTCTTTCATTCATGTCAAATCATGTACTTTGATCACATAGAAGCAATGATGAGGTATTGCACCTTTGCATAGATTTTGTCCAATCTCTTCACTTGCTAAGGAAGCTCTCACTGTAATCAAGTCAAGATTTTTCATCATGCATAATTGTGCATTTTCTGAATCAGATTATTTCAAATTAAACATCATTATGGGGGAGTCATCCATTGCCATTGCCCTAAAATCCTCAAGAATGCTAACAACTTAAAATCTTCAAAAAGAGGAAAGGCAGTAATATATTCAGGGTGTTTGTCAGTGGGATTCTCTTGTTGGAGGCCATATTGTCGAAATCTGAAGAGAAAGTTGGAGAGATTGGTAGCAGGAAGGGAAAATGGCGACCATGTTGTCAATATAGGAAGGAAAAAGGAAAGAATGAAACCCCCACCCTAACCTACAGTTCTCTCACGCCTCACTACAACACTCTTCTTTGGTCAAATCCACCCCCTGTCCTCATCACTGTGAGGATTATAATGCCCACTTTACAAAGGGAGTCAAGGCCAATGTTCAACTCAAATCAAGCATTCCTATTGGTGCAAAAATTGAAATTAGTCCCAAGGGCTTTACACTAGCAGTCAAGGGTAAAGTAGAAAAAATATTTACAATCTGTCCCAATGCTGAACTTTATGGCCTTGTATTGTCCCCAAGGTTGAAAAACAGATACCATTGAATTGATTTGGGAAGCCAATTTGCAACCCTTGGGGCCAAGGTTCTAACATTTATTAATATCTGGACATCAGTGTTCAAGCATTTATTAGTAACTTGGGGCCAAAGAACAAGCTGAAAATGCTCAAAGCTGGCCCCCACTTTTTTCAGCCCCCATTCATAGAAAAGCTGGCCGAAGTGTAGTCTTTCAATTCCCTAGGATCAGGTCAAGAGTTTTTGGCAAACAAATAGCTATATAGTGAGAATTAGGCATAGACACAAAGAAAGTGGAAAGACAAAAGAAAGCTTCCACAGTGCATTCATATGTTTATGCAACCCTTCTTGCGTCAAACCTGCATCATGCCTCCATCACCATGACGGCAATACTAGATATCAAGCTAGCAAAATTATATATTACAAGAGCATGATCTTGCCTCCATCACTATGATGCCAATAGGTGATATCATGCAAGCAAAAATATATATTAAAAGACCTCAACGTTGCAAATGTTATTGTTGTTGATGGTTGGGTCTAGCAGCAGCCTAGCAGGAAAAAAACAAACAGACAAACCAGAAAGTTAAATTTACCAAGTTTGCTAAAAAAGAAACATTACTCCCCTCTCCCCATTGCCTAGTTGCCACTAATGACTATAGTCCTCCCGCCAACCACTGCAGCGCATAAGGTCAAAACTGCATCTTGCCTCCATCACTGTGATGACAATATGGGGGATTATAGGTGTAGATATCATGGTAGCAAGAATATATAGGTATTCAAAAACCTTAATATTGCAAATCTTCTTTTTATTGATGGTTGGGTCCAGCAGTAGCAGGAAGAAAGCGAACAAACAAACCCAAAAGTCCCCAAAAAAAAAAAATCTTCCAAGTATCTGTGCCTTTAAAGACCTGCACGTGGCCTATTGGAGTGACCAACAAGGGATTTTTTCTACAATAAAAATTATATATATATATATATACTGTTTAAGAATAAATATTATGGCTTTCCTCTAATTTAAACTTTCATGATGGGTATAGGAGAGATTAAAAAAATGTCAAGGAGTGGGCATCGCATCGGCCCCATAAACTAGGCCAGTAGGTAATTCATCCAAGTCATATAAAGCCTAGATTTAGATCAAAACGACATTGGAAGCACATGGCATGCATGCCTCCATTCAGCGTGTAGAATCCACTAGCTAGCAGGTGCTTGATGGTGGTCCATGTGGTTGCATCACCCACCCCCACCATACACAAAACCCTTACCTCACCAACAAGGCAATTGTTAAAATAATGAAATGGAAATTGTTTTTTTCGAAAAAAAGAAATTTGTCAGGAATGATTTTAGATTTTCTGCCAATTTATATTTCTGCCCACACCACTCTCCTTCGATCTCTAGTCTCATACCCAAAAATATGATGGATCCCCAAGTAGTTAGGAAATTGAATTTAAAACTTGTCCCAAAACTATGGGAACTAGCAATCTGTTTGGTGCCAAAATAATCAATTGAATTACTACACACAATTACATTAACATACTGCATATGTGAATTAAGATGCATGTAACACCCATAGTTTTAAAGTATCAAACCAATAATGTAAGTGGACCAAGTCATAGCTCGAGGACTTATGATAACCTTGCAAGCAGATTGTTGTGAGTTCAATTTATGACTAGGCCATGGTGGATGTTGCTAACATACCAAATAAGTTCTATTGATAGTAGTTGTGTAAATTCCTCACCATATCCATTCCATGATTGGTCTTGGGCATAAATGTCCAAGTGAGAAATCACTTGTTTCACACACTTTCATGTGGCATATATTAGCATTATAAACACTTTTATAAAAGGAACTTACATTTACATTTGTAGCTTCATTTACATTTGTGAACATGCTTGAAGATGGTGTGACCAAAGTTTGAGATCACTTTCACAGTAAATATCATTATCAAATTCCCCAAAATTTTCATTTTCCTAGTTATGTGATCATGGCTCATCAATGGGTAACTTTCCAACATCAAACAAAGCATGTTCCATATAGTTTCCTGTGCGACCAGCCCTAGGAATAAAAAACCAGTCGCGCATAAAACATTTAATCGTTGTATCAGCAATTGTTGAAACTCCTTTCATGTAAGCTTTGTGTGTGAGAGCATAGGTCCTTCCATGCCTTTCTTGGTGGAAGTCCAACAATGCTTTGTGGATCCGCACTGATTCTGGCACCTTGGAAATTTGACTTTCTTTTGATTTGAGTGCTTGGTGAAGTTTTCTGGCAAGGATGATGGCATCTTCCAATGCCATGGCTCCACCTTGTCCAAGAAATGGAGTACTGGGGTGAGATGCATCACCACAAACTGTGACATTGCCAACCACTTGAGTTTCCCAAGTTGGTTTCATGTTTATTCTATGTCGAAGAGTGTTTTTTGTGAAATGCTCGGGGGATGTGTTGTTGACACACAATGTAAACTCAGGTACTTGGAAATCTTTGGTGAGTTGAAGGACCTCTTGCTTGATCTCTTCTGGTGTTATGTTTCGCCAACCTAATAAAACAAAATCCATCAAAATTAATAACCAAATCACCATGTGTATGTGTTCCTTAGTGATAAAAGTTGGCACTTGGTTCTTAAAACATGGAATTGAGAACTAGATGCAAGGATACAATTTCTCACCTTCAGACGATCCTTTCCAAACCACAAACCAATACACTTTGGTTGTTGTCATTGGAAAAATGGTGATCCAAATTGTTGTGCCTAAAAAACTTCGACAAAATTTTGGAAAATTGTAACCATTGTGAAATTCTGCCATTCCTCGTACCTCAAGCTGCCCTATAGGTTTTGGTTTTTCCAAACCTAACCAAGATCCTACGATCGAGTTCACTCCATCAAATCCAACCACAACCTGTCAACCCACATCCACCCACATCCAGTAACAAATTACATTAATTTTCATTTTGTTCTAGAATAATGAACTTCTTGTTACAACTTTTGATGTTCTTGACAATATGCAATTTCCATTTAAACAAATGCCATCCTTGGAAATAAAATTATGAATTTGCCTATATTTCATTCTTTCAAAATAGTTTGACACATTAAATGGATTATATGTGGGTAGGAAACATTAACATCCAAATGAAAACAACTTAGACAAACCGACAAAGACAATTGATTACACATTATTTTTAGGAACTTTGAAAATCAACCAAACCTTGGCAGAGTAGGTAGAACCATCTTCAAGCTCTAAATTGGTGACATTTGGTGATGTTTCTGATTTCTTAATATTTGTCACTCGAGAGTTTAGTCGAATGGTCCCTTGCGGTACTTGTGCAGCAATAGCTTCCAATAGTACCTTTCGCTCCACACAACGCATCTGATGTGGCCTATTAGAACCATGAATATGAACTTTCTTGAGTTTGAATCTTGTGAGGCATAAGATCTTTATTTCGACATGAGACCCATCCTTTGTGTATGAGTTATCCTTCTTGAAGTGGAATGAAATTGTGTTTATCCAGATACTCACATCATTTTTCAATTTCAAGGGAAAGACCCATTTTCTCATCTATGTTCTTACAACTTTCCATTACAACTTAATTTTGATGTGGTTATTTTGTAGAAACAATTTACCCTCCTTCACAATGAGATAGATCCATGATTGTCAGACGTCTCCCATATTGGTTGAGATATTCAACTCTGCAACAATAGTTGGAAGAATTTGTAAGAAACACAAATTGAACCCGCTTTAAAGATAATTGATCACTGAAATTAACGTCCAACAACCATAGATCTACAATAATTGCACTTGTCAGAAACTAAAACATACTCTGAATTGTTGAAATATATGTTTCTGAATTGGTTGGCCAAGTCAAAAAGTTCAAGGACGCGCATTCCATTGTTGAAAAGACCTATGGTAGTACCCTCAGATCGCAACTTGTCTGATTGTTCCAAAACCACAGCCTTCAACCCAACTCTGCTCCCAAAATTGAAAAACTGAGTCCATGATCACATGAAATTTAATCAAGAGTAGTTTCATATTTGTTGTCAAATTTTCATGAAACCATAATAATAAGTTGAAAACTAGGGTGTGATAATGTACTTGTGGAGAGCAGCAGCAAAACAAAGGCCCCCAAAGCCACCACCTACTATCACTATTCCTTCTTCATGGTGCATTTTCTCTCCTGTTGTCACAGGAATGTGTCCATTCTCGCTAAGCGCCATCAACGACGTTCAAGGGACGCAAGTTGGCTTTGTTGGTGGAATACAATCTGACCAAAAAAATACCAAGGTCTTTACTTTCACTTGCATTCAAATCTCACACTATTGCTTAACAACTAGGGAAATTTTTTGTACAATAAATAAATGTATAACTTAGATTGGAGATTTAAGATGAGTTTTGTTCACCTTATGATTGTGAATTTGTACCCACTGACTGTACCAGGAGTGTAGTTGTACCTTGTTCTGCGTCTCCAAACTTGTAGCTACAAAGAGAAACACAATCAAAGTTTAAACATAGATTTTGACAACAGCTTGAGTGCCCCAGTCTGTTACTTTCCTGCCACGACAAGGTTCACCAAGTATTTCAAAGCAAATGCCATACCTTTGAAGACTTAGAGCAAATTGAGGCAGAAGATGGAAACTGAGCTATCAATGATGAAGCTTATAATTGGAAGGCGAAAGATATTTTGGTTTAGGCAGCAACAGCTGTGAGAGTTAACCGTCCTTGTAGTGTTGCAAAATTTGTAGCATGTGCGTGAGAGATGTGCTGGACCCCTTCCACAGAAAGCTATTACTGTACTAAGAACCGACAAGCCTTGCTGGGTTTTCTACTTAGCACAAGTTGTTTGGACTCTTTCAAAATGTTCGGAACTTCATGGGCAACTCCTCAGTTGCTCTCTCATGTCCATGTTTCCTGACATCACTTTTCAGACTGCCTGGAAATCTTACTGGAAATCTTATATTTTATGCTCCACATGGGGGGTACTTTGGGGTTTCTTTTTTGCAATTTTGTGATGTCGCAGAAGTGGCAGTCATGCATAAGATGATTTAGCCAGATTTGGCTACATACTAGATATGAAAGTAGAAAAAATCCAGAATCCTTCTATTTTCTTGGCTATCTACTAAAACTTATCATAAACATCTGGCGATTTGGATTTTCATTTTATTTTTCATAATCTGGTGAATTTGGGCCATTTTTTCATGAAAATATCCTTTGGATAGTTCAAAATCATATTTTCCAGGTCGAAATTTTGACCCCCAAAAGAAACACTAGGTACTTATTCATGTCACATATTTTTGCAGCAGGGCGCACTCCCCAACATAGGAGCCTAAGATATTGCTTCCCTCCGCAAAAATAAAATCATGCTTCGTCACGCTTCCTTTGCCACCAGCCGCCCTCCCCTCAAAGCTTCTATTTTACCCCTCTATGTATGCTGTCTGATATAGTCCTTTGCCACCGGGCCCCCCTGTTGCCCCTCAAACCTTTTAGTTTACCCTCTCTATGCTTTGTCACGCTTCCCTTTGCCACCGGCCCCCCTCCCCTCAAATGTTATATCTTACCCTCTCTATGCTCTGTCACGCTTCCCTTTGCCACCTGCTCCCCTCCCCTCAAATTTTATATCGTACCCTCTCTATGCTTTGTCATGCTTCCCTTTGCCACCGGCCCCCCTCCCCTCAAATCTTGTATTTTACCCTCTGTATGGGGGGTTTAGGTAGTCATGCTTCTTTTAATTAGTGAGGGGGTGTGCCCATAGTGATTTACTTATTTATTTTTCAGAGGAAGCCATTTGATCACCATTATTTTTGGAACATAGGACACACCCCAACATAGGAGCCTAAATATGCTTCCTTCACCCACAACCAGGTTGTTAGTAGGTAGGCAGTAAAAACAGGCCTTACCTATGTATTAATCATCTACTTACCTAGTAGTAACCTATTTTCCTACCTATCTACCTATATATGAAACCTATTTTCCTACCTATCTACCTACATATGAAACCTATTTCTTAAAAATTGGTTACCAAGGTGAAAGCAAATGTTAACTCAGTTGAGGTTCATCCACAACTGACTAATAACAGGCATCCAGTGGATGGTGTGCTGGTGGGTGCTGGTTCCCTGCGGCCAACAAGCAGGACAGTGTAGGGTAACGCCCTAGTTCAAGGGCATTACCAAAATAATGGTGCATGAGGCAATAGCTGGGTGCAGGCCTGATTCTGTACAGGAATGCGCTCGAGTGAGTGCTTTACCCGACGTAAAGACCTGCCAGAAATTGTGGAAAAAAAGAGGCGAAACAGGAGTGGGGCATTACCAAAAACGAAATGCCCTCCCTGCTCCTGGATGTAAAAATATGCTTTATAAGATTACCTCCAGATACATGGCAGAATTTCTGGCAGGTCATTACATTAAAAATTTGTAATCGTGGCAATCAAGGTGCTCTAAATACGGAGAACCAAATCCAAAAACCATGTGCTTCCGGCGATTTTTTTCAAAAAATTAAGTAAAACTTTAAATAGGTTGCAGCCCACAAAAAAAATCACATTTTGACGAAATTGTGCATAATAAAAAAAACTGCTGCCAGCAGCAGTTTTGTTTTTTTAAACACCACAAAAATTTCTGTTTTTTCATATGATTCATGCTAGATATGGTTGGATTTTTTTTTTAAAATCAATGCTTGTGCTTGGTGCAGCCTGTGGCTTTGGGCCTTACCCTACACAAAAATTAATTCAGACAGTAATTTAAATTTTAAAAGGGCTTCTCTCAAGCTTAAAAAAACCATCAAGTCAAAAGAAAGAAAAAAAAGAGGGAGAGAGAAGAAGCTCACAGAAAGAAAAGGGGGGGAGGAAAGGGGGGTGGGCTAGGGCAGTAAGTGAAATAATAAAAATCATGGGCAATCTAATTTTTGAGGGCCAGAAGTTTTCGTAGAATGGAAAAAATTCAGGCATTGTTCAGCCCAGAAACTTTAATTTCTTTGGGCAGCTGGAGAGCAGTCCACAGAGTGAATTTGGACTTGGCAATTTGGCAATGTCACCTTGGTGATGTAGAGTTGGCAGCTTTCGAATGCTGACTGGGCAACATGGACTTGACAACTGGCCACTGTTGTTTGGCAAAGTGGACCTTGCAAATAGGTAAATTTAATTTAGCAATATAGCCAAATAGGAACCTGGACTTCACAATTTGGCAAATTGGAATAGGGAAATATCTAAGTGAACTTGGCAAAATAGCTGAGCAAATGATTTCCATAATATATCATTTGTGAATTTTCAATGGATGAACTTTAATGGAAAAAAATTCATTAATTTTCAAGATTAAATAAAGATCATCCACAAAAAATTATTTGAAAATTTATTACAAAAATGAAAGTTAATTAATGATTTGTCATAGGGGAACATGGGCTAAGGTAGGATTGTAACCCAATCTAAAGGAAAAATTTGTGGCTAGGCAGATTAGTACCACTTGAGTAATTAGTTTACCCCCACACACACAAACTACAATGACATTATATATACATTGGCAATATATAACCATTGAGGCTTTAAACTGACACGACTAACACAAGATTAACTAATTGACATGGAGCTAATAAGCTTGTCATGAATTTTCATAGATAAAATTTCATGAATGAAATCTGGATGACTTTTGTGAATGAAATAAAACATTTCATAGATGATCATACTGAAATTTAATCCATGTAAGTGCACCAAATCCATCCATTAGAATTCATGAATGAATTTTTCATGACGTTCATTCATGGAATATAGATGAATTATAATGAATGTTAAAACTCTAAATGAATTATTTATGGATGAAGAAAATTTCCAAGTGATACTCCACATGTATGAAATTCATTTGATTTTGAGATAGGATGAAGTTCCATGGGATTGTTTCATTCATCCATTAAGAGAAATCTCCTTTAGTTGGGTCATTTGAGTTCCGTCCTCATTCTGCAAATTTAAACATACTTATACATGAAATTCATCTAGTCAATGGGTTCAATTTATCCATCCAAATGTATTCATTCATGTCAAATCATGTACTTTGATCACATAGAAGCAATGATGAGGTATTGCATCTTTGCATAGATTTTGTCCAATCTCTCCATTTGCTTAGAAGCTCTCACTGTAATCAAGTCAAGATTTTTCATCATGTATAATTGTGCATTTTCTCAATCAGACTACTTTAGTACCTTGGTCAGTTGGACACTAATTATATTATTTTCAGAAATGTTGAAATTTTCAAATTTTAATTATTTCTTCTGAATTAAAAATATTGTCAATGAAAATAGTGAGTATTTAGAAATATTCCATTTGTTGAAATGAATGTTTCAAAATTAATTAATTATTCGACGGACATGTGTTGAAATGGCCAAGGTCCTACGGTATTTCAAATCAAACATCACTATGGGGGAGTCATCCATTGCAATTGCCCTAAAATCTTCAGGAACTCTAACAACTTAAAATCTTCAAAAGAGGAATGGCAGTAATATATTCAGAGTGTTTGTTACTGGGATTATGTTGTTGCACGTTATATTGTCATAATCTGAAGAGAAAGTTGGAGAAATCTTTACCAGGAATGGAAATGGCGACCATGTTGTCAACATAGGAAGGAGACGAAAAAAGATGAAACCCCCACCCCAACCAACAGTTCTCTCGCACCTCACTACAAGCCTCTTCTTTCATCAAACCCACCCCCTGTCCCCATCACTGTGAGGATTATAAGCCCCCCTTTACACTAGGAATCAGGGTATGGAATAGCAAAAAGGCCATGCTTGTAGCAAGCCTTGGCCCATGATTTTCGTCCAATCAGAATGCAATATCTCATCTAAGCATTTGGGATCCAAAAAACCCTAGGAGCACATATAACAATATGCTAGGTGATTTCAAACCTGTTGTTCAATAAGGGGTTTTCAGCCACCCCAACAGACCCAGGGTCTAACAACCCATGCAATACTTGCCCTTGGTCTAAAAGTTCACAAATATTGACCTTGGGTTTTAAAGTTCATGCATATTTGGCCCTAGGTTTTTAAATCTATGCCTATTTGGCCTTGGGTTGTTCACAATTTTGTATATCGTATTTATGTATTTCTTAAAATACATTTCATACATCTTCATCCATATTGGGGCTTTCATGTAATTATAAAATTTTGGCCTAACTTGGTAGTGTGTTAAAAATGGCATGTGTTCAAGCAGCCTAGGCCTCTGTCCAAGAAGTCCATGCTTATGATAAGGCTATGATTTCGATTAGACTTGGAATAACCCATGTTAATGTCCAAGAAACCTAAGCCTGTACCCAAGAGGCTTGGGCCACCTTGATGCATACGTTTAGAAAATTCCAGCCCAAGTGTAGAATGCTAGAATTGAGATAGCCTCTTACCAAGAAGCAATGAGCCTCTTGAATTCAAGAGATTCACGGTTGCCCATCCTCCTATCCAAAAACCTGGGGACAATGTTTAAGTCTATGTTTAAGAAGCCCAAGCCCATGTTCAAGAAGCTTGAGATCTCACCAAAAGACTTGGACAAACCCCTCCTCAATTAAAGAAGCCCAAGCCCACACCTAAGAAGCCCTAATTGTGTTGACCCTATATTCAAAAAGCATGGGACCTCACCAAAAAGACTTAGACAAGTCATACCCTATCCACAAGTTCGCACAAGTTCGCACAAGAAAGTTGCACATGACACTGTTTCTTTTGTCTAGTCACATGATTCATACCTTCAGTACGGATGGTGCCACCCTTCAATCAAAGATTCTTACAATCCTCTTTACTGAATAAACAAATAAAACATTGGGAGTCATTAATAGGTTTCTATTTTGAATTTAAGGTTGTGACCTAGGGTATAGTTGAACTTTTTGTTGAAGCCATAACTATGCCAAGAAGTACAATGATCAAGATATGTAATTTTCATGTCAGAAGTTTGAGCGGTCTTATTTAAGAAGAGGCATCCAAAATTCCATGTGTTGAATTATGAATGTCGATTTCATTATTTCCACAGAAGGAAGCATTTGAAAACCTTGGCCAATGTCAATGATAAAACTTCATTTTCCACCTATGATGATTTTATGCAGCTTATTTAAAATTGAATGGTTGGGATAGTTGAATAGGGGAAGAGAT
>Ga0116231_10004494_pt1 | contig 28212 bp, 24 predicted proteins | sample S1TSphgellanicum_2_FD_89695 | JGI IMG/M metagenome (GOLD analysis project Ga0116231, IMG submission 89695) | Host-associated microbial communities from peat moss isolated from Minnesota, USA - S1T2_Fd - Sphagnum magellanicum MG | ecosystem: Host-associated > Plants > Peat moss > Unclassified...
AAAAACCCTTTTTTATATATTTATATATATAAAAATAAAAAATTTTTAATAATTTAAAAAAAAAAAAATCAACAAATACTAAATCAAAAAAAAAAGCACGTGAAAAAAATTTATATAAGAAAATTAATTTATCATTTAAAAAAAAATATACAAAAATTTTATCAAAAAAAAATAAAAATAAAAAAAACGTAAAAATACCTAATAAACAAATCAATAAAGGTACATATTTTACAAAAAACAAATTAAATTCTGCATCAAAAATACTAAAATTATTAAAAAAAATATAAATTGAATTTCCAAAAAAAGAGCTACCAATTCCAATAAAAGCTTCACTAAAAATATAACCTATAAATACACTAAAAAAAAATAATATAAACATAGGAAATCACATATAAAAATTAGGTTCATGAATAAAATATAAATTTGCTCTATAAAAATTTACAGGTGATAAAAATACTCAATAAATTAATCTAGTAGAATAAAATGCTGTAAAAAATGCTGCAAAAATACCTAATAAATATAAAAAAAAACCATCTAAACTAAATCTTGCATAAGTAAATTCTAAAATCATATCTTTAGAATAAAAACCAGTTAAAAACGGTATAGCTAATAAAGATAAAGAACCTATCATCACCATAACATATGTAAATGGAAGTAAATTTACCAAACCCCCCATACGTCTAAAATCTTGTTCATCTGACATTGCATGAATAATAGATCCCATACTTAAAAATAATAATGCTTTAAAAAATGCATGATTAAACAAATGAAATAAACCAACACTATAATTTGACATACCACAACTAAAAAACATATAACCTAATTGACTACACGTAGAATAAGCAACAATTTTTTTTATATCAAATTGAAATGCTCCAATTATAGATGAAAAAAAACAAGTTAAACCCCCGATTAATCCCATAAAAACTAAAACATTATTAGCATATTCAAATAAAAATGAACAACGAATTACTAAAAAAACACCTGCTGTAACCATTGTAGCTGCGTGAATTAAAGCTGAAACTGGTGTTGGACCTTCCATTGCATCAGGTAATCAAATATGTAATCCTAATTGAGCAGACTTACCCATTGCACCTAAAAAAAGAAAAAAACAAATCAAATTAATAGCATCAAAATAAAATCCTAAAAAAAAAAATTTCATAGTAAAAATATATGGAACCAAAGCAAATATAACTGAATATTTCAATGTACCAAAAAAAAAAAATAATATAGCTAATCCTAATAATAACGATAAATCCCCTATTCTATTTACTAACATTGCTTTTATTGCAGCTTTATTTGCTAAAAATCTTGTATATCAAAAACTAATTAATAAATAAGATGACAATCCTACACCCTCTCATCCAATAAACATTTGTAAAAAATTATCCGCAGTAACCAATAATAACATAAAGAATGTAAATAAAGATAAATATGCCATATAACGTATAAATCCTATATCATATTTCATATATTCAACAGAATACAAATGAACTAAACTAGAAATTAAACAAACAACAAACAACATAATAACTGTAATTGTATCAAAAAAAAAAGAAATATCAATAACAAAATAACCCATATCAAGTCATCTATATAAATAAATAATACAATTTGAATTACTTAATGACACTTCAAAATTAATTAATAATGATAAAAATAAACTCAAAAATAATCCACCAACTGTTAACACACACGTACCTATACGGCCAATTCATCTACCAACAATTAGGGTTGTTAAACTAGTAATTAATGATAAAAAAACAATTAATAAATACATATATACTACGGATAAAAATATTCAGCTCCCGCTTGCAAATCTAAATCTATTGGATAAACTAAATCATTTAATTTAGGAAATCTTCAAAAAAATACAAACATAAAATTAAAATTCGCAAATAAATAATTTGGAACTTTATAAAAAATATTATTATATTCTAATCTTTTTAATAAATCTACAGAAAATAAATCTTTATAATCAAAACTTACTTGAAAAATATCTCCTGGTTTTAGAATATAATTATAATGATAACGAACTAATCCATTAATAGTAAATAAACCTTTTTCAATAACATATCTAATTAAAAAAATATTAGTAATAAAAGTTGATCTATAAGCCATCATAAAAATTCTACCTTCTAACATAGTAAAATAATTACCATAATAATAACCAGCTTGTCTATTTGCTAAACGCATATATTTACGCAAAGTTTTATATGTCAAAACTAAATAAAAATTACGCAAATATCTACGATCAATAAAATTTTCTTTAAAACGTTTCGCCCTACGAAACCTTTTACGTCGTCTATATGTAAAAATAAATTCACGTCTATAATATCAATATCTAGCTTTACCTTCTGCCCTAATTACTCGCATAAAATTAACCGCTTTACTTACTTTAAAATATGAATAATGATAACCTCACAAATCAACTAAAGTTTTTTTGTAAAACTTATGTCTATTACGTACAATACATCCCATTTTTTTTCAATAAATTAATATTCTTCTTAAAAATAAATAATTATTTATTTTTCTTTATATTTTTTTTTCTCTTAGCTCTAGCTCTATCATGAACATTAAACTTACCTTTAACATCGTCAAATTCTTTAAAACTAAAATCAAATATCTGACTTTTTTTTTCTGCAGCTTTTTTTCTTAACTCCTCTAACTCTAACTCGGAAGTTTTATCATCAAGAACTGGATTAGGTTCTTTAAGAAAATAACCTAAAAAATTAGAAAATCACAATGTACCATTAACTATAATAAGAAAAAAAAATATACTTAAAATATAAAATATAATATCTAATAAAATAAAGTAAAGTACAGTTAATCTAGATTCTAATCAAGCAACTATGTAAAAATGTCGGTAACATTCTAATCGAAAATTAAAACGAAAATCATCATTAGCGAATAAAAAAAAATACCATGAAAATGCTTTTTTAAATTCAACAAAACTTGCAAATTTACCTTCTCAATGTGAATATCTTTCCAAAAAATTCAAATCAAAAATAAATGTTCTGATTCGTGATCCTGGAAGTTTTCAATAAGGAAATATAAAATACTCATAGCCAAGCATTCTATTAGATCATACAACCTCTGCTTCTACAATTGACGTTAAATGATAAGTAATAAATCAACCAATTTCTCTTACCAAAACATGTGGAAAATTATATCTAGGAATATTTATATAAGACAAAAAAAAAGTAACTATTAAAAGCGTTGGCAAAAGTAAAACTAAAATTGTTCAAACTGTTAAATGACGATATGTTTGAGTACCATCTTCAGATAAATAAACAGAACTTAAATCAGAATCTTCATCAATTTTATAAAAAACTTTATCTAAAAAACTAAATATATGTTGTTCTGTCGCAACTCTACCCATATCTTCATATTGATATAATTCACTATATTTTACACCAACAGCATCATCATCTACCGATAAATCAATAGTATTTTTAACAATATCTGCATCTACATGTGTAATAATTTTATGGTATGGTTTCATAAAAGTAAAAATACCAAAATCAACATAATAGTTATTTATATAACGTAAATAATCAAAATAACTTTCAATTTTAGCAATTCAATCATGATATCCTACCGCTGCATAAATATTATAAAGTCGTTCAGGAGTACGTTCATAAACCAATTCTACATCTCCACGACTCGCTGCAACTTTTTGTAAAATATTATTTTTTTCTTTAGAATAATTTCAATCTCAACTAAGTGAATTCTCTAAAGTAAATGCATCGTAAATATTAGGATCGAAAAACTGAAATTCAAATAAATCATAAGGCATTTCAACTTGATTCATTTCAAAAAAACTATAAGCCTTAAATAAAGATTTTTTTAATTTAGAATAAAATAATCTAGAATCATCATCTTTATTCATAAGACGTGTAAATTCAAAATTTCTATTATAGAAAATTTGGGGAGTAGCAATATACAATCAATACTGATCTAAATTACCAAACTTTTTAATCAAATCTTTTTTAAAATCAAATTTAAATTTTCTTTTATTAAAATATGGAATAAATAAATCATAATATGAAAATACAGCTTGTTTATGATCATTTCTAGTAATAACATATTCATAAAAAACTCATTCAATATCTTTCATTAAAGTTATATAACGTTCTACAAAATAACGTTTATATACTAAAAATTTATTATGATTTGAGCCAATTACTATTTCTCGTTCTTTATAAAAAAAATTATGCATAAAATTTTTATGAATAAACAAACCAAAAGCAACCTCATTTTCCTTAAAAAAAACACTATACAAATCATCTGTAAAATGTTTATCGATATAAAAATCAAAAGTTTTTAATCAACGAATATTATATAATCAATAAAATTCTACACAACGTAACAATTTTTTATTTTTTTTTTTAAATAAATTTCATGTAAAAAAAGGACTTTGATTTACATGCGTATTATATTTAAAAAAAACCCTCAATTTATAAGAAAACACAGTAAAAAAAAATAAAATTGAAATATAATGAATATATATAGAAGAAAAAGAAAAAAAAAATAAATTAAATGTATTAGTTTTAACATTATTCTGAAGTAAGAAACTTTTCACAAAACCTTTATTTTTTGCAAAAAATAAAAAATCTCTAATTAAAAATTCGAAACTAGTTGAAGTATGCTTAATAAACATAACACTCCTAACACCACGACTATGTTGAAATCAATCACCTAAACGTAATCTAGTTTGATATCTAAAATGTTTTTTTAATACTCGCCCATATTCATCTATTTCCCAATTTATTGTTATAAATTTATCCATTCATTCTGAAACAAATAAATGAAATTTTGGAATAAAATTCAGTGAAAATATAGAATAACTATAAAATGACGTAAAACCAAACAAATTTGAAAGAAAATAAATAACATTATAAATTTTTTTGAAAAACTCTAACATAATCAAATAAAAACAATCTAAACTAAATCTAAAAGCATTTAATATATCAATAGATATTATAAATCGTGCACTACGATAAATTCAAAAATAATTCAAAAAATCATAAGTTACAAAATAATATCTCATTAATTTACTAACACTAAATAAAAAATAATAATAATAATAAAAAAAAAAATAAAAACCACAATAACGAAAATAAGAATAAACATTAAATCAAAATTTAAAAAAATTAAAAAAAAAACTAAATAATATTGTATTACTTGTATAATATAACAAATTAAAAACTACATAACTATAAGTATATTTTCAAACTCAAAAACATGGAACAAATATTTTTAATACAACTAAATAATACATATAACGTAAATAAAAAGAAACTATTATAGGTAAAATATTAAAAAAAATATCTGGCATAAAATGACGTGCTGGATGTCTAAGAAGATAAAACTGAGCACTAACAATCAAATAAATATCTCAAGGATATTTACTATGAAATAAACGTCAAAAAAAATCATGAATACCAGCAAGTTTTTTAAACTGCAAATATTTTACATATTTTGTAATAAATATATCAAAATAAAATGGATTATAAAGATATCTAGGACTTACTGCATGAGCCATATTCACAATAAAACGTCCAAAACCTTTTTTTAATCTTACTTCAAAATAATTTAAATATCCATTATAAAATTTTATAAATTTATGGGGTTGAAAATAAGGAACTCATCAATTATCTAAAACCTCATTAAAATAAATAAATTTATTATATACAAATAATTTATTAATAACCCTATAAAATCAATAAATCAAATAATCAGAAAATACTAAATCTTTTATATAAGGAACTGAAAAGATAATAAAAAAAAATATCAATATTAATAAAAAATTAAAAATAAAATTTAAAATAACTTTAATAATATTATAAAAAATATTATACTCAATTACATAAAATTTCATCATATAATAACGTTGTCAAAATTTATAACTAAAACCAAAATCATTAATAAAAAAATCAGAAAAATTTTCTTTTAATTTCTCTAAAATAAAAAAAACAATTAATTTTATATTTACACCCAATAAATAAAATAAATAATATACTGTTAAATTAACAATTCAAAATATATTTCTAAAATATTTAACTATAAAATATTTTTTCTGTAAAAAAAGAAAAAATATATATAAATTTTTTTTTAATAAAAAAATTAAAAATTTAATATTCATACCATCTAAAAATTTATTTATAAAATTATTTATAAATCTAATAACATAAAGAATTATACTAAAAAAATAATTAACATAAATATAAAATAAATTTATATCAACTATTTTCGAAAAATAATAAAAACTATAATATACATAAGTATAATACTGCTTACTATAAATTCAAATATAATAAAAATTTAAAAGATAAGTAGAATTGAACCTTATATGTAATGGACTAGTAAAAAAATTAAAAAATTCAAAAAAATTATGTGTTGCTAATCTTCTCTTCGAAAAATCAACACCATAATAAAAAAAACGTGTAAAATAACGAGCTTTTAATATTTCTCATAATTCTTCCCCTGGAGAATAATCAGCAAAATAACGATAATAAAAATACATTCAATATTCATCTCTAGTTTTATTTGTTTTTGCATAAACCCTAGCTGTATATTGATCATAAATCATTTTTGTAATTATCTCTTTAAAATTATCATTAGAATATAATCTTTTATAGTTTATAATACGTTCAACAATATAAAATGCACTAACCCTATCTAACTCACGATCATTAACAACACGTTGATTAAAAAAACGATTATACATATAATTAAATCTAGGATTATGCAATGATCAATATTTTATATATTTAGGTACTCTTAAATAAAACATAGTATGTAATTCATAAAAAATCCCTTTTATAAAATAATAAAATTTAGTAGGTAAATATAAAAATTTAAATCATAAATATTTATAATTTACATAACTATCATAAGATTCAATAGTTCCTAAATATTTATTTTCAATCTTATTCATATATTTATCTGACTTTATAATATTAACTAAATATCAGCCTAAAATTACAAAAAAAACATTATTCCTAAGAAATTTCATTATTTTACTATCAACTTGACTTTTACGTCTTATTTCTCTACCTTCTCATTCTAATCTATTCATTGTTATACGACGCAAAAACTCATCTCACAAATGAAATTTATTAAAATAAAAATAACGTAATCGCATAAAATTTGCTAAATGACCTTCTAACTTAATTATTCTTAATAATTTTTCTTTTGAAGAATATAAAGCATAGAACATACTAACTCAAAAAAAAATTCAATAAAACATAAAACTAAAAAATACAGTATAAACATAACTCCTTCAATTGTCTAATATTACTACATAAAGATCTGCAAATAAAGAATGCTCTACAAAAAAATCATATCTTCACCATATAGTTCTTACTAAAAATATCTCAGTATAAAAATTTGAAGTTCAATAACCATAAACAAGAAACGGACTCCTTCTATATGGATTATAAACCATATAAGCATAATTAACTCAATGTCTAGCATAAGTAAAACTATTACCAGTTATAAAAAATTTACTATCTGGATTCAACAAAGTTAAATAAATACCTTCATTATATCACTTAAAAGCAAATGGAAGAAATTCCTTCAAATATGGTCTAGCTCTATAAAATACACCACCACGCCTACGTCATGTTGAATATTTTTCAAAATTATAAACTATTTTTCTAGGAAGAAAATGATCATGTACAAAATTATATAATAATGAACAATCAAGTTTTGGATATTCTAATCTAAAAACAAAAGCTTGTGAATGACTTAAATAATAATGTTGTACCAACTCATTATAATAACCATATTGATAAAATTTATAAACCATTGGTATTACACCAGCCTTAGCTCACCACTTTAATAATTTTCTTGGCGTTAGAAAATAATAAGGAATTAATTTAAAAAATATATTTCTCCTACGCAATCTACGTTTTCAAATAATATCATGCGCACCTTGTTTTTTCCTTAAATATCTATTCTCCCCTAAATCATACATAATATAAGTTCTTTTATACATAAAACGATTACTTGACTCACAAATAGATTGAAAATAATTAGTATAATCAAAAAAAAAATTACTAATACTCAATTCATTGTAGAAGTTTAAATCGAAAGTCTCATAACAAATGATATATTCTGATACAAATATTTTCATTTATTTAACAAATCCTTCCAACTCTAGAACGTTTATCATTATAATAATAAACATTATCATACAAATTGGTCTTCTTTAAATTACCTCAATTTATAACTAAAATAATTGAACCTATCATAGAAACTAATAAAATTAATGCTAAACATACAAAATAACTAACATAGTAAGTATATATCACACTACTAATTAAAAAAATATTATCTCCTAAATCTAAAAACCAAATTCAATTTAAAAATCCAAAATTTTCATAAACATAAAAAAATTCAATATAAATAAAAAAACATAATTCAAAAAAAAAAAAGAAAATTATAAAACTACCAACTGGCAAATAACGTAAATAATAATTTCGTAACTCAACAACTTTTAAATTTAACATCATAATAATAAATAAAAATAAAACTGCAATTGCACCTACATATATTAAAAATATTAATAAAGAAATAAACTCAATTCCCAATATCATAAAAAGCATTGAAGCCAATGCAAACGAAACAATTAATGAAAGTAATGACTGAATAGGATTACTAACATATATTACACTAATAGACATTATTATACTCAAAATAATTAAAATATTTTCAATAAAATTTAACATTTTTTATACTTTAACTTTTTTCAAAATTATTTAAAAAAAAAAGAGAAAAAAACCTCAACAATAACCGTTATTATACTCAAAATAAGGAAAATATTTTCAATAAAATTTAATATTTTTTTAGGACAATCTAATATTATGTCAAGATGATCTAATTTTTCTACGTTAAAATGATCAAACATTTTTTATACTTTAACTTTTTTTAAAACTAAAATAATTTTAAAAATAAATAAATTTATATTCAACAAAAGTAAAAAAAAAACAATAGAAAAAGTTATCAATAAACAATTAAAAATATTAAAATAATTTACATTAAAATTTAAAAAAAAATTATTATAACAAATCCCAACCAAATCTAATTTAAAATCCCCAAAATTAGAATAATATAATCATAATAACTCATCTAAAAATATTTTAGAATCAACAAAACAAAAAAATATATTACCAGCAAATAATTGTGTAAATAACTTTTCAGCAAATAAATTCTGAATTTGTTTAATATATAAAACTTTCCCACAAAAAAATTTATTAATATAATTATTTTCTTGAATAGTTTTAATATTAAAAACAAAAAAACTTTTACTTTTAAGATTATCATACAAAAAAAAATTATCTTTTACTTTATTAACCTCTAATAACATTTAAATCCATAGCCTGTATAGTACCAAATATATTACGTAATATGATATCATTACAATATCCAAATTTAAAAAAAGAAATTAAATATATATCATTTAAAGAAATAACCCTATACTTAAAAGGTCTATAACCACCAGAACCTTTCACTAGAAAATCCTTATCAAACGACAATAACCTTAATAATAAAGATACACTAGGTTCTTTTACTAAAAAATTATAACTTTTATCATTATACACATTTATTATAACTACCAATAAAAAATAATCTGGTAATTCTTTAGTAAACTCATTATAATCTTTAACAAATTTAACAGTATTAATACCAAAATTACCTAATATAGTACTTAAAGGCGGTCCAGCTTCAACTTTTCCCGAACGTAAAAAAATACTAAAAGTTTTTATAATTTCTTTTTCCATGTCTTTTTTTTAATAAAGATTCATAATTTAATAAAGTTCTTTTTTTTTTTTCATATTTTAAATTTTTATTTACTAAAAATTTAAATGCTGATCTTTTATATTTTCTTATATTAATAAATGAACGACGTCTATTCACATATAACAAATGTTTTCCAGATAAAGAATAAGATAAATGTTGTCGTTTCAATTTTAACAATAAACCTTTTTTATAAAACGCATCTATTAAATTTCTTGAAACGTCTTTTATTTTAAATCCACGAACATTTGTTTTATTTTTCTGTTTTTTTAAGATTCAATTTAACATTATGACAAAACGTCTTTTTCCAATAGCTAAACTAGGGACAGCATGATATACTTTACCCATTCTTTTTTGTGTAGAAGATAAAATAGGTATTAAATTATTTATAGATTTATATAAATCTATAAATGGATCAGATTTAAAATTTTCTTTAAAATTAATTAAAATATTATTAAATTGTTTAATTGCAAAACTTTTTCTACCACGGGAAATTAAACTTCCATAAAATTTATTCAAAAAAAAATTATATTCATCTTTTTTTAAAGCTAAAACAAAATAATATTTACCTGATTTTGTATATTCTTTTAATAACATACTTTTTTATATATTACTTTTTTATCAACGGTCTTGGCGTACCAAATTTAGAACGACGTTTTTTTCGTGAATATTCTTCTAATTTATCGAAATCATAAACTCCACGAATTAATGTATAATTTACTCCAGGTACATCTGGAGGACTCCCCCCCTCAACCAAAACAATAGAATATTCTTGTAATCCATGTTTTCCAATTCCCGGAACATGCGCAAAAATAATTTTTTTTGAAACAATCATACGAACTTTTGCATATTTTCGTTTTGCCGAATTAGGTTTTCTTGGTGTTGTAATACCCATCTTTATTATAACACCTTTTTTTTGAGGAGCTCCAACAAGTGCTGCTACTGCACAACGACGTCTTTTCAATTTTCGTCCAAAAAATGATAATTGTCTTAAAGTTGGCATTAATTAACATTAACCTTGAGTAGTCTTAGATATCATTCAATCTTCAAATTTATCTAAAGAAACAGCTTGAACCACAATAGGCATAAAACCATGAAATGGACCACATAATTCAGAACATTGACCATAAAAAACACCAGGACGTTTAATTTCTACAATAAATTGATTCAATCTACCTGGAACTGCATCAACTTTAATCCCTAAACTAGGAACAGCTCAACTATGCAATACATCTGAAGATGTAATTAATAATCTTATTGGAACACCGACTGGTAATAACAATCTATTATCTACTTCTAATAAACGATGAGTACCTTCTACTAAATCTTCTTCATAAACTAAACCACTATCAAATTCAAAATTAACTGGTAAAGCCATTCTCGAAACACGTAATTTATATTTAATAAAATCTTCAACAGATATAAAAGAAGCTTTTCTTTCAGCCAAAGTAACCATTATATCTTTCTCAATATCTGCAGCAGTTATCTCAGAAGGTTTTTTTTTAAGTAAAAGAGCAAATATATCTTGCTTATAATCTGACTCTGTTAAATTATCAATTAAAGCATCTACGGCGTATGTTCAATATCATTGACGACCTATAATTTTTATAGTATATACTGGATCAATAGCAGCATCCAATGAAAAAATTAAACTAAATGTTGGTGATGATATCGCTAATAAAGATCCAATAGGCAATAAACATCATACTACTTCTAAAGAACGATATTCTGAAATATCTGAAATTGTTAAAAATGTTCATTTATCTTTATTATATCATAAATTTAAACCAACATGAAAACCTGAAGTACTTGTTTCAATTAAATGTAATCTCGTTAAAATAATATTACTTAAAACTTTATTTTCAATAAACAAACTTAACGCTAAAAAATACTCTAAAATAATTTTTATACTTGAAACGTATAAATTCGAACTAAAATGTGTATATTTTCAATTAAATAAATAAATAATTCTTATTAATAAAACTAAAATAAAAATAACAACAAAAATTAAAATGACTCAAACAATATTATATAAATGTACTAAATGTTCTGCAAATGCAGAACTAGGATCATGAAAACTAACACCAAACTCTAAAAAATTATAAATCTTGAACTTAAATAAAATATAAAGAAAATAAACCACTAAACCTAATAATAAACCTGGTGATATACTCTTTAATAACTTCTTCTTCCCATATCATTTTCGATAATATCTGCTTTTCGTAAATTCTAAATTTTCAATAAAATTCATTTATCCTTTTAATAAATTTATCAAATCTAACGAAATCCCTCCTCGTAAACGATAAAAAATAACTAATATAGCTAAACCTATAGCAGATTCTGCTGCTGCAACTGTCAAAACACATAATGCATAATATTGACCTAATATATCATCTAAATATACAGAAAAAACTAAAAAATTATAATTTATAGATAAAAATATTAATTCTATAGATAATAATAATAATATAATATGTTTTCTAGTTAAAAACAAACCCATAACCCCAACAAAAAAAATAAATACTGATAAAAATAAAAATTTTAACATATTATTCAGAAAAAAAATTATAAGCTTTTAAAATATATTGTTCAAACAAACTAGAAAAAAAAAAAAATAAATAAAATAAAAAATAAAAAGCTGTAGCTCCTTGTCCTATAAATAAATAAGGTTGACTAACAGGTTGCCCTCCAATTCAACCTAAAATTAATAAATCTAAAATAAATAAAAGCATTAATGGTTTATATATCGGTTTAAACACATTACTTCTAACCATATTAAATTTATTAATAAAAAATGGCAAGAATAATAATAATAAAATAGCTGAAGTTAAAATAATTACACCTAATAATTTATCAGGCACAGCACGAAGAATTGCATACAATGGAAGGAAATATCATTCTGGAACAATATGAGGTGGCGTAACTAAAGGATTACCAACTATAAAGTTATCAGTATGACCTAATAAATTAGGCATAGTAAAAATTAAATAACCTAAAAAAATAAACATAAAATTAGCACCAAATAAATCTTTTACTATATATAATGGTGTCATAAATGTAAAATCTGATCGAAAAAATACCCCAGATGGATTATTTGAACCAAATTCATGTAAAAACATTATATGAATCAAAGAAACCATTAAAATTCCAAATGGTAAAAAAAAATGCAAACTAAAAAAACGATTTGATGTCGCATCATCCACACTAAATCCTCCTCATAATCAAAAAACTATATCATCTCCTATTAATGGAATTGCAGAAGCTAAAGTTGTAATAACAGTTGCAGCTCGATAACTCATTTGTCCTCACGGTAAAACATAACCAAAAAATGCTGTAGCAATCATTAAAATTAAAATCATAACACCAGAACCTCATAATAACTGACGAGGATAATTAAAAGAACCAAATAATAAACTCCTAATCATATGTAAATATACTACTAAAAAAAACACTGAAGCCCCATTTGAATGCAAATAACGAATTAATCATCCATACTGTACATTCTTACAAATATAAACTACACTAGCAAAAGCCAAATTTAAATCACTTTTATAATGCATCGCTAAAAAAACACCAGTAGCTATTTGTATGATTAAACAAATCAACGCCATCGAACCAAAATTTCATCAATAACTAAAATTAGCTGGACTTCCATATATAACTCAAAAATTATAAAACTTTGTTAATAATGTAGTTTTATCGAAAAATCTTTTCATAAACTTTTTTAAAAAACTGAACAACAGTTTTAACTACATTTTTTAAATAAGAATAAATTCAATTAAACTTATTTTTAAAAAATATATTTATTTTCTTAAATAATAAATATATTTTTTTCAATTTTTGAGTAAAAGAAAGTAAAAATTTATCATATCTCTTTCTAATTCTTTTATTAAAAATTTCATTTTCCTTTTTTCTAATAATATAACTATCAAAATTTTTTCCATACCCTAGAAAATAAAAATATTCATAAAAATCATAAATAATATATAAGATACGTATTCCCACATAAAAACAAAAAAGAGGTAAAAATAAAAAATAAACAACATACATTAAACCAACAAAAAAATAAAACACCCAAAATCATGCATGTATTATATAATTATATGGAAACATAACTATAACTACATCAAATATACTAATAACTTTTCTTTGATAACGAGTACCCTCTAATAAACTTCTTAAATAAATATATATATTTAAAGCACCATTATCAACTTTATCAGGTGTTAATTCTGCACGTCTATATTTTCTACGATAACGCCTATAATCTAATTTTGCTTTTATTCAAATTTTAGGATCTTGACACTCCGGCGCAATAAATCCATTTGCTTGTAAACTAGTACTTATATGAAATAAAAAAGTATTATTTAAATGATATCTATCCGCTTTATTAAATCTCCTTACAACACGAAATCATCTATATCAAGCAAGAAGTCTAATAAAAATAACAGTTCGAAAAAATCTATAAATTGGGAAAAGAAAAATATCTATAAAAGTTGCAGGTAACAAAAACAAAATATGCAACAACAATACAATTATTTCTAAAATTTTTAAAATAGGATATAATATATTACGAAATTTTATTGGTTTTCTAATAAAAGTAATTAAACCATCTGCAATACCTTCAACAATATATACTCATAGGGGAATTCGTTTTCTTTTTAACTCTTGTGCAATATTTACAAAGAACATAAACAAAAATAAATATCGAAAAAATCTTATAATTTTTAAATTAAAACTAAAAAAAATTCAACCTTCAAAAAATAAGAAATTTAATCGAAAAATAATTTCAAAAATTCTATCCAATATAATAAAATAAAAATTAAATAAAGTTTTTAAAATAAATATTAAAACATCATAAACGAATCTCAAAATAAAATATAATGTTACCAATCGAAAAAATATGAGAGTATAACCATAATCAGGCGGAAAAATCAAATTCTTTAAATATTTTAGAAAAGAAAGAGAAAAAATATAATTTACTTCTTTTTTCAAGTTTTTATATAAAATTTTTAATTCACTCAAAATTATTATTATTATCCTTTCTGTTATTTTCATTTTTTTTTTTACTAAATAAGTGAATAATTTATATCATAAATTTCACTAAATTTTTCTTCTGGTACTAAAAGAAAAAGCTCATCTCTATAAATAGAAAAATCTTTTACAATTTCTGATTCTTGTAATCAAAAATTTATAGTTTCAGTAATTGATATATTAACCGGAATTTCCGCTTGTCTAATTTTATTAAATTGTTTAAAAAAATTACTCTGACTATAATTCCTAAATAAATTACTATAAACATAAATAAAATTTGTAATATTACGAAATTTTACTAAATCTTTTCGAACAACTTTTTTTATTTTTCTACGTCAATTAGATACAAATAAAACTTTACCTGCAAGCAAACTTCTTGCTATTAAATAACAATAAAAATTAACACAAATAGCAGAATCATCATTACCAGGTACTGGCATTAAAATATTTCAAGAAGGCACATTAGAATCAACAATACCAACACAAGGTAAACGAGCTGATAAAAATTCATCAACAGGACCTAAATTATCCAAAACACTAGTAACAAAACCAGCTGCTGGTAAACGACGTCTATGCATTACTAAACCAAAAAAACTAGCTAATCTCTTTTTATCTTTAAATCTTAATTTATATTTATCTTTCATCATTAAACGAACTAATAATTGATTTCAACCCAAAATTCTATAAAAATTTGTTAAAGTACCAAAAATCCATCAATAAATATTAAAAACTTCTCCACATGCGAAACCATAACGTGCAACTAATGGACCAAAAACTGAACGAATACATACAAATATAACAGGTCGACGTTTTATTGCACACTTATTGAATAAACTAACTGCAAATCTTAAATTCAAAAAAGTTTTATATAAATTTATTATAAAAATATTCTTATATCATCCCAAAAAAATTCAAGATGATAGAAAAACATAATTAGAAATATTATGGCCAACATGCACCCCAAAAAAACATAATTGCTTAAACGATAATAATATAACTGGCTTATTCATTTTATTTTTCTATCAATTACCTCAAAGGTAAACAAAAACATATAAAAACAATCGTACAACATCAACAGAATGTCAATATCAAGATGCAAATTCAAAACCTAAATGATGCTTAGTTGTAAATTCATCATTCAAAAATCTTATATAACAAACAGCTATAAAAATAGTACCAATAATTACATGCAATCCATGTAATCCCGTTAATGAATAAAACACCGTACCATAAACACTATCTGATATATTAAACGGAGCAAATAAATATTCTCAAACTTGTAATGCAGTAAATAAAAAAGCTAAACTTAATGTAAAAATAAAACCCACATTAACGTCAAGAGAACTACCAGAAATTAATCCAAAATGTACCCATGTTATAGAAAATCCTGATAATAATAATATAACAGTATTTAACAAAGGTACTCCAAAAGCATTTAATCCAATAATATTAACTGGTGGTCAAACTGCACCCAATACAATTGACGGAGACAAACTTGAATGAAAAAAAGCTCGAAAAAAACCTCCAAAAAAAACAACTTCTGAACATATAAATAAAACAAAACCTATTTTTAAACCTCTTTGAACAATTAATGTATGGTTACCTTGATATGTTGATTCTCTAATTATATCTCTTCATCAAACAAACATTGAAGATAATAACAAACCTAAACCTAGTAAAAACATCAACATACCATAAGAAACTCTATGCATATAACAAGCAAAACCTGATGTTAATAACAAAGCTCCGATCGAACTCGCTAATGGTCAAGGACTTACATCTACAATATGATATAAATGAGTTTTTTTCATTTTTTATTTAAATTTTTTTAACTATCCATCTTAATGTTCTGCTAAATGAATTGCATCATTTAAATACATACAAATTAAGATTATAAATATATAGGCTTGCAAACAAGCTACGCCTAACTCTAAAACAAAAATTGCTAATAATAAAATAAATGGTAATAATACCAAAATAAATTTTAAATTAGCCATAACCCCAACAAAATTAGCAATTATATGAACTAATGTATGACCTGCTAATAAATTAGCACTCAATCTAATTGCTAAACTAAAAGATCTAATAATATAAGATAAAATTTCTAAAATAATCATCATAGGTGCTAATATTAATGGAACATCTAAAACAAAAATTCTAAAAAAATGAATTTTATGTTTTAAAATTCCTAAAAAAAATATTCCTAAACATATACTTAAAGAAAAATATAATGTTCAAACAAAATGACTTGTTACAGCAAAACTATATGGTAACATACTAAATAAATTTAACATCAATATAAATGTAAACAAACTAAAAATAAAGGGAAAATAAACTAAACCTTCTTTTCCTATTTGTTGATAAACAATTCTATATACAAACATAAAAATACTATCTAATATCACCTGTCAACTTCTTGGAATTACTTGATTACCATATAATCAATAAAAACCAATCATTCCAAGTACTATTACAAACATTACAGTAAAACTTAAATTTGTTATCGATATTTCATAACTACCTATTCCCATTGGTATTACACATATTACATCAAACTGAGATAATGGTGATTTAAACATTTTAATAATTTTTTTTTAATCTATCGATATTCCCAATATTTTCTACATTTATTTTATATCTTAAAAAACTCTTCTATATATTCACCTATAATAATAAACAACATTACCACAAACATAACTTACATATACAAAAACTTTTAAAATATAATAAATAAAACTATCTTTCTTTTCTATAATACAATAACTTTTTAAAAAATCATACTTAAAACTCCAATTAACACTATTAATTATAAAAATCTTCCTCAATTTAAAAAAAATTATCAATCACGATAACTAATGTTTATCTCGTATAAAAAAATTAACCATATTTATAATTTCTTCTTTTTATTACAACCGACAATTCACCTCGTCTCCCATAATCTTATAATTTACAAAACTTAACTCTTTAAAAAGCTTAAAACCTTCTAACTTTTTAAAGAATTATACGTTATGCCCTTACTGCAAAATCAAACCCATTTTGATAAAAAATTCCACGTATTTTTTTATCCAATCCATCTTCTTTAACCGCTTCGTATCAATCCTCTAAATCAACATCATTCGGAAGTATATAAATATAACCTGCTTGTTGAAACATTAAAACATTATCACACACAAATACAAAACTCAATAACATAGGTTCTTTATCTTCAAAAACAAAATAATACTCTCTAACTAACAAATGCTTTCAATTAAATTTAAGTACAACCTCAAACACTAATTTTTTACTAACAGGATAAACTACTTCTTTTGCCAATTTATGATTATATCGAACTCTCCTTGACATTATAAAATCATTATCATTTCTAGATACCTTTAAAGACACTGTATCCTTATCTATCTCTTTCAAATTCATAACAAACCTTTTAAAAACAAATTCATACAACGAATATTTTGAGGCTAAACTACCACTCCAAACTACATTTCTTCATATAATAATATCGTTAACCATTTATTTAACGGTCTATTTCGCCAAAAACTATATCTTGTGTACCAATAATTGTAACTAAATCAGCCAATAATAAACCCTTTGACATAAAATCTAAACCTTGTAAATGTAAAAAACCTGGTGCTTTGATTCTACATCTATAAGGTCTATTAGTATTATTAGATACTAAATAAACACCAAATTCGCCTTTTGGTGCTTCCACGACTGAATAAACATCACCTTTTGGGACAGAAAAACCTTCCGTATATAATTTAAAATGATGAATTAATGATTCCATTGAAAATTTCATTCATGGTCTCGTTGGTGGAACAATTTTATTATTATTAACATTATATACTTTATACTTATCCGCTTTTCATATATCAGAAATAACCTGATTAATAATAACAACACTTTGACGCATTTCTTCAACTCTAAGGTTATAACGATCAAAACAATCACCAACTCAACCAACTGGAACACTAAATTTATATAAACCGTAACCGTCATATTTTTCTATTACTCTTAAATCTCAAAATACACCTGAACCACGTAACATAACCCCAGTAAATCCTCAATTCAATGCTTGCTCATAAGAAACTATACCAACATGTCTTAAACGATCATTTCATATTCTATTACCAGTTAACATATCTTCTATTTCATCGATTCGTTTAGGAAATGTAATAAAGAATGTATGTATATCTTTAATTATACTATCGTAATTTAATCCAAAAGTTATACCACCGGGTCTTATAAAAGCAGCATGCATTCTTGCCCCAGAAACTCTTTCATAAAATTCCATTAATTTTTCACGTTCCTCAAAAGCTCATAAAAAAGGTGTCATTGCCCCTACATCCAAAGCATGTGTTGTTAAGGCTAATAAATGATTCAAAATTCTAGTTATTTCACAAAATAAAATACGAATTAACTTTGCTTTTAAGGGTATATTAATTTTTAACAATCTTTCAACAGCGATTGAATATGCATGTTCTTGCGCCATCATAGAAACATAATCTAATCTATCAAAATATGGTAATGCTTGAATATAATTTTTATATTCAATTAATTTTTCTGTACCTCTATGAAGTAAACCTATATGAGGATCAACTTTTACAACAACTTCACCATTTAACTCTAAAACTAATCTTAAAACACCATGTGCTGCAGGATGTTGTGGACCAAAATTCATAGTTAAATTTTTAATTTTTTTTGAAAACATTAATTACCTTTTTCAGGGATTTTCAAATCTAAAATATCTAAATTCTTGAGATAATTCTAATGGTTCCATAACAACATGTTTATAAACTTCATCATAACGTAATTCCATATAACCGCTTAAAGGAAAATCTTTTCGAAAAGGAAAACCTAGAAAACCGTAATCCGTTAATATACGTCTTAAATCTGGATGATTAACAATAAATATACCAAACAAATCTCAAACTTCCCTTTCTAATCAATTTGCAGAATTAAATAAATTAGATAATGATTTTAAAGATTCAAAAATAGAAATAAAACCTCTAATAAAAATTCTATAATTAAACAGAGTACTTAAAAAAACGTAAACAAATTCAAATCTTTTATTTTTTTTTATTGCCATTTCTAACCTATCTACGACTGTAAAATCTAATAACTGATTTATTGCAAAATAAGCATTATTTTTAAAAAAAAAAATAACATCCCAACAAGTATTTTTTAAAAAAATATGAATCTGCTTATTTTTTTTTATCAAAATACTACCAATATCTTTTAAAAAAAGAATACTTAAAAATTTTACAAAACAATAAAAACTCGACGGCCTTATTTTTCATTCTTCAGGTATTGGTTGATTGTAGGCCCCTAATATTCAACCTTTTGGAAAAAGATGTCACTTATCTCTCTTTTTATATATTTCTTTTCAATATATTTCTTGTTTACGTAATTCGTTTTGATAATATTCCTCTAATTGCTTTCTTTTAATTCTTTTAATAGCTTTTACTAATCTTATTCCCTTTAACCATTGTCTTGCTGTTATCAATTTTTCTTTTTCATTCTTTTTTAATCTTCTATAAACAATATTTTTAATTTCAAACTCACTATCAAGCTCCAAATATCTTCTTTTTTTTTTTATTCTCAATCTAATGCTCCTTTACATCATTCATAAATAAAACCTACAATTAAAACAAATAAAAAAAACATCATAGAAACAAATCCTAAATTAGACATATTATCTAAACTTAAAACTCATGGAAATAAAAAAACAATTTCTAAATCAAAAATCATAAAAAGAATTGCAACAATATAAAAACGAACCTCAAAACGACTACGTGAATCACCAAATGGACTAAACCCACATTCATAAACAGAAATTTTTTCTGAATTTGCATTTTGATATACAATCAAAAAAGATACAAAAAATAAAATTAAAGCTAATAACAAACAAAAAAAAAAATATTTAAATATTAGAATATATTCTAACAACATTAACTAAAAAAAAATCAATAATAAATAGAAGAAAAACTATAATCAAATAATAAATTAGGAAATAAACCAAAAAAAATTGTAAAAAAAAATAATGGAAATAAAATATAAAATTCTCTTCTTGTTAAATCACTAAAAAATCTAATAAATTCTACTTTTATAACACCATTTGCTAATTTTGTATATAAAAATAAAGAATAAACTAACGTTAAAAATAAACCAAATAAACAAAAAACAATAATCACGTTATTAACTAAAAAAGAACCTAAAAAAATTGTAAACTCACCAACAAAATTAACAGTACCTGGTAATCCAAAATTTCCTAATATAAAAATAAAAAAAAAAACAGCTCAAAATGGCATTAAAATTACTAATCCACCATAATAAAAAATTAATCTAGTTTTATATCTATCATAAAGAACACCTATACTTGAAAACAAAGCACTAGAAACTATCGCATGACCAAACATCATAAAAATTGAACCAAAAATTGCAATAAAATTCCCACAAAATAAACCAATTAATGAAAAATTCATATGAGAAATTGAAGAATAAGCAATAATTTTTTTTATATCAATTTGAGCTAATGCCGAAAAAGATGGTAAATATAAACCTAACAACGAAATTATAAATATAAAACTCATTACATAAGATAAAATAGAATTAAAAGTAAATACTACTAAACGTAAATAAACATAAAATCCTAATTTTAAAATAATACCAGCTAAAATAACAGAACCTGCTGTTGGAGCTTCTACATGTGCCTCTGGTAATCAAACATGTATAGGAACTATTGGTACTTTAACAGCAAAACCAAAAAACAAAAATAAAAATAAAAAAATTTGATATTCTTCAAAAAAAACAGAATTTAATAAAAACAAATAATTAGAAATACCTTTATTAGAATATAAAAATATAAAAGCAAATAAAGCAAAAATAGAACCTAATAAAGTATATATAAATAATAAATAAGACGCATAAATCTTACGATCTCTAGACCCTCAAATTCCCACTAATAAAAATAATGGTACAACAATTAATTCAAAAAAAAAAAATAATATAAAAAAATCAATAGTTAAAAAAATATTTAACAAACAAAACATTGATAATAATATACAAAATAAATATAAATTAATTTTATAAGATCAATTTCAACAAATTAATAAACATAACGCTAATAAAAATGAAGATAAAATAACAAAAAAAAAAGAAATTCCATCAATGATTAACACATATTTTAATTTAAATCAATAAAAACTTACAATCTCATTAAAATACTGAAAACCAAGAAGGGTTTTATCAAAAAACAAAAAATAAATTAATATAAAAATTGAAATACATGATAAACCAAAATTACTTAATACACGTATCAACTTTAATAATTAATAACAACAAATAATCACTCATAATAATCACCCATGAAAATTCAATAAAAAACAGAAACAAAAAAAAAATAAGATAAAGATATAGGCAATAAAACTTTTCATCCAATATTCATTAATTGATCATATCTATATCTAGGAACTGTAGCCCTAACTAAAATAAAAAAAAATACAATAAAACATACTTTTAACGACATTCAAAATCAACCAGGTAAAAAAAAAAAAATTTCAATATTGAATAAAGGTAATCAACCACCAAAAAATAATATTGTAATTAAAGATGACATAACTAAAATATTTGAATATTCAGCTAAAAAAAATAATACAAAAGTTGTCGCCGCATATTCAACATTATAACCTGATACCAATTCAGATTCTGCTTCAGGAAGATCAAAAGGAACACGATTAGTTTCTGCCAAAGCAGCAATAAAAAATAACAACAAACTAGGTCATAAAGGTAAAAAAAATCACAAATGATCTTGAAATTGTACAATTTTAGTTAAATTTAATGTACTAGTACAAATTAAAATTGGCATTATACTAATCCCTATAGATACTTCATATGAAACAAATTGAGCTGCAGAACGTAAAGAACCTAAAAAGGCATATTTATTATTACTAGATCATCCCGAAATAATGATACCATAAACCCCCAATGACGAAATGGAAAATAAAAATAATAAACCCAAATTTATATCTGAAAGAACAATACCATAATCTAATGGAATTATAGCTCAACTTAATCAACTTAATGTAAATGTAAGAACAGGTGCAACAACAAATAAAAAAATATTTGATAAACCTGGGATTATTGTTTCTTTAAAAATCAATTTAAACGCATCAGCAAAAGGTTGTAAAATACCCCATACACCAACAATATTAGGGCCACGTCTACGTTGAATACCACCTAAAATTTTTCTTTCAAATAATGTAAATAATGCAACTAACAATAAGATTGGTATCAATGGTGGTAAAATTTTCAAAATTTCAACATCTAAAAATATATAATAAAACAAAAACAATAAACTAACTATACCCACCATAAATAATTGCACATAAAATACTATTAACATATAGAATTATGAAAAAAATTTCTTTATTCGCTTTTTTAAAACAAAGACACAAGCCTTTATTATTGTACCTGACATCACTATATCTTCTCAAAAATCCCTAAGCTCGTCCTTAACATGTTTCTTAAACATATAAATCACAAATTTTATAATCTTATTTCCTCAATCTTTTGAAAACTTAATAAATTTTAATAATTCTACTTCATTAATAAATAATAAAATAAAATTCCACATAAAATTTCTAAATTCATTTTCCTTATATTTCAAAAACTTAACAATATCTAAAATCACTCTTTCACTAATAAATTTCAAAATATAATACCAAATTTTATCTTTTATAAACGATTTTGAATATGTTAACCTATTTATTAATCAATCTTTTAAGATAGGAACAAAAATACTTACTACCCTACCACAAATATATATCGTTATTCAAAAATTAATATATATATTACGTAAAAACGTTATACAATTATTCTTTCAATCCTTTAAAATATCCCTAATATCTATAAATAATTCTTTACTAGGTATAAACATAAAAATAAATTTTAAAACATAAAATCTATTTTGATAAAGTATAAATAATAAAACTAAACAACCAAAAACAAAAAAAATAATCCTTTCATTAGTTCATTGAATAATAGTAACATCTTGCAATTGTTCAAGCTCGTTTATACGCCTTTCTAATTTCTGAATCTTACGTTCACTAATAAAATCAAAAAGAGATAAAGAAACCCCGTATACAAATATCACAAACAAACACAATAATATTGCATCTTTATCAGGCATATCTAAAAATATATAATAAAAAAATAAAAACTAATACAAGACACAAACACAATACAAAAAAATCACACAATAATTAAATCTTGATCTAGATACATAAATTACAATTAATTAAAAAATATATTTAATTTAATCAAATAATCAAACGAAGCTAAATGCAAACTATTTGAATTTCTAGAATAAACATCAATTTTATAATAATTATAAATTAAACTATTAAAATTCAAATCTTCCAATAAAACTTTAAAATTCATAAAATTTAAAAACTTAAAATCAATTAACTTATTAAATTTTAAATCTAAATTAAAATTTAGCAATAAAATATCAAAAAACTTAAAAATTCGAGCTCAATTTTTAAATATACTAAAATTTGTTACAACATATAAATTTTTAAAAATAATTAGAAAATTAAAAAAATCAAAATCAGAAATTAAATTATAAGACGAACTCAAAACTCTTAAACTCTTTCTTACTCGTCCTTCAATATTTAAAAATTCATAATCATTTTCAAAAAATGTAAAAGTAGGGATTATAATATTTGATATTTGTGCTCCCTCATCAAAAAAACTACCATTATATACACAAAAATTATTTAAATTAGAAAAACTATTAATGAAATTAATATCATCAACATTAGATAAATAAATAAAATTATTTTTATTAAAAAAAAATTTATTTAAACCAGAATTATATTCAAAAAAACTTAAATAACCTACAAATGGAAAAATAACTGCAACATTATAAAAAAAATTTTTATTTATTCAATTACAAAATAAATTAAAAAAATTTGAACTATTAATTTGAGAAAAAAAACTAACACCAAAAAAAAAAATAAATTGATCTTTTTTCAAAAAATTATTATAAATTGAATAATTAAAGAAACTAAATAATATATCCTTATTAAAAATAAATTTAGATTTTAAAATAATTATTAAATTTTTAATAGAATTTCCATAAATCTTTAAAGGTAAATTCAAATAAGAACTATTTACACCAAACCCATAGAATTTCAAATTATCATTTAACAAATATAATTTACGTAATCTAGAATTTAAAATAGGAGACTCTAATCTCGTATTTAAACCAAAAAAAACAAAAAATAAATTATTTTCCAACGTTACTAATAAATTTTTAAATAAAAAATTATATCTAAAATCTGTATTATTTTCAATAAAATCTGAAAAGAAAATTTCTGAACCTATCAAATTAAAAAATTTTTTAACAGAATTAACCGATTTTAAATCAGAAAACATTCCAATAAAACTTAAAACAGACGAACTATAATTTAAAAATTTTAATAAATTAGAAAAAAATAAAAAAAATAATTTTAATCAACCTATAACAACAAACTTTCCATTATCATTTTTTCATAATGGATTTAAAATACGTTGTACATTATTAGAATCATAAAAAAATCTAACACGATTTGTAATTCAATCTTCATTAATATCTTTATTATAAATAGGCAAAATTCTATAAACTTTATTATTCAAATAATCAATACGAATATTACTACAAACTGAATCCAAAATATCAATACTTTCTAAAAAATTTAACTCTCAAGGTCTAGCCTTAAAAGAATAGGGTTTAGATGTCAATGCCCCTACTGGACATAAATCAATAACATTTCCAGACATCTCATCAATTAAATTATTTAAAATATAATTACTAACTTCACTAGCACCACCTCTATTTATCATACCTAAATCTGAATTACCTGAAATTTCATTAAAAAACCTAATACATCTAGTACAATGTATACAACGTGTCATTATCATTTTAATAAAGGGTCCTCCTTCTTTATCAATTACAGCTCGTTTACTATATTCGTAATATCTACCACGATCAGAACCAAATGCCTCAGTAATATCTTGCAAATCACACTCACCTCCTTGATCACAAACAGGACAATCAAGAGGATGATTAATTAACAGAAACTCAATAACACTTTCTCTTGCTTTCTTTACTCTTAAACTATCAGTCATAATTTGCATACCATTTAAGATAGGCATTGCACAAGATGCAACTAATTTTACACTCGTATTTAACTCTACCAAACACATTCTACGATTACCCGCAATACTTAAATTTTCATGATAACAAAAACATGGTATATCTATTTCTTTTTCAAAACTCTTTTGAAATATTGTTATATTTCTTTCTTTTTCCTTACTATATTTACCATTTATTCAATATTCTATTTCTTTCATAAATAATAAAAATACCCCATAACCTTATTCAAGATTAATTCTCTCTAAATCATTCTAAAACTTTCATTATAAATTCTAATATTCCTGCATAATTATAAACAGCATAAAAACCACAACAAAAACCTCAAATAAACAAAAAATACTTTAACTGAGGTCTATACTTTCTAAAAATTTCATCTATATGCTCTTTTCTATTCTTAATTATAAGAAAAACTCCTAAAAATTTTAAAAATATTTTAATTTTAGAAAAAAATCTATTAATTATAGAAAAAATTCTATGAAAAACTTCAGAAATAACTCTCACAACAACTTTCCAAATTCACATAATAAAGTTCTTTATTATTCCATATAATCTTTTTAACTCATAAAAAAATTTATTATTCTCTAATCGAGGATAAATTATAAAAAAAACTCTCTTATAAATTTCTGAAATAATATTCGAAACTCACACAAAAGATATCTTTATTACTTTACATAATCTTTTTAACACTTGTTGCATTCTTCCGACAACATATTTATAAACAAAAAGATTTCTTATAAATTTTATTATAAAATTTATCATAAAATTAACAATCATAAGAAAACCAATAAAAAAACTCACTATTATCAATATTAACAAAAATTCCATTTTTAATCTATTTAATAAAAAATACTAAAAAGCTTATCAAAAAATCTCTCTTATATACTATTTTTACTATTCTATAAAATATATTCTTATTAGATAAACTTAACATCACACAATAAATAAGCTAAAAGAAATCCAAAAAGAAAACCCCACATCACAAAACCATACAAACCTCACAAATCATAAAAAAAAATAAGAAATTTTATAATCTTTATTATTTCCTCTATAACATCAAAAATTCTTGAAAACACATTAACTCTCAAAATAGCTCTTGAAATAACTCTTAAAATAACGCTCGAAATAACTCTTGAAATAACTCTTGAAATAACTCTCAGGATTCATACATAAAATGATTCTATTGCCTTTCATTTTAATAACGTTTCATATATTGATAAAATAATATAAAACAAAAATAATCCTGAATTATGTAGAATAAGGACTAAAAAAAAAGTTACTAATATCCATTTTAAAGAAAAAAACATAAACATCAAATCTTCTCAATCCATTTAATAAAAAATACTAAACCTTGTCAAAAACCTCTCGTATACTATTTTTACTATTCTATAAAATATATTGTTATTAAACTTAATAACAATAAAAAAACTAAGATAAACTATCGAAATAACTCTCAATATTCATACATAAAATAATTCTATTACCTTTCATTTTAATAACGTTTCGTATATTCATAGAATAGCATAAAGCAAAAATAGTTCTAAAAATATATAATAAAAAATAAAAAATAAACTAGTCAGATTTCATTCCAAATAACAAACTACAAATAAAATTAATTCTCAATCCATTTAATAAAAAATACTAAAAAACTTATCAAAAAATCTCTCTTATATACTATTTTTACTATTCTATAAAATATATTCTTATTAGATAAACTTATAATCACAATAAATAAAAAATAAAACATAAAATTCTATAACTCATAGAAAATTAGTTATAACATGCTAAACATATTACAATGCTTACACAAAAATCCTATTAAAATATTAGTCTTTTATTGACTAAAAAGAATAATTTTTGTGTATACAAACTTGCTTATATGCTTTCAGCAATTGAATATAATTTGTGTAGCTTCCTGACAATGCTATTGGCATAACAATCAGATGACAATCGACAAACCTTTTAATTAACCTCTTTTTAACTATAAAATAAACAATAAATAGACAACCCAGTCCTTGCGTACTAAGGAAAGGCATCTCAATTCTTTTCACCTATGACAGATAGGGGCCAAACTGTCTCACGACGTTTTGAACCCAGCTCACGTACCACTTTAATCGACGAACAGTCGAACCATTGGAATCAATTCCCCTTCCAGGATGTGATGAGCCGACATCGAGGTG
>Ga0116231_10004495_pt1 | contig 28207 bp, 21 predicted proteins | sample S1TSphgellanicum_2_FD_89695 | JGI IMG/M metagenome (GOLD analysis project Ga0116231, IMG submission 89695) | Host-associated microbial communities from peat moss isolated from Minnesota, USA - S1T2_Fd - Sphagnum magellanicum MG | ecosystem: Host-associated > Plants > Peat moss > Unclassified...
ATTATATATAATTAATTAAACAATAAATAAAAGAAAAAAAAAAATTCCTGTTTTTTCCTATCCCTTCCCCTTTTTTTTTTTTTTTTTTTTGTTGGGTTTTTTTTTTTGTGACATTTATTACTCAACTGAGGAGGGGGGGGCAAACACAAGGGGCGGGGGCCAACAGGGGAGGGTCAGCATGGGCAAGGGAGGGACGAGCGAAAAAGGATCGGGTGGGGGAGGCCATCGCGGGCCAGGGGGGCACAGGCGGGGAAGGACCGGGCCAGGGGAAGTTCGACAGGTGCATTATGCACCAAGTTCACACTAGTTATAATAGGAAGCAAGAATCAAAAATAAAACCAAATAAAACCAAATAAAATTTTTTAAAAAATGTCAACCTAATCCTCTCACATGTGAATTCCACATTTTTTCCAATTGGACCCTACGCCTTTAAACACACTCATTCTAACTTTTTTTTTAAAAATTAATAATAATAAATAATGTGAAGAAGGCTCCAATTCAAGGATTCAATTTGTTTTAAATTTTGCTCCCTGAGATTTTGGACCCTGGACCATCGTGTAAAGTGGCTCTTTAACGGATTCCTGAGTCACGACATCGACCGATCCCTCCCGCTTAGTTGTGAAATCCTAAACCCTAAACCTTGAGGATGAAGGCTGTCCTGTAGAGGCTCAGAAAAGCTCCGGACGGGACAAGGACCGGCGGAGTCTCTTTCTCTCGCCTCCCCAATGCCTTTGTTGTGCGTCACCTTGTCGCTTTTGTTGCTTGCAGGCTATTTTCATTATATCGTAGTGGAGGCGATTTTCTTCGCAGAAACCACATAATGAAGAAACTCAGTCGGGAGAACCAACAGATGGGAAAATAAATAGAGCTGTGTGAAGAAAAGCTGCAAGGAAAAGTATGGACATGATAGTAGGAGAAAGAAAGGAGGAGACGAAGTGGAGAATATACGGGATATGAGGAATACAGGTTAGACAAGTGGAAGAGCCGGAGCAAGAGGAAAGGGCTATGAACAAGAAGGGAGAACGAAGGGGTGGGTAACATTAGCAGGGAGAAGCGTAATAGCGCAAAAGTTGTCGCTTACGGTGCGTAGGGGGGAGAGGAGGAGATCATGGGAATCGATTATTACGACATTCTGAAGGTCGGGAAGACAGCAACGGAAGATGAGCTGAAGAAAATGCCGGAAGTTGGCCGTGAAGTGGCATCCTGATAAGAATCCAACTAATAAGAAGGAAGCAGAGGCGAAGTTCAAACAGATTTCGGAGGCATATGAGGTGCTGAGCGATCCACAGAAGAGGCAAATTTACGACCAGGAGGGGAGGAAGGCTTGAAAGGAAAGGTTCCACCTCCGGGTGCAGCAGCGCAAGGATTTGGCAATGGCGCGGCCAACGCCTTTAGTTTTAACCCAAGGGATGCAGAAGATATCTTTGCAGAGTTTTTCGGTGGCGCAAGCCCGTTCTATAGCATGGGAGGTGGTAGATCATCAAGAGGGTCCTTCGCCGATGGCATGCTCGGGGGTTTCGGTGGAGGTGAGAATGCGTTTCGCACTAGTACAGATAAAACACAGACGATCTGTACTTTCAGCGAAGGACCACCTTCGCACATGACACAGCAGCAACAGCCTCGAAAAACTGCACCGGTGGAAAACAAACTGCTGTGCAGCCTAGAGGAACTGTACAAAGGAACGGAAGATGAAGATCTCAAGAACCATTGCAAATGAAAGCGGCAAGACAATGCCTGTTGAAGATATTCTAACCATCAGGTGAAGCCTGGCTGGAAGAAGGGCACCAAGATCACGTTTCCTGAGAAAGGAAATGAGCAACCCAATCTCGTTGCTGCAGACCTTGTGTTTGTGATAGATGAGAGAGCCAATGATGTGTTTAAACGAGATGGTAACGACCTGATTGCCCCTGGTGGAGGCTCTTACAGGTACCATTATATCTCTCACTACCCTTGATGGTAGAACGCTTAACATCTCCATCCCGGATGTGATCAGTCCTGGTTATGAGAAGCTGTCACCCAAGGAGGGAATGCCAATTTCCAAGGTGCCTGGGAGGAGAGGCAACTTGAGGATCAAATTTGATATCAAGTTTCCAATCAGACTCATCACAGAGCAGAAAGCAGGCTTCAAGAGGCTGTTGGGAGGAGCAGAAACAAATTTCATTTTATTTCTGATTCTTTTGCACAGCCATGAAGGGGTGGTGGTGGGTGTATTTATTATGTTGTTGATCAATCAAACTCCAGGTTCATCATAACAAGCATCCATCAGCAATAGGAACAATAGTGCACGGTTGTTTGCACAATAGGGAATCTGGTCAACTTCAAGTGTAGAATTCAGAATTACAATTTGCACACTTCAAAGATTGAATTGCCTTCTTTTGTGGGATGCTAGATTTTGTTCAACCAGATGTTGATTTTGTCAGCTTCATTCTCTCATTGTTATGGTCTCGGGATATTGTAATTCTCTTTGCATCTATCCATGATGCCAATTTCACATCTGGTATGGGCAAAGTTGTCTCAGGATCAAACCTCTGCAATGAAGAGGTTTTCACAAAGCCGGAATATATTTACTTACCTCTGATGATATTTCTGTCATAGGTCTAAGGATGTCTTCCTTAGCCCCCTTTTCTTGTTCCTTGAAATCAGGATCTCAATAAAGAATGTTTCAGATGTAGTGTAATAATCGGATGAAGAGAGGACGGAGTAGGGTGAGGGTGGAATCTGCTTCCTAAAGTTTTAAAGAAAATTCAAGTATGTCACACAATTTGTTGGAGTCTAGAGGGAGGTTTCTATGGCTGCAATTCTAATTCTATGCTAATAAAGACCTTACATTGCCCTGTTGTATTTCACATGCTACTCAACCATCTCAGTCACAGTCCAAGCTGTAGACCATCTAATGAGGTGCAAATCTAGACCCTACTACATTCAAGAATCAAGCTGCCTAGCAAGTGGAGGAATATCAGTTTCATTTTCAATACTGGAAAAGCAGCAAAGTGGAATGTCTTGGACAGAGTATGCAACAAGTTTAACAGTGTATTATTAGCTCAAGGCAATCTGAATGTTCAAGGACAAGATTCAAAGTCAGTCATAACAGCAAGCCTATTTTCCAAAACCAGTTGGATGCCAACCTCTGTGGCAGAAGAGTGATTGAACACCGCTTTGGCCTGTGCGTTTCTACATCATGTAGATAGGTGTGTGCTTTGTGAGAAAATGAAAATTTGTGCATTTGATAACGTTCAAAACCAGGAGTCCCAACAGCAAAAATGGGTTGGTTCACCCCCGCCCCCACACTTAAATGAAGTTCGAGTCATGAATATCAAGTACAAACTCAACTGTAATGATGAGGAATAAGCAGGCTGAAAATAGCATAAAATTAGCAACTGCAACAGCACATTTACAATCATATTTTGGAAAACCAACCTAAGCTATTTTGGTGATGACATCCTTGAGCAGCCCAACAGTCTCTGTATAGTACTTGCTCGCTTCTGAAGGGCTCTTTGACCTGGCTGCATAATCCAACTGCAACAAAAACAAGCAAGAATGCCACTGCGTCAGATTGACTGTATCAGGTGAAGTACAAACGTGCAGTGATTCTTAGAATGCTATGTCTGAGTGGAAACATGAATTGTGGCTGATAGCCTTGCAGCTGGTGATGAAATGAAGAACTTCAAGAATGATGAGAACATGTCTGTTTGTTTGGCACTGCAATTATTGGACAGCAACAAAGCGAGGAGGGATCTTGCACAGTAAATCATGAAACGCACTTTATTGAGCGAATCGTAGAGGCTAGCTGTGATTTTCTTCAGAGACTTTTTCTCTTCCTTGGATTTCGAGCCAATGATAGTGTTCAGGTCAAAGCGCAAAGATCCGGCATAGTCACGAAGCCCGTTCTGCACATACGGCCACGCCTTCTTGTCGATAAGGCTTTTCACACCCACAATGGCGTCGGCAGCTTCCTTGGCACGTTTCGCTGCCTCAGCCGGGGGCAAGTACTGAATGAAGAATCGCTGTTTCTGTGGGAGGTCCGTGTCTCGTGCTTCGTCAGCATTATCAGTACCGGCTGTTATAGTCTCCCCAAAATGTCAACACATCAGAAGAGGTGTGTGCATAAATCTAGTGAGAGCGCTTCCAAACGCAAGATGAAAGCCAAAAGCAAACCCCCAAGAACAATATACATCAGCATGATGAAGGCTCTCAAGGCCTGAGAAGTGTGCACAATCTCCATGTCTCCAAATAAGGCTACCATCAGAGAAGAATCATAATACGGCAACAAAGAAAGACAATGAGTCTCTGAAGGGCAACGTCAAGACGTACGTAGACCGCCAGATAGTGGAGGAGGGCCTTCTATCTTGATCAAGGTAGCCGCGGCTTGCGCTTCCTTCACCAAAGCCGAGGCAGCGACTGAAGCTGCCAGTAGACCCAGGACAGAGCGACGACTCTGGGCAGAAATCTCCCCCTCTTCACTCTGCTGCGCCCGGACGGCAACTACACCGGGCTTTCCAGAGGCACCGACTCTTCTGCCGCTACTGTTGCTCCTACTAGGAACACGCGTGCTGGACGAGATAACAAAAGCTCCCTCCAAAACCACCTGAGAAGCTCCGCGAAGACCGGCCATCGATGCCACTGCGTTTGCCATCTTACCAAGGAATTCCAAGCTCCCTAATGCAACAGATTCCGAGCTTCAGAAAACCGAAGGAAGGAGCTCCGGGGACGCAAACACTGACCACATACACTCTGCAAAGGTTGTGAGCGTGCTGGGATGAGAGACATTGAGAGACGAGGAGGAGTCCAATTTTCCTTTCACGGGCAGCCCCGTTTCCTTGGGAGCGCAATTTTATCCAAACGAGTCGAATTTAAGCCAATCAAAGCGTCCACTGACACTAAAGGCTATCTTGCTCCCGGACAGCTACACAATCACGGGCTGCCACGTGCAGACCGGATCACCACTTTCCCAAACCACGCGCTCAGATTCTTGTGCTAGTTAACTAACTGGAACTGAGGTTACCTGGTACTTAACTGTTGGCTCTAATACCTTAATATCTTAACCAATACGGTTTTTAAATTATTAATTTTCTTTTAAATTTAAATTTGATTTATAAATAAATCTATTAAAATTTATAAAAATTAAGTGGTTTTATTGTTAAACAAAACATAATATAAGCTAAACATGACATGAATTAAAAAATACAAGGGTCATTATTTATGTTGTCAAGATTGAGTGGTGATATCCTTCAAACCTCTATTTATATTATTCAATGAAATTTTCTAAACATTCATCAACCTTCTAAAAAAAATTTTATCAACTGATTTTTTTAATAATTTTTTACTAAATGATATTTTAAAATCTTTCACTAACCATGTCTTTTAAAAGTTTCAACCAACTTTTTTTTGAATTTTAAATTGTCAACATCATCTTCTAAAAGCTTTTATTAACAAAATCTTCTAAAAACTTTTATCAATGACTAGAAACTTTTTCTAAAAGCTTTCATTAATTTTACATTTTTAAAAAACTTCTGAACCTTTTTTTCAAATATGTTTTTGAAATTTTCATATTCCCCAAAAATCATTTAAAAAATTTTATGCATATTCTTTTTTTAAAAATTGGAAACTTCTAAAAAAATTTAAACATCTTTTTCAAAGATCATTCTAAAAATCTCTAAAAAAATTTATGCATATTTTTCAAGAATATTTTTGAAATTTAAAAAAAAAACATATTCCTTAATAATCTTTCTAAAAAATTCCTTTTTTACATAATGTTCATGATAAGTATTGAGAATTACAGCTTTGAGTGGTTTTTATGATGACATGTTTGATGTGTTAAGGTTGGGTGCCGTATAATAGGAGTTTTGTTCTACATTGTGAATATGTAATTATTTGTGTCTTGTTGGAGTGTTCTATAAAAATTGTTTAGTGTTAAAAGGAAGTGATGTAGGTCACATATGAATTTTTTTTTAAATGTCAAAGGTCTTGTAGAAGAAATCATCATTCAAATGACAAATATGGGGAGGTGCTAAAAATGTAAAATCACGACTCAAACATGAGGATTTGTTTGATGGATCTCACATCTTACTTCTAACAATGTTGATGGGATATTACTTTATTAACACCATTTTTGGAACACAATTAATCTATAAGGAACTTTGTGTTCTTATCAATAGGTAATGGTTTATAAATTTTGTGCCTATGAGGCATGTTCAATAGTTGGGGTTAATGCATGTGTTTGTGGTTTGAATGTATGGTGAACAAATGCATTCAAGGATTGATTGAGTTGTTCATGGGGCAAGCAAATTACAAATGAAACCAAACTAGAACATAATTAAGTATGTATTAGGTTGGGTATTCCAAAACCCAACCCTTGTCCATAACATGCAGGTATTGCATGGAATGTAATTGGGAAAATTGATAATTGGTGGGTTCTATTGAGATATGAAAATCAATAAATGCGGGTCTCCAAATTTTCCAAAAATCAAGTAATTAATACCCTTTGTGTTACTGGGATTTTATTTGGCAAAATATTTTCCCTGCCAAATATTGAAAAAAATGATATCCAACCAACATTAGATAAAAACCCTCAAACCAGTTTCTTGGTTGTAATGTCACAAAACTTTTATAGTTAATTAATACATGGAGCAGAAACCTTTTTTTTAAAGTATATGATACCTTCCCAACATTACTGGGTTGTTCTTCCATTTGCAAATGTTTTTAGCCTTCAAATAGCCATCATGAAGGTGGGCCAATATGACATATGAAGACCATCGCAGGACATACGGCCCATGGATTTGGGGTCCTATTGGCCATGTGTTAGGTTACCCATTCGCTCATGTATGTGTTTTGTGATGGAAAGTTATTTCCACTAAAGTGGATCAAACATACAATACTTGATTGGAAATTGGATTAGACAACCTCTTTTGGTAAACAAGGGTGGTTTGGGTTGTTGTGGTGATCATTTAGTCCATGCGCATATCCACACCTACACCAAATTTAATCCTCAAATCCATGTGTGAAGTATGACAAAACGATGTGAAAAAAAACGTGCAGTGGGACATTTACCTCGCATGCTCAAGGTGGTTCTTGATATTTGGAACCTTACCCACTTTTGTCGTGCTAAGTTCTTATGTATGTTCCATTATATCAGAATGCCCAAATCCCCTCGTTCACCTTGTTAGAAATCTAAGACATGAACACATGAAATATAAGCACATTTAGTTGACACTTTGTTTGGAGCTTTGTGTTGAATGGTCCACACCAAGTCCGTGTTTGCAAATCGTGACTTGGATGTGAAGAGGTTTTGTGGATGTGAATTGATTACGTCTTTGGGAACCTTCCCATGGTTGAAGAACACAAATGGTGTTGCCTGCATTAAAAGATTAAAAAACAAATCATAATATATCCATAATGTTTGCACAAACCTTGATGTTTGATTGTAAAAAGTTTGTAATACTTGCAATATTGTGCAAACCAACCTTGGAATGACCACATGTTGTATTCAAAATAATGAGTTTTTCTTCTCCATAAATCAGTAATTGGATTTCGCCTTGTAAATCTAAGTTAGGGTGAAATATAATCAACATCAAAAGTTAGATGGCTTGAAAATACTATTTTCCTCTTAGATATTCAATTTAGCCAATAGAAAATTAAAAACTGCATCTCTTCTCAAACAAAGCTATCAAATCACTTTAGTATCAAGAAAAAATAAAATCTAAGGAGATGGTCGGCAGCAAAATGAGCTGACCTTGGTGCATAAGGGATGAACAGAGGTCCAAAGTAAGATGAATAAAAACACCCCCATCCAGCCCAACCAGTGCACAGAATAGTCCAACTGGTGTGCTAGTGGGTGCCGGTTCACTCTGCCCTCCTCAATAGGGTTTAACCCAACAAACTTTATGAAGATGAACATAGTCACTTGAATTTTAACAAACTTTACGAAGACCAACACAATCAGTCACATTTCTCACAATCCATAAACCATAGGCTATCAACCACACCCAACAGACAAAAACAGAACACAAGCACTCATCTGTAACTTACAAACATACATCAGCACATGGATTTTCTACTCAAGCATGCTTTGGAGGTGATAACTCTATTAGAACCGTCTCCCTTAGCACAAAAATATAAGAGATGATCCATGTTGAAATCTCTCATTTACTCTATACCCTCAAGTCTCTCCCCCGCCCCCATGTTTCTTTTTTCGTTTGATTCTAAAAGACAAGCCTTCTACTCAGACAAAACCATTTTGCAAGTTCTACACTAATGTTGCATCCAAGCTTGCTAGGTCCTCTTTGCTTGCTTCATTTCCATCCTCTTTCACTGCTTGCAGCTACTATTGAGCACTAACAATGCAAGGTGCAAGTGATGGACAAGATGCTACAAGGAGTGGTAATCGAGTGAAATTCAAAGTTTGAGTTGATGGCATCATAGCATCAACTCATCTAGTCATATTTCAAAGGTAATTAACATCAGTATTTGGTATAAAGAATATCACACATGTTATCTCTCAGTTATAATATAGTTCCAGGATTGACATTGCAAATACTCAAAGCTTCATGTCAAATTCCACAGTGAAAAAATGGTGGAGAACATTTTAGGTCTGCACACCTCCAATTTTAGACATCATGTAACACCAAACTTACCAGCATGTTACCACTAGGTGTGGTAGTGGTAGTTGCATTAGCAGGAGATGCTAGCCCTACATACTTTGTAATCCCATTAGTTGCAAGATCACTTCATGCGAGACAGAGATAAGAATTCAGCAAATCAAGTACTTCAAAAATGTCAGTGCAGAGTCATTAGCTACCAACACTTATGGAGCCAGCAGGAAGATGAAGCCTATAATCTTTGGATCAAAATCTCATATGGAGCAGTTTTATCAGGGCACTAAGCTACCTCGCTGCTACAGAAGGGTTCACCACATATAACTCTTCTTCTGAGTCTCAATCCACAGACAAATGCAACTATATTGCAGCCACTACAGATGTGATCAATAATTCACCCAAATTGAGACCTAGTTCTCATGAAATCATCAAACAAATATTCAGCTTTGAAAAAAAAATTACAGAAGACTTATTTGTACAGATTTTCAGCTGTTTTCACAGTTTACTCTGGCCATCACAGGGTTTTCATCTTGAAGTGTCACAGATGGGTGAGATTAGATCATCCAGATCACAATAGCTGATGCTTGGCAGATAAACACAGCACAAAAATATGGTTTCTCATAGTTTTGCTGCTAAAAATATTCATGATGAAAAATATACAAAACATCCATTCCATACTCGATAAAAAAAATAGACAGTGTAACGAATGAACAGTGAAATGCAGTAGAAACATAGACAGTGTTAAAATGGTACAGGTATTGTGGAACCTGAGCACAGAGAAAGTGATTCTACTCTAGCAACCTCATGGTCTTGTTGCGCTGCCAAAGCTCCTCCAGATTGTAGTAACTTCTTACATCTTCCCTGAACACATGCACTACCAGATTGCCTGCAAATTGTAGTCAAAAATTCAGAAAGCAGAATAACAGTGACTGATAGCAAGTCTTGGTAACAACTCGATGGACATAGCAGGATCTTGAACAGTGTGTTTTAGCAAAGTACCACAATCAACAACCATCCATTGATCACTGTCTCTGCCCTCCACTGTTGGATACAGGTTGGGCCCTACATTAGTTGAGCGCTTTTTCACCTGCTACAAACAAAAGTCTTAAGAATCATGATCAATTATTAAGTTCTGGATGAGCATTCAAGCATCTCCCAGGCAGCAAGTTAAAATGCTCATAAAAAGGTCAATTTATTCATGTTAAACATCATCTGAGTGCCAAGCCCTGATGCAAGTAATTTTAGGTTATTGAGAATCACAACACTAAACTGCCAACAAATAGTTGGGGATTTTGGTTTAGATTTCACCTCATAGACAATGGAATCTGCAATGCCTCGCAGATGTCTTGTAGAGTGTGCAGATGCAATGATCAAATTGTCAGCCCATTCACAACGATCCTGTACCGGAAGCACCTTAACGTCATTTGCCCTAACTCTCTCGAGAACCTTGCACACTTCGTCCACGCTCAAAACATGGAGGTAGGTGAGACTGTCCATGTCAAGGTAGGGCTCTCCATCTTCCAGCAGAACTTGATTTCCATCATCCTCAACACCCTGCATTCAACCTACAATTGTCAGACGCAACATCAACGTGAAATGTTAACAAATACAACAGAAGCATCCTAACCTTAACCCTCTGGAAAAAGACTTCACAAGGTCTTTGCGATCAGAGGAAATTGTTTCAGCCAGTGGATTCGAGTGCCTCACATCCTTGGAAACATTCAAGACTCTGCACTAAAGCATTCAAGATTCAGAAGCAGGATCAGAGCTCCCTTACAAACGGCAAAAGCCGTCCTCCTTCAGCTTGCTCCAGCCCACTTTCTTCACCTTCTGCCTCTTCGGGAGCTGCAACAGGAGAATCCAGCTCATAGAAATGTGGATACTCAAAATCCTTCAAATGGCGGAAAGAACCAGGAAAAAATGCCGCTCCACTTTTTGACGAAAAGCAGGACCTAAGAGAAATCTGTAAATCATTCCCATGACTAACTCTGGAGAAGAAGAACCCAGGAGTAAAAGGACGAGATGAAGAAGTAGAAGAATAAAAAGATGCAGGTTCAAGAGGGTGATGGGGAACAAGACAGGGCGAAGCAAGAAGTCTTCGGAATGCTTGCAAGCTGATCAGCTTTGGCCGCGGCATAATGTCACATAACACTAATAAACCAACGCCATGGACAACAACTGCATTTGACGCTTTCCCTTTCTTCACCTTCCAAAAGATTTGATCCTTAAACCCTAACCCTAATGTTCTTCATTTGGTAAAGTAAGTTGTGCGCGATGCAGTGTGTATGAGGGGATCCGTGGCGCAATGGTAGCGCGTCTGACTCCAGATCAGAAGGTTGCGTGTTCGATTCACGTCGGGTTCAATACCCCGGAAGCTCAAAATCCCCAGATACCACTTTTTGGTATCTTTTTGTCTGTGGTAAGAGATCTGAAATCCTAATCCTAATCTGTTCGTTTCGTCTTTGTTTGTTAGTGTGCTGTTGTGTCGGTTGCTTCACGGATTCGATTCTTGTGTTCGATGCGGCGAGGAGCATGAGGGAGCGCAGATGGAGCATATTGGTTTTTTGATTTGGTGTTGTGCTCTTTGATCATGTGTCTTAACCATGTGTGAACGTTGTCGATTTCTCGTTGTATCAGAGGAGGCCATGGTAACTTTGTTTCTGGCTGTTGCGTCACAATAACTCCCACAACAATCGGAATCGGGAGGTTCTTTACCACCGATGTCACTTTGAAAAGACGATGCTTTTACCAAGATTAATGGCCCCCGCACTTTTCAAGGTGTAAGAAGCAGCAGCTGTTGGTTTTGAGATGGGCTGGTGATGATCAATTGACGAAAGCAGTGGATTGGGGTTCTCTTTATGGTTAATCATTTGAGCAACTATGATTTCTGCTTATATTGTTTAGAGATTTGCTCACATTCAGGACTCAGAAGCTCTGACATGGGTGAGGAGGCCCACAAGTATACATTCATTCACAATGTGCCTATACTTGTCATTTTTGTGCATTCCATAGAGTGTCTGAAGATACATCTATTACAGGCCTAAGAAGAGTTAATGTTTTTCCAGTTAGGGAGAATGGTATAAATGCACAAAATCCCTCAGGAAGCCATTCCTCTCTCGGGTGATCATTTGCAACACCTGCAGAATTGGTTTTCACTGGATAATGAGTTTACTCATCAGAGACACAAGCAAGGACAAGTGAACACTGGTGGGCATATCCCAACTGTGGTCCTCAGGCAATAATATATTCAGTGAAGCTGCAAAAAGCTTGTGATGTTCAGCTTCATTGCATGTTTGCATGCCCATATACAAGCAGGCATCTAAGTTTTTTAAGGCATATAGATTGCCCTATAGAGAGGGTAGCAGTGGCTCAGGATTCCTGCACCCTGGTCATGTCCTTTAAGAAACACCAATGGCCCTGCATATCTATGAGTTTGCAGATGCAACGCCACAACAAAACATTGAAGGTAGCACAACAATGAGTTCATTCACAACCTTATGACAGTGACCCACAAAGTAACAATCCATCACATTCATCACGAATAATAGCCATAACACACTGCCATGATACCCAAAGCCTTCATCAGCTCCCAACAGTGCATGTAGATATGCATACAAAAATCTGTCCAGAGTTTCAGGCAAAGAATTATTCGGGTTCTGAGTCTCTGTCACATTACTGGACACAAGAGCAAGACTCAGTTACAATGTTGGAAGAGACACTGGTCCAAGCAATAAAAATAATACTGGACAGCCAAAGCGTCAGAGGCACAAGTTTAATAGGACATCTCTGGTAAAGTTGTCTTCCATATTGATCAATAAACTGTCAATGAAAGGCTTCAGGAAAAATTATACAAGGGTATTGTTTGTGAGAATCTGAGAGCTCCTAAAAATACCCCTGCTACCTCCCACATGAGCCCTTCCAGATGCATTCTTGTTCTTCACTACTACAAGGCACCCACATCCCACTATTAAGGCCTACAAATAAAGATATAGGACAATATCAACTGCCTGGTTGACCTGGCCACCACATGAATGCTGAGGTGAAGGGAAAATGTAATAACATTGGCCTCAAAATCCATGGATCTTGATCAAATCCTTCTTAACCACTCCTGCTTGTACCAGAAACTGGGAAACATTCTTGCGCTGATCGCCTTGCAACTGAATCACCTGTATCCACATAGCAGTAGACATTAGAGAATTTCTGCAATTAAATTAGAATGACCACATCCAACCCTGAGCAATCTTCAAGATTCCCTACAAAGGATAATTTATCTCCAAATCATTTCTCACAAGATCCTACACAACATCACACCATCATGACATCCTATGTTCCTGCCATTATGTACTAACCGTGCACAGTAAAATATCTCTTTAACTGCATCAAAATTGTCCAAAAGCTCAAGAACAAGTATGTTCCTATGCTTGCCTGGCAAGTACACTCGGCACAAGGAATAAAGAAACTGTGACATACCTGACCCAGCTCAGGGTCTTGGACAACAGTCCCATTGCAACAAAATTCCTGCATACAAAGATAGCACAAACATCCTTCAAAACCCTAAGGGCATCACAAGAACAAAGTAACTGTACCCTAGTCCAACCACATAAACACACCATATGTTGCAACACATATTTAGATACCTTTGAGGCAACACAAATCATGAGGAGGAATGGACAGTCAATCCATTATCCCAGTGACTATGGTAATACCTTTTTAAAATCCTTAAGGATTTTGTTGTAATTGAACTCCTTTTTGAGGCCCTGAACAGTTGTCAGGCTTTTTCGTCCGTTGCGTTGCTGTACCCGCACATGGACATAGTCCTTGGACCCTGCCCCAGAGTCCTCAGCATTTGCGTCTGCGAACGGATCTGCACAGACAAACAAAAAAAGAATACTCAACCAACAGCCAAACTTCAATACTTCGATCACATATTCCAACACATGAACCAAATGGACATAAACTACTGCAATGCTCACAAGCAACCCAACCAGAAATCAAAAAAAAACTGAACTCCTAAGTGGACATGATGAGAAGCTTGAACTGCAGCAGGGTCCAGGAGGTCATAAAGCAATACCAAAACACCGCTGGTAAAAAAAAGAAAAAAACAGAGTCATATTCAGCCTTGAACGAGGCATAATCCGCCTGTAATAATCGACAAGTTTCTTCCTACGATCAACACAAGACGATTCTTCTTTTGCCAGAACTCTGGTTCAGGAAGAACTAGGTCATCGGGGAAGCTGCCGCCGAGAAATCAATCACCAAACGATCTCATGACTGATCCAACAAAAAAAAAGAAAAAGTGCAAACGCAAAGCACGCGATTCATGAACATCCACACACACACACACACACACACACACACACACACACAAAACGGAATCTTCGACAATAACATCAAGACTGATGCGTTACCACATGACAGAACTTCCCACAAAGCAGCATAGCGAGCTCTGAGCTTCTAACAGGAAAAAACAAACAAACAACTCCAAGAGCCCGCCTCCTGCACACAACAAAACGAAAAAAAGAAACCCATGCCACACAAAAACAAAAGGGGAAAGACGCACCCCAACACAGAGGGCCACACAAAAGAGGGTTTCAAGAGAAAGAAGAAGAAAGACTCACCAAAGGCGCCAGGGATCTGAATATCGTGATCTGACATGAACCCTGAACTGCTTTTTCCACACGAAAAACACCCGCCTGCTAGGTATCCAACAAACAAAAACTTCCCCCCTTTCTTCTTCTTCTTCTTCTTCTTCTTCTTGACTCTCCCTCTCCTCCTCCTCCTCCTCCTCCTCCTTCGTCTATATCTGAATCCCACCACCCAAATACAGAGAAGGCAAAGGCTTCCAACAACAGATATAGAGCTGCGATGCGACGGGAGCACGCAAGGGAAAGAAACGGAAGGGAAGGGTAGCGAGAGAGAAAGGGGAGCAGATAGGGCGAGCGCAAAAGTGCGGCACGGAAGCAAACGAGAGGCGGCGTTTGCGTGAGAAGAGCGAAAATGGGAGGACGGGCGAGATGCACATGGGAAGGAAGGAAGGAAGCAAGCCAGCCAGCCAAGGACCCGGACGACCGTACACTCCAACCAATCCATACATGCCACCTCTGCAAGCACGCTGGGAAGGCAAGCGAGGCAGGTAAATTTGCCAGCGTGGAGGTGACATAAAGGCGTACCGTACCCGCCACCTAAGCTTCCACTTTTACTCCTTAGTTCTTAATTCACACTGGGTAAAATGTAAATAGTATCTAGCTTAGTAACAAGTAAGTAGCAATGTCCCCCCCCCCAAAAAAAATTTGTCGTTTCATCAACCAAAAACAATTTCAAAAACAATTTGAAAAAAAATTAAGATTTTTTTTTCCTTGTGTAAAATCTAATAAATTTCCTAACATTTTCTTATATCAAAAAAAATTTGAACCATCTATGAATCACCTTTGCAACCCCTATGAACCTTTGAACCCCCCCCCCCCCATGAACAAGCACTATCCTAAAAGGGGGTTGGGAGTTAGTGCCCAGGAAAACTTGCCTCCCATCAGGCTTTACTACTCCCACACAAAATGTTTTTAGTCTTTTTGGCAAGTAGCATATATGATGCTCATAGGATTACTATGTATTTGGCCAGTTGACCAATTAAGAAGACTACAGATTTTTTTATCTAAAAACACTAGGTTCAACTCTAAATGAACTCTAAATATACCACAAAGTAACAACTTTTTTGGCACTTATTATATTTTCTATGATCCCCAATTTGCCTCCTTTTATTATAATCTAGTCTGAAATGACCATATCTAGACAATAGGTTCCAACATGTCACCACCATATATAGAAGAATCCTTATTTATTTTTTACTTTTTGTATCTGACTTGTAGCCAAATTTGGCTAATTGCTCTTATAGATGATCACTAGTTTGGCTACATCAATCACAAAGCCAAATTCTGCAGAACTAATGTTGCATTGCTGCTGCAGTGCTCTGGTTCACATTAGCATAATAAGCCCACAATCTTTCACTCCAAGGAAGTTGCCCCCTTAGGCTATGAGTTGCACCTCAAGACTTATCAGCTGCAAAATGCTTGCCATACAAGCCCACCTCATTTATTACACAAGGCTGTGGCATTACACTACAAACCCTTGGGCTCTACCTTCAGTCCATATACCAACCCTTTACCTATCCATCTCTCTCTTTCAAGATGAGTACTAAAACCCTGTGACCGGGGGAAAAAGCTTTGGATTAACAACAGAAGGTTATTTAGGAGATTTTTAAATTCACACCTTTTTTGGTTAAATTCACACCTTTTCTTCATGCGTCCGATTATATGCAGATTAAATTTGAGTGTGTCTGCCTCACCCCCCTGTAAATAGTACGCGCAACGCAATAAGAGATAGAATTAGGTCTTGGATACGCTTCATGTTCAAGTTCAAGAACCCTTGGTCGTGGTCAAGAAACGCGACAGACTTGCAAGCTCTAAGAACAAGACAAGCACGACCAGAGACAAGTCTCACTGTGAATACGTGGAAGGATGCAATTGTGGGGTCTGTGGTCAATCAGGGCACAATTCGAGAACTTGCCCGCATAAGTAATTGAACTGATAAAGGAACATATTCTTAAAGTTTAATCTGCATAAAATCGGACACGCGAAAGGTGTGAATTTAAAATTTTCCATTATTTAATGTTAATTCAATTTATTTTCACAAATTATTGAGTGCTACAATCTTATCACCAAGGAAAAAGCTTTGGATTAATCGAACGTTGTTTAATGTCAATTCAACTTATTTTCAAAAATCGTTGTATGTAAAAGAGATGAAAAGCTTGTGACACATGGCATATTTTCCCAACTTTTCAAAGTTGTTACACAACATGTGTTTCGAATCTTTAAATTGTTGGGTCATCATCACCATTATTTGCTACGTTAATAGATTATAAGTCCCAATAAGGTTATCAACCAACACAAAAATCATTTAACTCATGCAAAACTTCATTTTTCTTGCATAGGGTTATCAAATCTCAATGAGATTATTGATTTACAAAACAATAACTAAAAGTCATTAAATTTTTCATTTTGCTATTTCAATAAGTTATGAAATCTTGATGAAATTATTGACCAATAAGACAATAATTAAGTCATGCAAAACTTCATTTGCTACTTCAATAGGATACAAGATCCCAGTGAAATTATTGACTTACAAAACAATGATTAATTTGATCAAGTGATGGCTATGATCAAGCTTGATGTTGACAAAGCACCTTAACATCCTTAATAGTGGATAAGTGAATTGATGAATAATGAATGACATGTGACTTTAGGTTTCTTATACAAAGAGCCCCCCTCCCCCCCAGATTTGAAGATATATTTTGTTAACTTGAATATCTAAGTTTCATTGGATTCATAAGAATATTTTGTACTTATATACATTAAAGATGTTCAAATTGTTTAGAATTCTAGCACCTTTTTTTCTTGGATTTTTTTAGAAATTATGAAAAAAAATTAATGTTGAAATAATAAAATTATCATGCATTAGTAACCAAAAGTAAAAGTAAAAAAATTGTTGAAGCTTGGGTGCCTTAGCAAAGTAGTAAGTTAACTATTATTCCTTGCCAAGTTCCAATCAAGTTCCTACACAACACTACTACAAATGTATTTGTACATTGGAAATGTTATGCATAAGGTAATGTCAAGTAGAGAGGCATCCAATAGTAGTCTGGTGTGTTGAGTTTGGCACTCTTGATTTGTAGTTTGTACTTCATGTCTATTCACTCCAAATGGAGACAGAAAGCTTTCACCAAGCTACAAGGTGTATATTGCCCCATTCCAACTTAATTTTTTTTGTATGTGAATAGTTTGGGAGCAACTATTTTGATGGAATTGATGATTGCAGCATGAAAAGCAATTGCACAACTACAATTAGAACATGGCATGGCAATTGAGCATGTATATATATTTTTTTCATGACATCTCTAAACATGGCAAGTAACCCATTTCCTCACATAAGATAATGAACTTTGGCACTAGTGCTTGTGTCAGAATAATCATACATGTATTTTATTGCCCCTTCCATGGAATATCCCTTTTGGCCTTTTTGTTTTTGGCCTCTAGGACCATGCCCACTGACAACATTACATGTTGCACGGCCAATTACACCACAACACTTGAACAAGGTACTCTACCTGAAGCATCTCTTGTGACAATTTCTTTGTCAAACTAATCAATTGTATTTTGTATTATTGTGAATTTAACATGTTATTTTATCAATACAAGATATTACGCTTGCTTAAGGTTTCTTACAATCCTCATTTTATTGGGAGGCATGTAAAGTACTTGTACCAAAAGCTCTTTATTTTTATTGTGGATTAGAACTTCATATTTTGTACAAAATATTTATCCACCACCCATGGTTTTTTAGTAGTTTTTTTTGTCATGTTTTCAAGACAACAAATTACATTTTATCATCTTTTTTTATGTCAACATATGGTTGGAAAAATAGGCTCCTATGCTCATGTTGCATTGAATAACATTGTCTTTTCATTATATGTGGTGGGGTATGTAAAGTCCAAGTCATACACAAGAATTGACCTCCCAAGGTCGGAAACTGGACGCAACCATCTAGGCAAGTGCAATGGTGGTACTTGATCTTCAAGCTTCATTGAATGATTGGGATAGCAAAGTTGGAGATGGGGAACTTTGCAAGTTAAGGTGGCTCATTTTTTGTCATTTTTTCGATTTTTTGCAATGTGTATTCTATTCAAATGCCATAAATGCATTGTAAAATCATCAATTTGACAAAAATATTTATGAATTAAAATTTTCAACTTGAATAAGAATATTTATTGAAGGGTGAAACTCAATAAACATACACCAATCATATAATAATGAACTTTTAAAATTAGCATATTGATTATGTTTTCGATTTTGCATTAACATTCAAATGCATTTGTTATGATTTCACCTCAAAAAAAATTTACAGGGACTCGATGTATGATACATGATGGAAAAACAAATGGATTGAAAAAAATTACAACAAAAATTTTAACCAACAAATAACTATGGACTTTTAAATGACCAAATTTGGACCTTATTTTAATAAGTCCCTATTTTAGTCATTTTTTATTGGATTGATTTTTTTTTTCCCTAACATGTTTATCAAAAAGTTCTCTAAATGGACAACCTTTCATATGGACTTTATTAGTTTATTAATCATCACATAAGACCCACTCAAATTTTGGTATTTAACTATTTTTTCAATTCTAGTGTTAAAATATGGATTTTGGGATTAAGACTCTTGTCGATTCGAGCCACCTTAACTTGCATCTACCCATGGAAATTGTGGAACGACTGTGGATGTTGATCCAATGGATTAACCAACATTGTTGATGTGTTATTAATTAAAATTATAGATGATTATCCTAAGTTTCAAAAGTGGACACCTTTCTTGAACATATAAAATCACAAATTGGGATGCAAATTTTGGTCTAATCTATTGTTATAGCATTCAAAATTGGTCCTCAACATCTCATATTGTAAAATCTTAGGTCTTGGTTTTAAAAATAACTTGTTGAATTAGTGTTGATGTTTATGCAAAAGTTTTTACAATCATATAAATGGACAATGTAAAAATGTTTGATCTTCAACCTATTATGTGAGGAACAAACATATGTGTCACTATTAATAAACCTCACCTAAAACAAAAAAGGGTCCAAGTAAAGCATTTGATTTCACCTTGGAAATATAATGCGTTCACTTGTTTATGTATAAATGTCCAAGGGAACTAATGTTCTGTTGTAATATATACAAAAACAATATGCTTCTATGACCATTTTCAAACTGTCAAAACGACATTTTTATTCCAGCAAAGTGCTTGTAAATGTTTTTCTTGTTGGACAGTTAAGTGTGTTAATTGCATGTAAACAACTTGAATTAGAGATAAATAATTCATCTTGTTGCCACATTATTATTGGGTGAATGCACAATTGAATGTTTCAATATTGTCAAAAATTGCTCTCCCTATAAGTCCATATAAAACTCTTTAAAATGATTCAAATGGACATGGTTTTTACTTTTTAAAATGTTATTATTCTAATATTTGAATAATGCATGTTTAATCACTTACAAACCTTCCCAAATACATGTGCGAACTTGTATTTAATGTAGCTAATGTCATTTTTGAATTTGGAAGTCCCACAAAGTAAAAGGAAAACCCACAAAGTTTTTTGGAATATTGCCCCATCTAAATTTTCAAAAACATATTTTTTTAGAACAAAAAAGTTGAAAAACAAATAAAAATTGCAATTCATATGGACTTATGAAAATATGGTCAAATTTTAATCATTTGAAAGTTTTTAACTATCAAATGATTAAGGTTTTTAAATAAAAGATTCCTCGTATGAATTTATCATCTTGTATTATATCATATATTGAATCCCAATAACAAATTTGGAATGTGAATCAATATAATTTTTTCCATTTTGTAATGGTCCAATCAGACGACCAATCCATATTTTTCAACTTCAAAAGTCCATTACTACTAACAAATGAGTTTTTTATCAATAAATAACCACACAGTTCTCTTCATAATAATTATTTTTAGTTTAAGTCCAAATCCCAACGAATAAATCTAAGGATATATTAATCACCATATACATTTGAATAAAGGGTACCTAGGAAAAAACATTGTTTCGTCACAATAGTAAAACACTTGATTATACATTTACCCTATCAATTTGTGCTCTTGCAACTACCCCTTCAATGATGTTGTTGAAACTATGCATTAGTTAGGTTGTTCAATCATGAGTGTAACAAGTAGCACCAATGGGAATTTGTAAGATTTTTAACATGTATAATGCCCATTTCATAAATATTTTCCATTACATGGGTTCAAAGTGATTTGTGGATGTATTTTGCCCTAATTTTAGATTACCATATGTTTAGTTGGTTTCCAAGAAACCAAAAGAAGTCTTGTGTGCATCAGTTGATATGTAATGTATTCTAATCAGAGATGATATGAGGTATTTTGACAACGAAAGGCATTTTCACCATGATAACATTCTAATACATCATGCACATTTAGAATTCAAACAATATTTTCAACACATAAAGTATTTTGAACAAGACTTTAAGGGGGTATATATTCTAACCATCAAAGGAATTCTCTCACCTTCATGGTATTTTGAAACATCATTGATACTCAAGACTCAAATGGTATTATGAATACATAAGGTACTTTGGTTAAAAACACAATAAAGTATTTTGACCATTGGAGGTATGCCCGCCCACCTTCATGATATTTTGACACACCATGCACATTTAAAACATAGATTGTATTATGAATGCATAAGGTACTTTAGAGAAAATATAATACATTATCCCAATTGCATGGTATTATATCTATACATTAAGATATTTTGAACACATGAAGCATTTTAACCAACCACTATAGTACTCAAACCACATTGAGTATTCAGCTTTGGTACTCATACCAAATTGGTTATTAAAACCACAAGGCATTCATAACTTTTAATACCCTAAATTACAAGACTTGGGGAACTCCACCTCCAAGTGGCATTCAAGAGTAGACCAAATGACTATATTAAAGGCATACATGTGTGATCATTATAGGACAAAATGGACAAACATGTGTTGTCACTATAAGGCAGAATGAAATTGGGTTGATTAGGATTAAATAGTGAACAATTTGAATTAGTTTTCATGGCAAGAAATCGGGAATGACATTGGAGGAGTTTTGAATTTTAGAGGATTAATTGTATTGTAATTTTACTGTTGATGAAGTTCATGTTAGAGTAAGATGAAAAGTTTTGAAGGAAATGAACAATTTTGAAGACATTGTACTTGGTTTTGATTTATTTTTTTTCAATTCCATACTACTTTGAATCCTATTTTAAAATTATTATAGATATAATTATGGTTTAAATATGGATTTTGGAACATTTTGATTTTATTTTATTCTTTATTTTCTATATTTTATTGTTATTATAGACTTTGATAGTTTGAATAATGATATGTTTAAATACATAATTAAATAATATAATAGCACAAAAGAATATTATTATTTATGACCATCCTTGAGAATGAATTTGGGGTAGAAAATTAAAAACTATGAATTATTTTGTTTTTATTATTTCTATTATAAGCACAAAAAGGTTATTGTGTGGAAAAAAGTATTCTTTGAATCTATAGATTCAAAATTGGTTGAAAGGTTGTTGAGATTCAAATGTTAGGATTGAAATATGAACAAAATGATTGTTTTAAGGATTTAAATTTGCAACAATTATTTTACAAACAAGAGAGGTGGAATGGGGATGAACATGAATTGCATGGTGATTCAAAGTCTACATAAACAATTAAGGTGAATGCAATTCAATAGAATGAATAAAAGGATTTTAAAAAATTATCAAAACCCTAACCTTGGGCTCGTGACCAAGACAAGGACATGGAAAAGCAAAGGCACAGAAAGGTGCAAGCCAAGACTACAACCCAAGAATCACACTCACATTCCCAGGAATGTGAAAGAATGTGAGGGAATGAACCCACACACTCCCAGGTGGACTCCCACTTTGGGAGTTGGAGTCCCTATGAAGTCTCGAATCTTCAAAGAGTAATTTGAAATGTCAAAACTCATTGGATTAAGGATTTCCTTATACCATTGGAAAGCTCTTAAAACATAGATGTCTAAAATGGGATCTTATGATCCATTTGAGTATTTACAACACAAGTTATGGCTGAAAGAAAGGTCAAAAATCAAAGTGTCAATTTGACTCCCAACCACTAAAATTCAGGGATCACCCTTAATTATGTGCGTTCAAGTGGCATGTCACATATTGTTGAAAAGATCTTAATGAGGAATACAATTTTACTTTAAACCTCACCTCAATCGGAGGTTTGCACAATAAGTTATGGGCTTCTAAAGTGGTGAGAATTTCAATTTTGGGAATTTTGGGACTCCCAACTTGGGAGTCCCAAGAAAAATGACATTTAGGTGTAGCCGCTATAGCTAATCATAAAGAATATTATAAAGGGGAAGGTGGTGGCTACCCCCAAATTTGGGTCGCGATGAATTATCTTGTGAGTCCGTGTATGTTCGTGACTTGTCTGTGCACAAAAATTGCTTCAACTATACACTAACCAATTTGTTGTTTGGTTTGTGCAGGTCCATATGAATAATTGACCCACTTGTCACTCATCCTTGTCCGCATCTCAGAACTCCAGAATGCCACCCTTACCTCGAAATGATGTGTGTTAAAGAGCATACCCCAACTCCTTTTTCTTCTGTTGTTTTCATTTTCGAATTCATATTTGAATCTTTGAAGGAATTTGGGGGTGCGTCAAAACAAAACCGTGATTGTTGAATGAAGATGTTCAGTTTCACATTCCATAAAAAACGTAATATACTACAAGTGATAATAACACATTTTGGGTTTTGTGACTAACTTTCACATACTAGTCAAAAATGACATATGCGATTAGTGATTAGTGAGTTGTTAAACCCATGTTGTTTCACCCATTTAGTCACAACGGACATTTAGTTGCAAAGCCCAGTCATTTTAACGATTATGATTTTTAAATTTTCTTATAATTATGAAATTCCATGTCATCGGTAACTTTGGTATGACATGTAAAATGCATACCATCTCAATTTAGTCATTTTATTCGACTAAGTGTTAGAAAAATGCCTTGATGGATGGTTGACATGTGTCAAAATCTATAAACACGTTATGAATCATTGCACATGACCAAAAGTCAATTTAGTTTAGCCCATGTAGTTAACGTAACCAAAAATCAACTTAACCTAACTTGGTTAGGTTAAATAACTTAGCCTAACTCACCTAGCCAAAAATCAACTTAGTTTAACCTAGCTAAGGTACTTATGTTATGCAACCTAGGCTACCTAACCTAAGCTAAATGGCCTAAATTAAAAATAAACGTCAAATTCTTAATCCAATAAACTTAAATTAGGCCACCTAACCTAAGCCAAATGGCTTAAGTATCATAAGTTGCAAAAGTAAGGATTTGAACCCCTCACTTTCACTTTAAGGTTCAAGTCCTCATCCATTGCACTATCACATTTTTTTTTACTAATAATATTTAACACAATGTTATAAAGCTCCAAAAATTTAGCCTTTAATTAACCATGACCACTTTAAAAGTTGACTTAGGTTAACCTACCTACTACCTACCAACTTAACCTAGACCTCCTTAAATTGACTTAAGATGAACTAGTTTGTCAATATATATTAGCTACTAGTTTAACCTAGGTTAACCTAGGCACTTTCAGGTTAAAAAAAAAACCTAGGATAATTATGTCGCATCTAATCACATCTAGTTGCATCATAATTACATCTAGTTGCACAAAGTTGAAGTGATTACAAACTTGACAAGAAATCTAAAGTTAAGAACCTATACAAGCCTACCTAGGTTAATCTATTAGTAGGGTAACCTATTATAAGTATATTTAAACATACTAGATGTAGTAAATTTATTATGTCTAGTTAAATAACTTATAAGGTAGCCTATATTATGAAATAGGTTTTATTAAATAACCTACATACATAGGTTAACTTAATAGGTGTGTTAACCTAAGTTAACTAATGTGTAAAGTAGTAAAAAAATTAAAGAGTTATGTGTCACCTTTTTCAAAGTGACTATTAATATTGTAGTCATAATTACAAGTTAACAATTGATTGTTTAGTACACATACACATGCATGTGAATTCATGACTTCAAAAACCTCATGGCACATAAAAAATTATGGCATGCCATGACAAATATTGGTGCCATAAATTCAAGACACACAAAAACTTATAGTGTCATAAAAAATCATGGATTGCCATGAAAATTTATGACACCTTGTTGCAAAATGGCATGGCATGTCATGTCATCATCCATGGAAGACCGAAAACATAATCACAAACAACAACAATATTGTCAACTAGCTAATAAATGAGATTAATTCATCAAAACAATTACACAAATCATGATGTGAAGTTAATGTCCAAGTTGTGAGGTGTTGCGACTACTAATCAACCTCGTTGCCATGTGGCATGCCATGTCAACATCACACAACCATAAGTTGTTATTATTCACCAAAAGTTGCAAAAATCAATGGAATTTTGTTATTACTTAATTTTGGATTATTAAAAATACATTAAAAATAATGGTAGAATAATGTGGTAATATCTGAAAGATATTATCATAGAAAGTAATATTTCAAAAGTTAAACCAAAGGGATGGGGAAACAATGTAATTAAGGTTACCCCTACATATATGTAACAAAATGTACATGGAAAAATAGAGATGAGTTTGTCATCCCAAAGACATGGTAATATGTATAGATCCAAGGAGGTATTTTGTGTGCATGAAGAAGTACATGAATGGTTAGAGGTAAAATCAATGAATACAAGTTTTGTTTGGCAATCCACTTGTCGCAAGCCTAGCTTTGGGCTCGCAACCAAGGCAAAGGGGTTACAAGGTTGCGAGCCAAAAAAAAGCCCAGGAGTTAAGTCAAAGGGGCTTACAAGGGTGTGGGCCAAGAAGAAGAGCCGAGAGTCACATCACATACTCCCGGGAGTGTAGGAAAGTGTGAGGGAGTATGAGGGAGTGAACCCTCACACTCCCAAAGCAACTCCCACTTTGGGAGATGGTCCTAGTGGACTATTAGAATTTAAAAAGCGATTTTAGGGATGAAAACTCAATGGCTTGTGACATTCTTTATATCATTAGAAATCTCTTAAAACTTAGATGTCTAAAATGGGTTCGCATTGCTCATTTGAACATTTGAAACACAAGTTATGGCCAAAAGAAGGGTTGGAAGTCAAACTACTAGTTTGACCCCTGACCAGAAAAAGTCATGAATCAACTCGATTTACTTAACTGCAGGGGGCGTGCAACATACTGTTGGAAAGCTCTCGACAAGAGCAAAAACTTTGCTTTAGATTGCATTGCAATCTGAGGTTTGCTCGCCAAAGTTATGGGGCTCCAAAGTCGTGGGAGTCCCATTTGGTGCGATTTCGGGACTCCCACTCGGGAGTCCCAGGAGAGAAAAGCCATTTGGATGTAGGCTCCGTGGCTAGCCATAGAGTATACTATAAGGGGGAAGGTGGTGGCTTCTCCCAAATTCGGGCCGTGGTGAGTCTAGTGTGTCTGTGTTGCCCATGGCTTGTCCTAACACCAAAGGTGTTCCATCTATGCACTAACCACTTTGTGTGGGTTGTGTGCACGCCCGTGTGAGTGAGTGAAGCTTGTCAACTCTTCCTAGTCCCATCCCGAAGCTCCAACACGCCCTTCTTTACCCCTCAAAGTGTTGTGAGCTAGGGAGCGTGCCCCAACTCCTCCCTCTTCTGCTATCTTTTACTTGGACTCCCATTTGAGTCCTTCAAGGAGTTGGGAGTGCGTCACCACTGCACTTCAATACCATCAACCACCCCCTAATGAATGGGAAGAAGACCTAAACAATGTGGAAGTTGAATAATAGATACCATAATATGTGGAAATTATATTTCAAACAAAACATATAAAGGAACAAGCTTTTGCAACTAAAATAATGTATTAGTCAAGGATGGATATAAGAGTTGAATGTAATACTCTACTAAAAATAGTACCCACTATAGGAATGAAAATAATAATAATGCCAAGGTGTTCTAAAAATAATGATTCATGGTTAAGCGAAATCAGTAAAACACACTTCTCCTAGAGAAGGGGTATGGAGTAGACTCACTACAACAACAGGGGGCTATTTTGCAATCCACATATCATCGCAAAGAACAAAGAAATAAGTTTTTGAAAGCCCGCCTTTGCGAACCATAATTCCTCGCAAACTCTTAAGCTTTTGCGATACCATAACATTCGCACCCGTACAATCGCAAGTCCTTCACAACTCCCGAACTTGATACAATCGCAAAACTTTTCTGATTATAATTGCTTCTATATACTGTTTGCGATTAACATTACATCGGAAGCTATTTGCAACAAACCCATCACCGCAACGACTTAGCGAATCGACTCAAAAGTCTATCAGTTTCCGATATATGATCTATCGCAAACCTTTAGCGGCATTTTGAGAATCCCAACAAGTTTGCGTTAGATCTTATATTAGAAACCGATAGGCTTTTAAGATCTAACGCAAACTTTTTGGGATTTTCAGAATGCCGTTAAAAGTTTGTGAAATCATAGATTTCAAAAAACCTGTTCTGGAATGATTTTACCCGTAAGAGTGTAGTGATGTCTGTGACATGGTATTATTGGTCTTTTGGCTTTTGCAGTGTTGCGAAGAATTATGACTCACAAATGGTTTTGAGATCCAGTGTGTATCGCAAGAGCATGGCACTGTATTCTTATTTTGGAAGCAGGGTTTATATTCATTTGGAGTCACTTTGGGCCGCAAAAAAAAATATCTATATAAAAATTTCAAAATTTACAATGTAAAAGGGTTTGCAACCCTTGGGTATCTAACACACTAGCTATTTATCTAGACTTCCTTCCCCTCTTGGATTTCTTCCTTGAATCTTTCTTCCTAATGTTCTCTGGTGGAGGGGGAGGCTGCTCATCCTCCTCCCTTTCTTCATCGTCCCCCTGCCCCTCCTCCTCCTCTTCCCTATCCTCTTTATCTTTGCCCCCTGCAGAACCTTCATTTCGACTAGCAAATGAATTGGGTCCACTACTAGTGGTAGCACTGGGAGCAGTGCTACTTGTTCTCTCTTCCTCATCACTGCTGCCATGGGAGCTCTCACCCTCAAATGCTTGCATTTCAACATGCAAAGCTTAGTCAACACCATAAATGAAAATCTTGATTCAAATGAAAACAATCTCAACACAAATAGAAATTGAATCCTAACTAAACCCATTCACCAATAGTGCATCAACATGTTCAAAAAGATGCTCCTTGCCATGTTCCTGGCCCATATTCATTTCTGCAGCTGTGATATTCCTCTTGTACCTCTTGTACTGTCCCCATAATACAATAGGTAAAAAAAAACATAAAGAATTTATTCAAATCTCCGACCACTTTTGCGAAGCACAGACCTGCGCATATTGAAACTTGCAAAGCAGTTTGCGAAACAAATCCCATCGTATCTACTATCGCAACCCAAAACGCCAAAACGCCATATACCTATCTTTGCGATGCAATTCGCATCACAAAGGTATCGCAAAATAGTCCTATTTGACTCGATAGAAACTCACAAGCATGTGAATCTTTGCAGGAAAGAAATGGAGGAGAGGGAGGGTACTTACAAATGCTGCTTTGAGGCCGGGAATGCCACCTTGCCCTAGCCTGTGGGTGGTGTTTGGAACCAGTTTCACTCACTCTACTGCCTTGAGGAACTTCAATGGTGGATCACCAACCTCATCCACCACTGATTGGCATTCAGCAAGCTTCAGCTCCAGTGCCTTCAGGTCACGGTCAGACCTCCCAAAATCTCTTGCCTTCTTGGCCTTGGCTAGTTGCTCTGTGATCTCCTTCAGCTACCTTGTTGCTTTCAGCTGCACCTCAAACTGGTAGAAGGCATTCTAGATGTCTTCTGAGAACTGAAGCGGCCTCTCCAAGTTCCTGTACACATTCAGGTCTCTCAGGTGAGCACGAATCTTCATCCTGTCATGGTATCTTGCTTGAGACATTGA
>Ga0116231_10004496_pt1 | contig 28206 bp, 21 predicted proteins | sample S1TSphgellanicum_2_FD_89695 | JGI IMG/M metagenome (GOLD analysis project Ga0116231, IMG submission 89695) | Host-associated microbial communities from peat moss isolated from Minnesota, USA - S1T2_Fd - Sphagnum magellanicum MG | ecosystem: Host-associated > Plants > Peat moss > Unclassified...
TGTAGACAAAAATATAAAAAGATTTTTTTTTTTTTTTTCTACTTTCATATCTTGTGTGTAGCCAAATCTGGCTAAATCAACTTATGGATTATTGCCACTTCAGCTACATGACAAAATTGAAGAAAAAAATTTACGGTCCAAGGGCACAGTGAAATATCCCTTGGGCAGCGAATGCCAGGTCCCAGGGGAAAGATAAATTCCTTTTACTAAGATAAATCATATACAAACTCAGAGGAAGAAGAAGATGTCAACACATGGCCTCCTCTCTCTTTCCAAAGACATCACGAGCAAGCCACATGCTGTGAAACTGCATGTGTCCTGTATTAGGCTGCCTGATATTCGTATCCTTGTCATGTGTTGTTCATGTTTGCTTTTCAATGAGACAAGAGTCAATTCGCTTTGTGCAATTTGTAAAGTGTTGAATTTTGTTTCGACTCCAAGTTGGATGATGAATGAATTTTTTAATCTGCTCATTGTAAAACATAACATGTTATAAAATATTATATATATACTAGGATGCAGGGCCCACATATTTCCACTCATGGCTCTCAAGGGACAGAGGGGGGAGGGCTCCAGCCAATCACGAATTACCGAATCAAGCATGTGCGGAGACCAATTATTTTATATAAGTAGATATGTGTGTGTGTGTGTTTATATTTGTACACTGGTAACCAAGGCTAGTTAATCATTGTTTTTTTGCAAATTTTGTTTGTAATCAAACTGGCAATCATCCACAGGAAGATGTAAAATAAATGATGGTCATCCATAAGAACATTTATCGATTTATAGTCAAATCTGGTTATAAGCCAAAAATAAAATACAAATCTTTAATCATCCTTCCATATTTCTGTCTACACAATGAAAAAAGGTTATATAAATCTGATGCCTTCAACATTTTCCTCCCTTCCTCACCTCTGGCAAATGAAAGCCTAAAAAAATCACTTCTTTTTCGAATTTGTAATATTTCTTTTTGGCTATATTTCTCCAGTATTTTATTTTATTTTTTTTAAAAAAAGGCTGGAACTAAGGTGGAAAAAGAAACCCCTTGGGAAACAGCTAGTAAGGAAGTGCAAAATAATGGGGATTGCAAAGCGACATTAATTTGATATAATTTTTATCCAGAAACGCCGCATAATTGAGCCTAGAGGGTCACTTAGTACCCAGTACCCAAAGAAGGAATAAAACGAAAATAATATCGGTCAGAACAGCCACGGATTGAAAAAATAAATAAAAATCCAGAGGCCCAGTAGCATCACTAGAAGATAGCCAGGAACGTGGGCACCGTGTGGACTGATTTCGTAGGTACCTTTTTTTTCTGACGTCTCAGGTTGGCTGACTCCGTCTCCCCCGCCCCCCGCCCTCCCCGCCTTCATTTAAGAAAAAAGTTTAGCCAATCAGCAGACACCAAAATGGGGAACCTATTCATTTGCGTAGGTCAATTGTTTTTGTTTATTTTTTTCCCTTTAAAAATTGGGCAACAACCACGACCACCGACGCTTAATTCCAGGGTCTGCCCGCTACATGCCATTTAGACTTTTTTTTTCACGTACATTTTCGTTTGGCCCCTCCCCCCCCCCCACGCCAAACTATTGAATTCAAGTCAACGAAACTAAATCATAACTAGAAGCCAAAAAACCCGGTTTTGGGGCTACTAAATTGTCGCCTAACAAGCCGCCGGTGGTTAATGGTTTCAATGTGGGGCCATATTTGTAATAATCTAAGGGGGGGGAGGGAGGGGGGGGGGACCCCTTGCTCCAACACTACAAATTGACATTCATTTGAACATACTTCCACATGTGAGGAAAAACATTTCATTCAGGAAAAATTACATATGCCTTCTAATGTATGTTTTCCTAGTGTATGTGAGGAAGGAACATTTGATTTTGTGCTATCTTTATTTTTTGCTAAGTTTTTTAAATTAAATTTTAATTGATGATTTTATCTTGGTTTATATGTTGGCTACAAATCATGAAGTTTCATGACAGACAAATTTACGGAAATTGGATCGATTTTCAAAGGAAGAGTATAGTTGAGTTTGCAACAATTTCAAGAATCAAATAACATGATGGAATCTATTACTGAGGAGCCCATGGCAAGCCAGTTGGATTTCATTTAATACGTTGGCTTTCTCTTGATCAAGGGTTGCCTCGAGTTTTACAGTGCTCTTACTATTTTGTATGTTCTTTCGATACAAAAATTGGTATGGAGATCATGATTTTTCAAGAAATTAAAACTCTTTTGCCAGATAATGGATCATGACAAAATGTTCACCTCCCTCCATTTAAGGCACCATAAATATGTGCAAGTTAGTTAATAGTCTCAATCAACTATTTCTTTACCCTTCAGGTTTTCACACTTTCAAATTGATCTCCTCCAAATTACAATGCAAAGATGGGTGAGATTCTCCACAAATTTTATTGTATTTGAAGCTGAAAATGATGCTAGAAAAAAAAAAATTTAATACTCACCTTTGTGCAAATATTGAAGCATGAAATTGAAAATAAATCTTTGACAATTGGTTTAAAGACTCATAATGTTTTTTTCCCCTCCAATTTTGTGATGTGGCTGATGTCATGATCTTCCATAGGTCAATTTATTCAAATTTGGCTATTAAAAATATGAAAGACAAAAAATGAACATCCTTATATATTTTTGGCTACCTACTTCAACCACTGTATAGAAATGTGGTGATTTAAAAAACTTCTTTAAATTTTTTTTGGAAAATTGACGAATTTTTTTCAAAAAAAGCATTGAATTTGCTTCAATGTTTTTCTAAAATTGTGCAACAATGTGAAATTATGCACCCAAAAATAAAGGCTGCTAAAAGAGACATAAAATTCTTTTGATCTATATTAATACAAGACTATGAACTGATGAGAAACGTTAGAACTAGAGAGAAGAGGGCCCAGCTGGCTGATTCTGCCACGAAAGCGGTCACCAGACATGCCCGGTTGCCACCAGCATCGCAGAATTGGTCAGTAGCCAGGTATGCCTGGTAGTTTTGAGCGTGGCAGAATTGTTCACCAAGGGGCCCATTCCTTGTTGTTATTTGGCCTTGCCCGATCATAACAGTGGAAAAAATCAGTCTAGTCTGCTTTGAACATTCTCTGAGAGTAATTGACAGATGATGCCATATACTGGACAATCTGCAAGAATCAAATTGGCAACACTCGGTCTCTTCAAAGACATCGGGTAGAAAAGATGCAACACTTGCATCATCAACGAACGAGAATGTACGAGCGACCTGTATACATGACCCACTTTAACATAAGACAAGACCACCCATGTGGGCTTCTGGTGCTCTTGAGTGTGTAGTATAAAGGCCATGGCTAAGGGATGATTTTTTAAAATAAAAAAAATTTCTTTGATACCCGATGCTTGGTACCAGGAAAAAAAAAAGATTTTTTTTTTTTGTAGCGGGTTTCAATAAACAGAATGCTTATCACAAATGGGTATTATAATTTACTACTCATGTTTGACACTAGGTAATTAATTCCTAAGAGTGCCAGCTGAAACTACTAAAAAAATCAGAGAGCAAATTGCCTAAATTTTCAAAAATTGAACCCAGTTCAAAACATAGGAGAACTTTGAAACTGACTTGGGGACTTTGGCATATTTAGTGATTACCGTAGTCTCAGGTCAGTTTCCACATTGACAAAACGAATAATTATTATTTTTTAAATGTAATTCCTTTTTAAAATTTGAAATTAATATATTTTGCATGATCTACTATGATATTGTCATATGAGTACTGAAATTATTTAGAGTGTAACCTATAATTATAATAACAATGATTTTCAACATGTTCACTTCATATTTTCAAAAAAATTCATTTCACTATTTTGAGGATTACTTGATGACAAACTTGACCTTAGGGTAAAGGTATTGTTAAAATTCTGAAATATTCAGATTGGGGCAGGCAGGTTGCTGGACCCCTTTGTTTCAAAACATTAATCATTTTTTGCAAGACTCATCTCCACATGTGACAAAAATGATTTTGCATTTTACTCTTCAGGGCCAGAGTGAAAGGGACACCCACCATTGCACCATGAAGGATGGATGATAAGTGATCACCAAACAAACAATTTCCTGTTGGGTTCCAGTTCCCTAGCTAACCATGGTGGTTAGCTGTGTTGCCTTGGTTATTACCTATGTATAATGTATAAACCATGAACCTTCTACTTCACTAGTAATCACCTATTTCCCTTCATATCTACTATTTACCCTATTTATGAGACCTACTTCTTACAGAATGGGTTACCAGGGTGAAACTAGACATTAACTTGGAGTTAAGGTTCATCCACAACTGAGTCATTTATGGGGGGGGGGCATCCAGTGAATAGAGTGCTGCTGGGAGGATGTTAAATCAGCTATGGATCCTTATTGGAGACTGTACAAAAATGATCGTCTGCTTCTTTTATATCCCTGACCGACTGCCCAATTGCCCAACCAAGATGTGTCTAGAGATGATGAACAGACACAATATTGGTGCTGCCCAGACACAATTTTTTTTGTTTTATTATACAGACTTTGGGCAGATAACGTACACTCAGTGACATATTATACCTCTTGCTGTCTATTACTCGCCCAAAGTGTGCACAACAGGACCCAAATTTTGTGTCTGGGCATCAGCCATCTTTTTCTCAAAAGAGATGAACTGGGCCAAGGGCAGACAAGAAAAAAAGGAACTTTTGCCCTGTCTGCAATAAGGACCTATTGCTGAATTAACGTCCTGTGAGCAATAAGGACCAATTGCTGAATTAACGTCCTGTGTGCAATAAGGACCCATTGCTGAATTAACGTCCTGTCTGCAGGTGGGTTCTGGTTCACTCTGGCCACTTTTCACCCCGTAACATTATATTTGTCCACAGCAGTACAAGAATACTGCTGCAAATTTTTTTCCCTCAATCTGCCCTTTGCCCCATTATTTTTTCACCTTATCATGTTTTGCACCCATAACCTTCCATGTTACAAGTACCAAGGGGCATGGAAACATGATAGGTAGCATGTGCCAAGGGACTCACAACATGCCAGAAAACATGTTACATACCCCCGGGCACCTGTATAACATACCCCCAAACATGTATAACATGGGGGTATAGCAAGGTGAAAAAAATATGGGACAAAGGGCAGACTGGGGAAAAAATTGCAGCAGTACTCTCTTGTACTGGCTGCCTTAACAACCATAATGTTAGTGCTTTTCACCACCTATCTAGATTCTACCTTAGTAGCTAGCTAGGTACCTACTTTCCTGGTGAAAATACCCTTCCCTAGCAGTATTTTCTTTTTTGGCGAAATTTCGTCAATTTTTGACCAATAAATTGGGAAATTTTTCGAATTTTTCTTTTTTCCTGGTGCAAATTCGACTAATTTTACTAAATTTTCTGTTAAATTTCGCCAATTTTTTTTATCAGAAAATTGAAAAAAAAAAAAAAAAACACGCTGTGAATCCCTACTACCAACCCTGGTACCAAACTTAGGTAGGTGAGTAGGCAAAGAATTAGTTTTCAGCTGACATTCCGGTGGCATAGGTATTAAAAAAATAGGCACCTAAATAGGCTTAGCAGATTTCTTATTTTACTGAGATGAAGAGAAGTAGAGTTCAAGGATTTTTTTTTTTTAAAATTTCAAATTCCTCAAGTAGGTCCACTGGCGACGATCCAAAGCATAAATTAGCATTAAAATGGCGACTGTTCTAGCTGTGCTGTTACCAGAAATCCTACTACAAGTGACTAGGTCTAGATGTGGCTAGTATAATTCTTTTTATTTCCAAAATTGGCGAAAAACTCCCTAAAAATCGCCCAAAATAACCCAAATCGTGTTTTTTTTAATTTTCTGAATTAAAAAAAATCGCCAAATAAAAAAAACACACTGGATTATTAAACCCTATCAAATACTCCATTAGCCAAACTAACTTTTACTCACCTGTCCAGCTTCTCTAACTTAGCCTATTATCCTTGTGCGTCTCTCTCTCTCTCTCTCTCTCTCTCTCTCTCTATACACTCTTTCTGGGCTGCTCCTTTGCATTGCAATTCTGTGCTTGCTTCCCAATTCTCCTCTTGTTGCACAAGTGCTGCGGCAGAAAAACAAGAGCAGCAACATTGCTAAATGTTGTGGCATTGCATGCTAAATGTTGTGGCATCCGTTGCAAGGTTTTTTGTGGATTTAATGTGTTGTTCGTTCGCTTGACGCTGTCGTCAGTCTGAGACGCCGGAAGTTTGGTGGCAGGTGATGATCATTGTGGCGAAGTATAAGGAACGTCGTGGGGGGCGGGGGTGTTTCTTCTTCTTCCTTTGCTTCTTCTTTGGTATACAGGTGAGAGAAGCATTTTCTTTCGGTTCTCTCTTGTCGTCTGCAAGCGGCCAAATGCTTTCGTCGAATTCTTCATCTACCTCTTGCTTTCCTTGGCCTCTTTGTATGTATGTGTGAAAGGATAGCTCGTATGAGTTTGTGCTCAATTGTTGAGTTTTTTGAGGCTATCAAGCTTCTATAATCTCCTGGTTTTAGTAGCTTATTGTCATCCTCGCGGTAGCGGTAGCAGTAGCAGTAGCAGTTAGGGTGATGAGGAGGAGGATGAGGAGATGACGCGGTGTCAGCTTGATGCGGCTCGTTTCTTTCTACTTGCTTTCCTTTTGTTGTTGTCTCTGTTTTTTCTCTTGTCATTTGCTCTTAAACTGTTTGTAATCCGGTCTTTGTTGGGTCTATTGCTCGCTGTCATTTTGTTTCTTTGTTTGCAGGGATGTACACTTTTAGGTGTGTCGTCGCTTTCTTTTGCGCTGTGTGTGTGTCCATCCGCTGCTTCTGTTGCTGTCGATGTAACATTCTTTCTTTAAATTTTTTTCCTCTCTTTTTTTCTTGTCTTTTTCCTCGCCTGCAACGACGAAGGTTTTTTTATTCCGAGAAATGTCGTCCTCATCTTAGATGGTTAGCTTCTTGTGTGCAGCATTCTCACAATCATGGTGGCATGTGTAAATCATGTCCATCGTCTATCCACTTTTTTTTCCTCATCTCCTCCCTTTGCCCAGGTTCTCTGGAATTCAAGCAACTTGCCACCTTGTTGACTGTTCAGAGCAACAGTTCAGCAAGTTTGCATCTGGAGGCAGTAATGGCATTCGCATCTTTAACTGTTCTTAAACCTGCTGATAGAGTTAAAAGCCTCCAACTAGAAATTTTATCGTTCTCCTACCAGACTGTGATCTCAGCAAGCAGAGTGCCAATGCTGAATCAGGTCATTGTCAAGGAGAGGAACAGTTTGGCATACTGCATGATCAAATGCATTGAGGACAAAAAGCTTCTGCCGTCCATCTAATACTCTCAAAAGAGATTGAAAACACACCTGGGGAAAAAAGGTTACATTCTCCAAGCTGGGATGCCCAGACCTATTTCTGCTACAAACTAAACAAGGGACTAAAGACAGCAGCAAGTGGATCATGTGGCACCAGTAGATTGAACAAGACTTCAGAGTGTATAGCTCTGTCATGAGTCACTGAGGTCACATTTTTTCAAAGTCTAGAGAATTTGATGTCTTGATCTGACTCCATGGCCCTTTGGATCTGGTGTGTAGGTTTTCTCATACTTGAGTTTTGTGTCAGGAAATTGGAGTTTCTACTGCAGATAATAACTTCAGATTTGTTTTCATTCAGACCCTTCCTCTCAGTCTTGCTAGTCTCACCTTGGAACAAGACACAAGGTACCCATCTTCTTTTGTTGAGTATAAATGTTGCAGGATGCAGAATTAGTAATCTCATTCTCTTTGGACACCATTTATTAGACAATGCTTCTCATGAATCATATGCATTTTCACAACCTTGCTCAATATCTGATGAATTAGGTTGTGATGGTCAGTTTGCATGAGCCTGCTTATGGAAGATATGGGCTTTAGTTTTCAATCTGGCCTTTACAGATGTGTCATTTTCTGAATTGTTTGCAGTCTATGTTTCTGGTGTCAATAGAAGTTGGAATAGTTGGAGCTGCAACATGCAGATGTGTGCACTCAATTGATGGGCGTTCTACTTGAATCCTTGCACTTCCAGGTTTGCTAGAAGGTAAACACCCTAGGAACTGTGTTCAGAGGCCCTGCCTCTTAGCATTCTACACTGATTCATGGAGAAACCTTGACCGGGTGGAATGCTTCTTGTTTCTTGGAGGTACGAAGATGTAGCAAATATGAAAGATTTGCAGGATATCTTGTGCGCGGTTTTCTAATCTGCACTCTGTGCTATGTTGTTTGCTGTGAAGCATTCATTTCAAGACTCATGTGACTCTGCCTAGTCTTTCCGGAAGTGTGAAGAAATACAGTTGGTCTACACAATCTGTCTATGTGTGTGTTGTGGTTCTGATTTCAGTGTTACTTTGTTTTCATTTCAAGCCCCTGATGTTCACTTGCAACACAATAAGCTTTTATTGCTTAGCCCAAAAGATAGATCTCATATCAGGCACCAGTCATCTTGGTCCATCATTTGGGCAATCCTGTACAGCAGTCCAAGTTTAACCATGGTTTGCCTAGACAAAGGAAATTCAACAAAGTGATGTCCACTTCATGAACATCAGTGATTAATCACATGTTCCTCACACTCAATACTCTGGGAATAGGTTTTATTTCCATCTCTTGAATTACTTAGTCCACTGTTCTACAGACGGATTTCATCTCAACAGTTCATTGAAGATCAGGAGTGATCCCCACTGTGGATACTTCCTCATCAAGTATGTCTGGGCAGGGATCAGCTCCACGACCACACCCAGGATTGTCAGGCTGGGGAAATCCTGCACCTAGGCCAGACCTCTCCCGGACACAGCGGGGCTCCATAGAAGTATTTGGGGGTGCTCCACTAAGTGCTCGCTACCTTTCAGGGGGGTCTGTTTTTGGGAATCCACCAGTTGAGGAGCAGGATGAAGAACAGTTGGGGCCACAGAAGGCAGCTGAAGAAACAGATGCCAAAATTAGAGAGGTGCCACTCGTGAAACAGAGTGGACCCCAAGAGGAAGGGAAAGGTCCTTTCTCTTTAGAAAAATCATGGGGTGGGGTAAGTGCTGAGCCAGAAATTTCTGCCGATGAAAAACTGGATGCAGGCAAACATGTTCGAAGCTCTTCGGACAGCAATGTCCTCAAGGTGAATCAAGTCCCTCTATTGATAATTCCATGACACATAATAGGTGATGAGACCCTGTGTATATCTGCAGATCTTAGTACTTTGCTTGTGCTGAGTTTGGTACTTGGAAGCATTTTCTTATTAATTTGACTTTTGAAATGAGAAATCAAAATTTGTTCCCTTCTGAGAGAAGCCGATGCTACTAATATGTTATCCCATTTTGTTGCTGTTGATGAATCGGGATGTCTCAATTGCACAACTGATTATTTCCCGCACATGCAGTCTCATCACAGGGTGATTGCTTGTAGCATCCAGAAGATATGACAAATGCAACAAGTATCAAACTAGCTGTGCAAGGGCTAGAAGGTCCAAACAATGACTTTCTGTGTTGAATGATATGCTGGAGGCTAAAGTTATTGATGTGTAATTTTCTTATGCTGCAGATAACATCCAAGGCAGATCCACAGTCGGAGAAGGTGGAAATCACAGACAGTGTTATGGCAGACCGGGTTGGGGAATGGGGCCTAGTGCTGAAGTCAGATGCTCACACTGGAAGGACACAGGGAGTTGGGATCCGCAAATCAGGGGATCGTAGATCTGGTGACCAGAGGTCCACTGATTACCGGACATCAGGGACTTCACTCACACTCCCAACTACTGGAGCATCCTATCGTACTTCAGAAGCATCAGATGCAGGCAGTGATGGGACATCTAATATACCACGTGTTTCTCAGAATGTTATGGATGCTTTATCTACATTTCAACAGACTTTTGTTGTTTCTGATGCAACACAGCCTGATTTTCCAATACTTTATGCAAGTGCTGGATTTTTTAACATGACAGGATACTCTCCAAAGGAAGTCATTGGTCGGAACTGGTGTGTCCTCTCAGGTCCAGAGCTTTTTGTGTCCCCTTGGGAATTTTAGGACATCCACAAAGGAAAGAGATGCTTTTGATCAAGTCTCATTCATATTCAATGCTTGGAGAATATAAATTATGTGAGAGTTTTGAAAATTAGCTTATGGTGGAAACTCTTACTATGTTTGCTAAATGTTTTTGGTGGTCTATTGTCATAGCCGGTTTTTGCAAGGACCTGAGACAGACCCAGAGGATGTGAGGAAAATCCGGGAAGCATTGCAAATGGGGAGGAACTTTTGTGGGCGCTTGCTCAACTACAAAAGGGATGGATCAGCTTTTTGGAATCTTCTCACCATCACTCCTATCAAAGATGATGATGGAAAAATTCTCAAGTTTATTGGGTGAGCATTATTAGTCCCTGAAGCTAATAGCCACCATATTGTTTGACTTGGAAGACCATCCATTAGAAGAGCTGTATCCTGGCAGCTTCCGGCCAGAACATTCTGACATACTATAGGACTGTACTTGACAACTCCTCATTGTTCTGTGAACCAAACAACAGAAAAAGCACCTTAGCAATTGTGCAAAAACTGTCTAGCTGGTGAACATTTTCTTTTTCCCTGTCTCACTCACCAGCCTTCTCCAGATGTTTTCTTCTTTCCCTTATGTGGTTGAACAATCAACCACAAGTAGCACCAAGATAGTCACTTAGTCTTCAAACATTGCAATTATGTTATGCGCACTCATAAGATCCACCAGAAATTGATCCATCCATGCTGGAAAATGGATTATGGGTTGTGGATAAATTGAGACTTGTGTGAGTTGATACTTGTTTTGTCATTCGGCTATCAAAAAACACTTAGTTAGAGAGCAGGTACATTCTACAGAGGAAAAGGTGGAACTCCAACAACTTCCTATGAAGTGCTAAACTCCTCTTTTTACTCCCTTATACAGTAATGCTACCAAGAGAGAAAAAAATAATTGAGTAGAAATGGATGTGGAAGGGGAGCAGAATGCAGGTGGAGGTGAGCAAGCACACAGAAGGCAAAAAAGAGAAGGCTCTGCGCCCAAATGGTCTGCCAGAATCCCTAATCAGATATGATGGTCAGTTTTCCCTTCATCCTATCATGATCATTGACTTTCTTACCTTTGTGCTCTGGATGGATAGTTGACTTTTGCTCCTTCATGTGTTGGTTGTTGTCTTTTCAGATTGTCTTTCATGGGATAAAATGAGCAAATCTCTCTCAATTTTGTATGTCCCTATTCTTGGGGGTAATTGTTGGAGAAGTGTTTGGGAATCAATGATTTCATTTGACTGTACCAAAGTTTGCACATGGGGTAAGGGACAGCAACAAATACAGGCCATGACATGTGGTCTGGATTGTGTTGTGAAACAGCAAGGCTGCAGGAGAAGGCAACTGAGTCAGTCACAGATTTGGTTGGGGTATTCAAGTATCCACATCCCTCCATCGAGGAATCCAATTCCCATACTCCATCAAAAATCATTGAGGAAGACTTGTCTATTAAAAAAGCTGGGAATGTGGTGGCAGCACCTGTGTCACAACAAGGGGCAGGCACTGCCTTGTGGCGTGCTTCACAGTCTTCTCAGCCTGATGGAAGTCAGCATGCATCAACAGAAAAGTTTCCAAAATCAAAAAGTGAGTCCAAGTTTGTAAATGTTTTGGAAGGTGTTTCTCATGGTGAAGCCGGTCAACGAAGACATCGGCGGTCCTCTGGGTTTTTGTCACTACTTGGGTACATCCACTTTTCCAGAACTTTTCTTTTCTAAACCTGGTTCAATATTGTTACAAGTTCCTTACCATTGTAGTTCAGATTCTCTCAGTGTGATTGCTAGAAAAGGTATCTGAAGTCTATGTACGTAATCTAGTGTGTGTCATGTATGCATGCTAAATATCTTATGCAATGTTGTATTCAACTCACGAGCTCAATTTGGTTGAAATCTCTCATACTTGACCTGAAGCTGATTGCCAACTTGTTCAGGTTGGCTAAGCAACCAGTGCTGCAGGAAGAGGATATTGATCCAGAGTTACTAATGTTAAGTGACGACAAGCCAGAGAGCTTTGATGATGCAGAGAGGAACAAGGACATAAGACGGGGCATTGATTTGGCCACAACTCTGGAACGAATTGCCAAAAATTTTGTCATTACAGATCCTCGACTTCCAGATAACCCTATTGTAAAGTTTACAAATTTCCCTGGGATCATCATTCTTCTTAATCTGTAATGACAAGTTTGCAGATGTTATAGCCCCCTCACAATCTGCTCCTTGGAGCTAGAGGATGTTTTATTAATAGCATAATGATCTCTGTCTTGTTTCCTTCATATATTTGTGTCAGATGAATCTTTATGAAAGGATAGTAATAGTGTGAGTTCTTTTGATGCTGGTACACATTGTAACAACTGGAACATTTTCTTTGTCTTGCAGATTTTTGCCTCAGATGAGTTCTTGGAGTTGACAGAATACTCTCGAGAGGAGATTCTGGGAAGAAACTGCAGGTTTGTGCCTATTACCAAGTGATGCTCCACTTTATGAGTACAATTTTACAAGGACTTCCTCTCACCAAGGAAAAAGGAACCAAATTCAATTTTGCTACAGTGAAGGACTATAATAATTTTTTTAACACTACAGGCCCAAGATAAATAATGTCAGCCTATTGGGTATAGATATTTCTTAGTATAGGGATTCTTTTAAGGAATTGCAGGTATCTTACCTGTGATGATCAGATCTTTTTTTTTACTCCAGCATATTTTCTATGGCGAGGTCCTAGTCAACAGTAAAACATTAGAAACTTCAACACAAACTGAAGCTGATTTGCTTGAGAGCCTCTTCCTTTAGCTGTACTGACTACTTCCTTCAGGAGGTGGGGTACATGGTGGCACCATCAAAAGGCTTAGTTGGTCACCCATCCAAGTACTTTTTCTGGCACAAGGTGCCTAATTCAGAGTTCTTGCAGAATGTGGCAAATTGCACCTTGATGTAGTCACAGCCCTAGTCAACTAATGGTTTTCTTCAAGTTGATAATAACTTTTCCTTGTCAGTTGGTCTCAGGTTCCCATTGTGACACTTCTTTGGTAGTTTTTTTTTGATGGTTAGCATAAGTATTCTTTGATCCCTGTGAGTTTTTTGTTCTCTACACCAACACAAAGATGAAGCAAATTCATGTTTACAGATGATGATTTTCAATCCCCCAACGTCCCAATTATAACTTCAACTTCAGTCATGTTCAAATTGAGTCTTCACATTGCTTCCAGAAATGTGATAGAAATCGGGGACACAGACATTGTATGGTCATTTGCTTGAAAATTTCAGTGGATTAAATTATGTACTTATCTACCCAACCCATTGGAAGCTGATGAAGTCAGTGGGTAGTCATGGCATCTCATCCCTGCTATTCATCACAAGTAGCAGGTGATGGTCTGACACTTTGTGAGTAACTCTCATAAGGTTATGATTGCACTGATTGTCACGCTATTGTCAAATTGTTGTTGTGGAGATTTCTCTTCAATTCTATAGATATCCTGTTCAAACTTCTTTAGATGAAAGAGTAAATCAACAGTCATTTGACACTCCACTCAACTGCAACCAGTTTCTTCACTTTCTTTGCAAACACTGTTTGGCATGGAGTCATACTATTTTTAAATTTCAGGTTTTTGCAAGGACCAGATACAGATCAGAACACAGTCCAGCAGATCCGTGATGCCATATCTGCCCGAAAAGACATCACTGTGCAATTGCTCAACTACACTAAGAGTGGTACTCATTTTATGTGCCCCACTTCTGTTTTATTCCATTTTCAGTTCAGATGTATATACAGCAATTCTTTTGGTCCACCAGCTGCTGGTGCTGTGGAAGGTTTATTTGGGCTGGATACCATGTTCAGGACCTGGCATCTCAAAATATGAGTGGTGGAATGCCTTGGTCTTGCTATGTTCTGAAGCCTTGACATCAACTGCCCTGGAGTGTTGGAAACCTGTGCTATAGAGGTTCCAACAAATCTCTGGTGGCAAAATCACTTTTACTTTGGATTTGGCATACATATTAGTTGAAGTCCATGGCAGCCAATATTGGTTTCCACCAAATTGAATGCTGATTATTTCTGAGCTCTTGTGCAACTTTTAATGCATGTCACCTTCAGTTGCTCAGATATAGAACTATTTCCTTTGTGTTCCCCACTATTTATGTATGCAGCAGGCATGGAAGAGAGGTAAGTAGTCATGTAATGGAGAGTTGTTCAATAAAAGTGCTCCAGAAACCATGCTCATTTCTTGTTCATGTTCTTGTGGGTGCAGGAAGGCCATTTTGGAACCTCTTTCACTTGCAGGCTATGCGTGACCAGAATGTGAGTTTCATCCTTGGTCACACAGAACGATCTGATTCATTGGGCTGAAGATGAAGTTCTTGATCTGATGACTTAGGTGTTACATACAGGGTGTGTGGTGTGCATTACATCAATATAGACATTTGAACTCAAATAGTGCTCAGTCAGGCTTCAAACATCACTTGTTAATCACTGCTGTTGAAGTGATGCCAAGATAGAGTGCCTTGTGAAGACACATGATTCAACATGACCTACTTGACAAGACTGTTAGGATCTTTACAGGGGGAGCTGCAATACTTTATTGGAGTTCAACTTGATGGGAGTGAATATGTAGAACCTGAAACCAAGCGTCTTTCTGAAAAGACAGAGAAAGATGGCAGCAAAGTGGTGGGCCTTCATTTTCACCCTTCATCTTACCATCTTCTCTGAAAGTCTTCTTCTCTTGGTATTCCCACACCATTGCCCTTGCAGTGTTAACACTGACAGTGCTCTCAATTATGCTTTTTATTTAGCCCTTTTTCTTCACATATGTTTCCTGTTTCAGAGTTGGATGGCATGAAATTTGAGTCTCTTTCTAGCCTTATCCACTGCCAGATGATACTGATGAAGCCAAAAGTCAATTCACTGACCCGACTGTCCAAATTAACAAGTTACCCCTTCTACAATTTGATCAACTTTTCAGTATTTTGACATTGATTTGACAAATTCAGTGCCTTTTTTGGTACAAGCTACTGCTGCAGTAAGATTGCAGTTAGACTGGTGTGAACACATGCAACTGGTTGTAATCCTTCAGGTGCGTGAGACAGCAAAGGACATTGATGGAGCAATGCGTGAGCTTCCAGATGCAAATATGGTATTGATGAACCTTTTTTTGTTGCTGGTTGCTAATACATGCTCTTCTACTTTGTCAACCTGTATTTTTCCATTTGTAAATGTGTGGTTGTGTTCACCACCTTTATCATGGTTGGCAGAAACCAGAGGACTTATGGGCAAAGCATTCATTAAGTGTATCTCCAAAGCCTCACAGTAAACAATCCAAGTCTTGGGCTGCCATCAATGAGGTATAATGGCTTTGCACATTTCATTTTCTTGTTCAAAAATTCATTTCCATACAATAGCGCCTGCATCAAGCTTTAGTCTTTTCATTGCAGTGCTACATGAGAGAATTTAGCTCTGTGAGAATAGCCATAGGTTGTGACTGATAACTTTTGTGGTTGGCTCCATAGGTGAGGAGCAAGGGTCAAAATTTGGGATTGAAGGATTTTCGACCAATCAAACCTCTTGGATGTGGAGATACTGGAAGGTGACTATGAAATGAAATAAACATGGATACCTTGTAATATTTCTTAAAATGTCATAGTTTTTCAAGCACTGGTACATACAGCAAGAGAGTTACCATTTGTAAGCTTGAGACTGTCCATTTTCAGATACTGCTGTCCATACTGAATTTGGCAGAAGGTTCTGTGTGAGTGCCCTGTGACAAAATGATGTCCTGACTGTTCTACATTTGAGATCTTGTGCCAGTTTCCATTGTATACCAATAGTAACCAGAGATTCCCATTGAAATTTGTGAAGTGTACACTTGGTGGAGTTACGAGAGACGGGTGAAGTATTTGCCATGAAGGCTATGGAGAAAAGCATGATGTTAAGTCGGAATAAGGTACATTCTCAGACTGCAGATCAGATACAGAGGTTAGGGACAGGTCTTGTGGCAAGTAACATATGAGATTCACAATCATCTTTCTAGTCTACACTTGCAGCTGCATTCCAAACAAACATTCTTATGTTTCAAGTCTCTGTTTACATATTGCCTTCTACTTCAAACTGTAGAGAGCTCTAAAAAAACTGAAGGCTGTTTATGTATTCTAACAGGTGCATAGAGCAAGGGCAGAGAGGGAGATCTTGGCAATAATGGACCACCCATTCCTGCCCACTTTATATGCTTCCTTCCAGGTGCCAAATAATTTGTTCTTCATAGCTGTTTATGTTTATATGTCTACTTGCATGTTCATTTCATTCTGAAAGCTGAAGTAGGTGGAATGGGTGGAATATCATTGGCTTATGTAAAGTTGGAATGTGCAGACTCAAACCCACATTTGTTTGATAACGGATTTTTGCCCGGGTGGAGAGCTTTTCCTTCTTCTTGAAAGGCAACCACGAAAAGTTTTCTCAGAGGAAATTGCCCGTTTTTTTGCTGCTGAAATTGTCATAGCTCTGGAGTATTTGCATTGTGTGGGTATGGTCACTAGCATTCTAGGCCATTCATCTTTTTCGTACTCCAGGAAGGAATTTCTTGGTCTAGATAATCACAACTTATTTTTGCTTGAGTTAGTGGCTGTGCATGTTGCTATGGGAAATAACTATTGCAACACCTCAAGATTGTGGGGACTAGTTCATGAATAGTGTTGTTAAAGAGAATTGGGGTGCAGGGGTGGTATACAGAGACTTGAAACCGGAGAATGTTCTTCTTCAAGCAAATGGACATATACAACTTACAGATTTTGACTTATCGTTTCTGACTACCTCAAGACCACAGGTTCACTTCCTCTTTGATTTTCTTGTAATCCAATCTTCAATACCTCTGCAACAATTGAATGTGTAAGGTAATGCCCTGACAACAGGGAATTTCGCCTTGAACACTGAGGGTGAAGGTGCCTCCATATAGGGCTGCCTTGCATAGAGCAGGTTCTGCCATCTAAGACAACCTGGAACTACACTAAAGAATGCACTGAGTGCTTTATGTTAAAATGTAGAGTGAGTCATTGCAGTAACACAGAGATGTTTGGGACTTAAGTAAATTTTCTTTTGTCCTTTGCTGGAGTAATGAGCTTCCACTTAGCTCCAAATTCTAGTTTTGGCTTATCTGGAGGTAGCTTGCTTACAATCGTTACTAATATGGCTGGGAGCAATTATGGTGCAGATTGTTATTCCAGAGGTTCCTCCTGGTCGGAGTAGGAAACACAAGGCTCCACAACTCCCTGTATTTGTTGCAGAACCTGTTACACCTAGCAACTCCTTTGTCGGAACTGAAGAGTACATTGCCCCTGTAAGTCTCTCCAATCTGATCTCTCTATCTGGGATTTCCCTTCACCAAATATTGCTTCAAACATAGGTACATCAGACTTCTTTTCAATTTCTTATGTGCTCATGGGATTGCAGGAAATCATTACAGGACAAGGGCACAGTAGTGCAGTGGATTGGTGGGCTCTTGGTATGTGTCTTTTTTTTCCCTCATGACTATGCTCAGCAGAAATGTAGATTCTCCTAAAAGGCTTGTATTATGACATAGAAGAGTAAAGTCACTCCAAAAATGTGTGGCAGGTATTCTGATGTATGAGATGCTTTATGGGCGCACTCCCTTCCGAGGTCGCAACCGCCAAAAGACATTCACAAATATTTTGGAGAAAGATCTGACTTTTCCTGCTAGCATCCCTGTAAGTGTTGAAATTGTGTGTTGCCATCTTTACTTTGAAATCGCTCATTATCCTAGAACAATGCAGTGAAAGTCAGCACAGCTGGTGAAAGCCCAATGGGGTCACTGGAATCTTTGCTTATGCCCAAAATCCAGAAGCATTTTTTGGGAGTTGTCCACATGATCTTGGGAAGATGTGCTGTCCAACTCCAGATGTGAGTTTAAGACATGGGACTTAAGAAGCTCATGGCAGGAGGAGAAAGAGTGTTGTTTGAGGTAGCAAAAGACTCTTGAGGATACTAGTCATATGGAATCATGTAACAGAGTGGAAGTGAAAAGAGAATCCTAAATTGGATTTTTGCAGGTAAGTTTGGTAGTGAGGCATTTCATGAGAGCACTGTTACAGAGAGATCCAAGCAAAAGGCTTGGGTCACGCAGAGGTGCCAATGACATAAAAGCACACCCATTTTTGAGAGGGATCGACTGGCCACTTATCCGCCACGTGGTATTCCAATCCTCTCTTCCTCTAAATTCCTTGTTTCTCCTGGTCCTGTATGGAAGATGGTCACTTTCACATCAGTTCACCATTAGTGATGCAGTGAGCAAGACATCTCAATGAAGACAAGCAGTTTTCCCTACCATTTGACTATGATGCATTTCAATGGGTGTCTGACAGGTGCCTCCACCACTTGATGCTCCATTGGACCTAACTACAACACAAGTGGAGGCAGATGACAAGGGAGTAGAAGTGCTAGAATGGGAAGAATCTGAAGCAACATGAGATGTCACATCTGACACTTTTTATTGTTGTAAGTTCATATTTTCACAAATTTTTTTTCCCATATCATTCCATACTTTTCTGACAATGGTGACAATTACTTTTGCTGCCTCTTTTCTGGGAACCTGGAGTCTTCCAGAGGATAAATCTGGCTTTGTCTAAACAGTTGTCAAAGCTTTCACAGTGTAAAAGTAAAAGTGTTGTGACTTGATGGAATAGGCATCAAGAGGATTACTTTCATCAGGCTGATAGGACTCAGCAAATCAAGTGCCTTAAGCCATCAAAGTAGATTGCTGTATTCCTTTCAATTAATGTTTTCTCCTCTGTGTATATCTTACACAGTGTATTTGCTTTGGCAATTTCTGTCTGCTGGTCCGATGTTAGGTATGTTGAACAATTCTATTCGTATAGAGGTTGTTGCATTCATGAATCAAGCAAGTTAGAGGGTTCATAGCGGGGGGTGGTCTTGAGAGCATTGGTATGTGGGCCTCTATTAGTGTTTACCACACCCAAAATCATGTACACCCATGAATGTGAGTGGACAGTAGAGAGTGAGGGATCATTTAATGCCATCATATTGACCAATTATTTTGACTGGCCAATGCAAGGCAATTATATTTCTTCACTGGCCCTTTAGGAGAGTGCTGGATCCAATGCATATTTTAACTTCAAATTCATGCCATTTGAGGCTTGAATTTCATGCAAATTGCAAGTTACAGGTCATTATTGTGCTGTTGGTGGAGATGCTGTACGGGGTGCAACCATCACTGACCATTGACAGCATGCGTGTACAACTGACATTTGCAGTTTCTTTACAAAAAGTTCAATGAATAGTGTGCGGTCCATGGAAGATAGAACAAGCATTCATCTATTTCTTGAAAAGAGAATTGAAGGTAGAGAGTCAGAACTTTTACATAAGGTAAGAAAATATGTCAACACACGGGACTTTGCCAATGAGGTTATATGAGCATCCTTGTTTTGTTTTACTTTATACAACATTGTCCACTTTTACTTAAGCTTGTTTGTTAAATTAAAATAGTATAAGATTTTGTTTATCTATATGGCAATATGTCGGAGTTTGGATGATAAAGAACACATGTTTCCTTTAACTTGTATGTCCTCCTCAAGGTTTAAAGCTTAAATATAATGAATTTTTTCTTTTCTAAGTGTGAATGTGTGACATGCCATTCCTAATGTACCTCTGTGTTGTGATGTACATGTGTTATCAACCTTGATGAAGGCGTTAAAACCATGAATGAACATGGGATGGTAAAAGCAAAAATGGATATGAAAGTAGAAAAGAATATTCAAGATATATCATTAACCAAATAACATAACAACTACTAACCAACAATACTAGTCCATGTGAACTGGCCATACTTTGAGAACATTAATCAATCAACACTATGAAATTAATGGAAAATAATTAACATACACAATCTTGTTCGTTTTCAGTTGATATGTTTTGTTGTACATATGGATAGACCTTGCAAAGAAATTGTGCAAACATTAAATCATAATGTTTTTTTTTTGTTCATGCATTAATGTTACATATGACAATGTTAGACAAAAAATTAAATCAAAAAGTGTCCACAACTCTAGCCTTGGGCTTATGACCAATGTGGGGCCAAATCAGAAAGCGAGCCAACAACAAGCCCCAAGGCATGGCAAGGAGAAAGGGAGAAAATGATTCCCTTAACAAAGGAACTAAATGTGAAAGTTTAAGGTTATTCCAAAAACTTCTAAGATGTGCTTCCTATTTTGAATCTCTAGATCATCAAAGAGTTGTGAGTATATTCACAAATTGGTTTGAACAAGTGAATTATGTTCAAATTGAATTTTTCAAATTTTAGTCACATGTAAAAATGATTGAAATTTTGGTGTGACGTTTTGGTTACATGTAAAAAAGCAAACTTGCAGTCACATGTAAATTTTTTACATGTGGCCAAAATTTCAATAGCCATTAAAAAAAATTGCATACAACCAAAATTTTCATTACATGTAAAAAATATTAACACATGACCAAAATCTTCGTCACGTTTGTTCAATTTTGAATGTGCAACCACAATTTCGGTTTTTACATGTGGCTAAAATTTCAATAGCCATTTAAAAAATTGCATACAACCAAAATTTTCATTACATGTAAAAAATATTAACATGTGACCAAAATCTTCATCACATTTGTTCAATTTTGAATGTCCAACCACAACTTCGGTCATGTGTTTAAAAAATTTGATAATTTTGTTCACATTTAATTAATTGCATGCAATTGAAACTTTGGTTGCATGTGAAAGACAATCTACTTGCAATAGCAATTTTAATCACATGAACATCAAAGTACATGCGACCAAATTCTATTTTATTAAGTGAAATGTTTAAATTTTTTATTATATATTTTTAATTAAAATATATTTAGTTTTGCATCTGCTCTTATGGTGAAGTTGATGTGCTAAATGTGACCTCAACATTACAACTAGCATGAAATTACCATGTCATGTCTATTTGAACAATTGGCCAAAATTATTCTCAAAATTATTTTGGTCAATAGACAATGCTTATATGTGTGGAGGATGTCAACAAGGTGAATAACAATTCAAACCAAGTAGTAATAGGGGTTAGAAACATTAATTGTTTTCTTATTTTAATCTCATCATCTCAAGTTCATTGTGATCACTTTGGAATTTCGACTAATTATATATCATACCAAGAAACTTGTTCCAAGTAAATGTTATTATGCATTATGGACATTTAAATCTATGTTAATGTTTATTGGTTGTCTATATTGTTCACTAAGTAGTACCGTATACCATTTCAAGTTTGGCACAATTTATATCATTTTCACTTTTGCCAAAATTTTCAGAAAAAAACAATGTTGAATGTTAAAAATCTTGAAAATTCAATCAAGGCGGCCAGATTTGAATCCACGACCAACTCAACAAACTGAGGAAGCCTTTCATTAATCCAACCAAAAGCACAACATGAAATTGATGAAAACATTAGTAATATTATTGAATTTACTCCTTATTTGTCAAAAATTTCAAAATCAAAACTTCAAGCATTGAATTAGAATTTTCAAATTATATTAATCATTTGGCACACTAATGCCAAACCTAAAAAGGTACTACAATATATGTCATTTGGTAGTTGCATGGTAACGATTATAGATGGTAGTCTACTTTATGCAAAATTGGGGATCTTTATCAATATGCACAAAAAGTCAATTCATAGAAGCAAAATACATATAGATATATATTTTTTGGGTACACTCATTCTTCTTAGTTGTTGTGATTTTTTTTTCAATTTTTTGAGGTAAAGGGGGCATACCTAAATTTGGCTACAAGTTAAAACCCTAAGTTCAAAGTTTTAGGAATCCCAAGATGTTCTAGTGACAAGCTAGAATCAATGTTTAAATATGGCTGAGAACTTTCTACCTTGAAATTTGGCTACTTTGGTCAAAAGTTTTCAAACAAATCCTTTGTGGTCTTCACAACCTTTTTTTTAAATTCACAACCCTTTCACCAAGTGATGAAATTTAATCACAAAGAAAAACATTGATTATGAGTACTAGCTTTTAAATTTGAAAATAAATAATTATGGTTTGAAGGGGTAGTTCAAGGTGATACATTTTCCTTCATTTGTTGTTTATTCCAAACAAATATATCACAAAGAGGTCCATGAAAGATCATAGTAAAGGAAAATATATAATAAGACTTACATATGTATGATGTTCACATAATTACAATTTCATCTTAGTTATAGGAGGACTTTTTGTAGGTTTCAAGTGTAAAAATGCAATATTCATTCAAACATGATTTTATATGTTTTTTGATGCCCAATTGGGAAAAGAAACAAAGTCCCATAACCTTGAGACTATATTGAAAGTCCCTAGAACAAAGTATTGTATAAAATGATGAATTTATTCTTATTTTCAAAAAAGGAAGTACTTGACGCTTTAAATCCTACCAAATATATTTTCTTCTACTTTTTGAAAAAACCATTGATTAAGATAAAGAGTTGTTTACTTTATCATGTTTGGACCCATTTATTAAAGATGTCTAAAACTGTGTTATGCATGAGCTATCAATTATGTTGTTCACAATATAATTATATTTGTGTCTATGTAGTGAACATCATATTATTATTAATAGTTCCTTCAATCAAATGTAAAATGTTCATGCGTTGCTTGTGTGGTTAGAAAACCCCAAGAAAATGATTATGTTGATGTACAATGAATAGATCCTTGGGTGGTTTTGCCATGAAAGGTGGGATGACATTGTTGATGAGGCTAGTTGTGTGGCCAAACAACAAGAATGAAAATTTAAGTACTAGAATCACAAGATAAATGAAAGAATTGTTAAAAAGTTTTTTAACCTAACACAACAATGAACCTTCACATCTCCTTTGTTCATTCAATACAATTGTAAAGGTTTGTTGACATGGGAGATGCTAAATGTAATCACCATATGCCATCACATTCAAGTGTTGATGGAAGTTGTAGGTCAAGAAGTTATGGCTTCATGATGCGTAGAAAGGTATCATCTTTGAATCATTTGCTAAAGCATTTGTTCTTACTAGTGAATAGGGGATGTGTGATTCTTAGGAAGATGTAAAATAGATCTACATAACCATTGTAATTCTATGTGTTGAAGGACCAAATGGAGTTGATGTGCCACTCCAAGATATCAACATGAAAAACATCATTGTAAACGATAGGGGTGGGAGAAACTTGGGTTTCTTATCAAAAAATGTTGTGACATCTAATGAATATTTGGAGACTTTGTAGCAAAAAATAAATCAAAGAACAAAAAATGAAAAAAATAATGTAAGGAGAGTAGTTGAGTCACTTAACTTGGTTGAACAAACAATTCAATGTATGGTTGAAATGCATGTCAAAAGAAACTTCAAGAAATGCATACCAACAATTAAAGGAATAGAGGACAAATTCCATCACAACTTCGAAGTTGGTTCCAAAGTTTGTCATTGGGTTATATAAAATTGAACTTTACAACACCAAATCAAGTAAATGCTAGAGTTAGGCTAGTTGGGGCACATGTAAAAGGTCATGTGTGCAACAAGGTTACAATGACCTACACATAGTAACCAACAACAAATGAATGGGGAGAGGATCAAGATGAAGAAGAGAATGACAAAAGGGGGGGGGGATCAAGATGACATGAAAGGAGGGGGTTAATTAGAATGAAAAAGAAGAGGAGGACGAAACGGTGATTAGGACAAACAAAAGGAGGATAAACAAACCCATTAAAGATGTCAAATGCACTTTGTAGGTCAAATGCTATTGATAAATAATAAATTCTTGATGAAAAGAAAGAAAAAGATGAACCAAACCTAAAATTCAAATCAAAACCTAAGATTGATTGAAATTGAGACTAAAATGAAACCAAGACCATAATGAACATATTTCCTTCACATGGTTAATTTTTAATGAATATGTGAGAACACCCATTAAAGTTTTGCAAAAACGAAATGCAAAACAACCTTGTGATACAAAAAGAAGCATGATGTAACCACAATCTGGCCTATAAATACACATGGGGCCATTGTTAAAAGGACAATTTTGATTAATGTTCTAGGGTACTACAAAAATAACCACAATTTTTTGTAAAAATAACGATAAAGAATAGTTTTGAAACTATTAAAAATAGTCACAAATTATTTAAAATGTCTACCAAAATGTCTATCAAACAATTCAAAAACTATTTATTCAACATTGTTTTTTTGACATTTTCAAAGTGAAAATGACATATTTTCAAATTTTGATTATCAATTGATTTATTTTTGGAAATTTGTTTCTAAGGGCTATAAAATAGATTTTTTAAATATTCAATTCAAAATATATTTGAAGAAGTTATGAACCATCAAAATTTTCTGTTGAATTGTTTATTGAATTGATTATTAAATTGTTTATTGAATTGTTAACAAACACTACCAAATTGCTTACCAAACTTCATCTTTTATGATGATTTTAGTAGTCAAATCATATTTGATTAAAACAAGTGATATGACATTGAATTTTTTTTTTTAACAATTATATGAAAGGCTTTTTAAAAGCTCAATCTAAACTTTGTTTAGGGAAGTTATGAATTTTCAATTTTTCATCACCAAAATACTAGTATGGCGATGGCACTTGCCAACAAAGACAACTCTATTATTTTGTTAAGTGTACAACCCTATTGTATTTTGAATAACAATTGACTTTTGATGGGACAATGTCCATTTAATAGGGGTATTAGCCAATTTCAAAACCAAAATTGCCTTTACAGAAAGGGTAATGGTGGTTTCAAAAATGGACAACATTGATTTTTTTTCTTAGTATTAAAGGTGTAGATTCTTAGAGAGAAACATCGTCTCTTTTAATTTTTTTAGATGTTCTAAGAAAGATCACCTCTTGAGATGTTTAAAAAGATTAATTTTTTTCATTGAAATAAAGAAATAAACATTACAAAACCTTTGTGTCCATCTTTATAATTTTGTTTTAATTTTGAACTTTCTTGTACACAATTTTTAGATCAATTTGATTGTTGGCCACAATTTGTGTCCTTTTGCAATAACTTAAATTAAAGTTTTTTGAACCACTTTCAAAGGTTTGCTTATTTTTGGCAACAAGTTCTATAGATTTAAGTGTAATGAATGCAAGCACAATAATGTGATACATATCCTTACAATATTACCCTTTAAATTGAATTTTTTTTCGCAACTTGTAAAATTGTTTGATAATTGTTCTTCCAATGTAATGTTCTTAAATTTTCTATTATTTACTTTTGCTATAAACAAGAGTCCTTTGCATATTTGATTTCACCTTTGTGATTTTTTTTGAACTAAAATTCCTACTTATTGATGAATGTGCACGATTGTTTATAGGAATTAGTTGTGGTCTACGGCTACATCATATTGTACTTTTGATGTGCAAAATGAATAATATGAACATGTCTTTTTTCCTTCATTGAGCTTGGTCATATACGTAGGCCTTTGCCCATTCAAAACATTGTAACATTTGTAATCAATGTGTAACAAGTTTGATCGCCATTATGGGTGAATGATAATATTTCCATTTATCATATCAATTTTTTTCTTTGTGCCTACTTTTAATGTTTGTAGAAATAGTACCTTCATGTTGACATCATTGTGATGTCATTAAAAATTATAAAGAAATAATATTGGAATATATTACAAATTTAGAATGCAAGGGTGCATTTTGTTTAGATCTATCGATCATAGAGTTTTCCTAATTTATGGGGTTTGATCTCCAATTGTTAACCCCATTTTAGGGTTCAATTCTAGTATTGCCTTTCTACGAGGGTGCTTGTAAAGTTAGTAACATAATTAATTTCCCTTCATCTTTCTTTTCCATTGGTATGGCATAAATGCAACTAGCTCCTTGCACAATCAATTTTGCACCTTAGATGTCCTAAATTGAGATCTAAAACCTTAACATTATATTAAAAATTACGAATGTATAGGTTTTTGCTTACTTGGAAACAAGTCAACTTGGCCAATAATATTGCATACATAGTTGGGAAGTGTTAGGCATGGGACTTATTTAAAATTTACTAAATTAATTTTTTTTCACCTACATGGCACCAATGTATTATTGTAGCCTAGGGTTAGTTTCCACATTGATAAAACAAATAATTTCTTTTTTCAAAAAATGAATTCTTTTTTTAATTTTGAAATTATATTATTTTCCATCATCTACTATACTATTGTGATATGAATAGTGAAATGATTCAAAATGGTGTCTATGATAATTATGATGATTTTCAACATGTCAACTTCATATTTTCACAAAATTTCATTTCATTATTTTGAGGATTATTTAATGATGAAACTGACCTTAGGGTAAGGTAATTCATGCTACTATTTTTTTTACTATGTAATGTACTAAGTTGCTAGTGTCAAATAACCATTTTTTAAATAACCCTTCCTACTTCTAAGCCAATATTGGCTCATTGTGGAGGTAGCTTGTCTAGGACATGGGCAAAAACTTTGGCTTTAGAGGCAACCACCACGTTGCTTGTTACTTGAAATCCTAAATGAGGTGTTAAAAGTAAAATGAAATGTTAAATAGGGTTATTACAACAAAAAAAAACAAACAAAGTGCCCAAGTAATGTGTTAAAACCATGTTTATAAGTAGTTGTAGTTATTACACATTGAACTATTAGTTCATTCCAAAAAAATTAAAAAAACAAATTCAAACCATCAAATCTAGCAATCCCATTGGCCTTTACAAAAAAACCTTTAAACCTACACATAACCTTCCTCCATTGAGCATTGAAAATAATGGTCCTTTTTTCCTATTTTCATTGGTCCTTGAAAATTTTCACAAACATAACATACCCTATATATTATTTTGCCCTACCTAGTTGATTTCGTTGTTGATTAATCCTTAAAATAGTGAAACAAACAATTTTTTCAAATATGAATGTGAAGTGTGAAAAACCATTTTAATTATTGCATGTTACAATCTAAATAATTTCATTCCTCCTATAACAATATCATAGTAGATCATGAAAAAAATAATAACTTAAAAATAATTTAAAAATCATGATTTTGTGCACATAAGTATGTATGATCCCTTGCCATAAACTTCCTTTTTGAAATTTCCCTCACCGATTAAGATTCAAGCAAAACAATCAATTTAAGAAACATATATTTAAGAAACATTTGACAACAAAAGACAAGGAACCATTGGAGCTTGTAAAGTTCTAAAGTAATCTCTCACCCCTATTGCACATAATATAAGAGATCTAAACAATAATTTTTTTTTTCCATTAGATATTGAAATAAAATATTGCAAAAATTTGGTGGTTGCTAGAGTAGTTGGGTGATTCTTTAAGATTATAATGGGGAGGGTTGGCAAGTTGGAGACATGGCTAGGAATTTGGCCCACATTGTGATGAGAGTGTTAATTTTGCATGCTTCATTGGTGTATTTGAGATGTGTTTTTTTGGAGTGTTCAAATTTGTGGATGATCACAATATATGTCAAAAAGAAACTTAGTCCTAATGATGTACATCGTGTGTAACATTCAATTTAATATTGAATAAAATTATTTGTATCATTTATAAATGTGTTTCATATAAAGGCAACTTTTTGCATGAGTTTGATTTCTTTGCATCTTTTGAGCTTGTAACGAGTTGGAGAGGCCGGTTAAGCTATATTGAAAAAAAAAAAAAAAAAAAAAAATTTTTAAAAAAATAAAAAATAAAAAAAAAAAAAATTAATAAAAAATTCAAAACACCCCAAAAATTAAAAAAAAAAAAAAACAAAAAAAAAAAAAAAAATCCAATCTGAAAATATAATTATCACAATGAACATGTACTAGAAAAGGCATAAAACATTGGTTCAATATGAGAATCTAAAACTATTAATTAATTATTAAGACTTATTATGTAGGGGCAAAAGGGGCCTTGTTGCTTAATACTAGGTGCACATGTGGAGGCTATCTTGAGAATATACCACCTGGAATTTGGATGCCTTACTTCTTCTTTTTTTAAATTGCATGAATTTCTAAATTTTGATTGCCATCACAATCAAGGTCAATGGATTTTTTTTTAATTTTTTAATTTTTTAAAAAGATTTTTTTTTTTTTTTTTTTTTTTATATTTTTAAACCGACTTTTTTATTTTTTTTTATTTTTTAAAAATAAAAAAAAATAATAATCATACAAAAATTAACATTAATTAAAAAAAAATATAAAAAATATAAAA
>Ga0116231_10004497_pt1 | contig 28205 bp, 25 predicted proteins | sample S1TSphgellanicum_2_FD_89695 | JGI IMG/M metagenome (GOLD analysis project Ga0116231, IMG submission 89695) | Host-associated microbial communities from peat moss isolated from Minnesota, USA - S1T2_Fd - Sphagnum magellanicum MG | ecosystem: Host-associated > Plants > Peat moss > Unclassified...
AGTTAACCCAATTCTCTCACATGTCAATCACACATTTTCAATATTGGACCTTCGAATCGGACCCCAAGCCTTTGATTACACTCATCATAGCTTAGAAATTTTATTGATTTTTAATATGAAAAAAAGGTCCAATTCAAGCTTCAATTTGATCCCTGGGCTTTTGATCCTTGGACCCTTGTCTATTATTACCTGCTTATTTCACGATTATCCCCAAGCTTTGATCTAGAGTCTGTTGTTTCTAAGAATCCAACAACAACAAACAAATAAACAAGTTATGCATAGCGATGATTTTACCTTTTTTTTCCCATCCAAATTCATGATCATGTCACCTGTGCATAAAAACCAGTGGAAAATTACAGATCAACTCAGTTGTAAAGACCTGCACTGATTTTTCAAGTGTGACCGAAGAGCATCTCATAGAGAGTATTTTTCCTTCAATTTGTGGGGCATTTCAAAAAATGGAATGTTTATTGTCAGGCCCTTATTCCAATAAATTTGGGACTTGAGGACTGTAGTACATTGACAGCTTAGACACATGTTTGTCAAATAATTAATTAATTTTTAAAATTTTCATTTTGATACATAGAATATTCTTAAAGATTCAATATTTTCTTTCATTATATATATATATATATATAATTTTTTAAAAATTTTATTTTAAAGTTAAAAATTTCAACATTTCTAATATAAAATATTTAGTGTTGAAGCTGCCAAGGTAATATAGGGTAATTCAAATTCTGGAGAAAAGCATTCATCACAAAATTTAGGGCAGCCCAATTGCTTTTCTTTGGGCTGTTGAAATAAAATTTTCTTGGAACAATTTTGAGCAGGTGTTGAATTAACTAGCTAGCACTACTTCACATTATGGTGCATTCACACTTGATGTTAAGTCAGTGTTAAATGAAAATCTAGGTGGCATCCTAGGTGGCACATAATGTTAAATGGGTGATGGTTTAATGTTAAGTGAATGTTAGTTTAACATAAAATTTTACATGATAACTAGGTTTTAATTTTAAATGGCTACCATGGTGTTAAGGGAACTCAACACTAGAGGTCCCTAGCACCAAGTGTGAACGCACCGTAACTAACTGACAGGTTAGTTAATAATTTGCAGCGTACAGATAGGTACTTTGTAGGTTAGTTTGGCTAGTTAGTTAGTAGTGATTGAGCTTTTTAACCCAGTAGACGACGGAGAGATAGCAACGTACAAAGGGACAAGACGAGTAAATTAACTCATGTAATTAACGTTAATGGGGGCGTCTCCTCGTTTGAATGCTAAAAATACGTACAGTTAGTTAATTATTTACCAACAGGCGTGGTGCGGCGGTTAATGAACTTTCATTTTAAAAAAAGAAAACTTGGGGAACAAGCACAGTTTCGGGGGGGTGCACTCTATGACCTTACTATTTATTTTTATTGCGCCATTCAATGCCATGAGCCAATTAATAAAGCCTATTTATTTGTCCAAATTACCTCGTCTTTTTTAAGCCCATTATTATTTCAGGAATGCCCTCCCTAGACCCCTCCTCCGGAGTCCTTTACTTTCGGAACGCCCTCAACTTGGGACCTTACTCAGGCCCTTTAATTCGGAAACGCCCTCAACCTGGGGTTTTTTTTTACCTAGGCCCCTAATTTGGGAAATAGCTCTCATGTTGGGGCCTTACCTAGGCCCTGTATTTTTGGAAATGCCTCCAGCTTAGGTACCTTAAAGTTGTAGTTCTGACCTCAACTAGTGGTAAGTAAGAGTTATATCTCAAATTTAGAAAAACAGTTTAAATGATGAATTCATTGAAGGATGTTAGAGCCACTCTATCCAGGCCATGGTGAACTTGCACCCACTAGCACACTAGTTGGTTGTTTTATCTATTGGATGTCATCGTTTTTTCATCTTATACTTCTCCCCCAGCTAATCACACCTTGTTAATTGAGTTATTCTATTTAAGACTTCTACCTAGTTGTACTTCTTTTGTCCACCCCACCCCCCTCCCCCGCCAACCCCAAACCTTTTCTCCCAACTAACCTACTAGGTTGGTTACCTACTATTGTAGGGTAAAGCCCTAGGGTGGGAGCATTCTCAAAATAAGAGGCCTAGGGCGAGGTGATAGCCAAATCTAGCCTTGCATTTTGAGAATGCCCCTCACCCATGGGCTTTACCTGTTGTAAATCACTAAGCAAAAATTATCATGAATCAAACCTATGTAAATCACAAGGTGTTGAATGGGAGGGCTCTTATGCCTACTCCTCAATAGTGGGAGGGAAATGATAAATATAAGGTGCCCTCCACATAAATTACAATTTTTTTCCACGTGATTTACAACCTACTTAACAACATACTTACTTGTTGATTATCTACTTACCTACTTACAACAAACCTACTACATATTGATTACCAACTTACTTAAACAATTTACCTAAGCTTTCTATCCACTAATATAGCCTTATTCACATGGGCCCAGCTACCTGCCTGCCTACATATTATCCCTTAAACTTACTAAACCTATCACCACAAAAAGATTGAATGTTGTCATCACCACATGTAGGTATTACAAAAACCTTGGTGTCTTCCATTTAAATATTTTTTAACACTTTGATGATGACATAAGGTGAACCCCAAATGTACACATTACACAAAGCTATATTGCAATACATTTATTTTTGAAGCATATTCTTAATTATCAACCACCATCTAAACATAGGTTTCAACAAAAGGTGGGTAGCAAAATGTAATATTTTTATGTAGTTAGAAATTTTAATCATAAATATCAAAATATCGAAGTATTTAAGTGATTGTAATATCTTCATATAACATTAAAAGCTTAGAACAGCAATGGGAAAATGCTTAAGGTAGTGTCCTATCTTATTGTTAATTCATTTTCTTGGGATTTCTTATTATTTTGTAAGATTTTATTTTTTAGGGTGGGTGTTTACTCTTTTAGATTTATTTTTATTTTTTCTTCTTTCATTAAATTTCAATATATGTCATTTAAATATAAAATTAAAAATGTATGTAAATCTTGTAAGATTAGCCCAAATAAACAATGCATAATTTGTGACCCACATGTGGGTATTACATTTGGTCCCATTACATGTGTGTGTATGTGAAGGATCACAACATGACAAACCAAATTGCAACACATCAAACCATGAAAACAATGAGAACAAATCAACCACAACAATTCACATAGTGATATTTTTATCCATATCACATAATTTGCTAAGTTAGGTACCTTTTTTTTTTAAATTGAAATTTTGGGTACATTCTTTTCACTTGTATTTTAAATAGTAAAAAAAAATTATATTATTGGGGATACATTTAAAACAAACTAAACAACATGACCATTGATCAACAAAAGAAACCAAAAGCCCTTTTAACAAGTCGAATACACAGACCAAAAATAAATAAATAAAAACTTCTCAAGCAACATAGCAAATAGAAAACCATGAATTATTGCACTCAAAGGAAACTTCAACCTAAGTCAACATAACATTAAGCAAAAAAAAACTACAAAAGTTTTTCATGATCACATTTACACCACAAAAATCAATGGAGACAAAAAAGTCATAAGGGGCATCAATAATAACAAAAATAAGTAAAGAAAGAAGGAAAAGAAGGAGGAGGAAGGAGGAAAAAACTTGAGCTTCTTCATTCACTTAGGGTTGTAAAATACTTTTCTCCTCCATGAATATCAATGAGGCTTTTCTTGCACAAGCACTTCCTCTTCAAACTTGAACCTCCATGTTGATGGTAGTGGCAAGAAAGAAAGGGGGGCAAAAGAAAAAGGTGATGATGGCAACAACCAAGAAAAAAGGAAAGGGGAGGGAAGGAAGTAGGTGGAAAAAGGAAGGCTTAGAAACTTACTGGATTGGGGATGTTGTGGGATTAGGGTTTTAGTTCATCTAAGAGTGATTAAAATGATGTGATGTAAAACTAATGTTAAGAACTTTCTGTGAATATATGGATGTGGATGAAAGGAAAGAATCAACCTTAATTAATGATGGGTGTGTGGCAAAAGACATCAAAATATGGGATAGTTATTCATCATGAATTGTTGAGGGTGCCACGAGTTTTAATGTTCATTATTATTTTTTGTGTTTTGGGTGTGTTTTATTTATTTGTAGGTTTATTGTGTTTGATGTTTGCTCTTCAATTGAGCTGAACTATTGAATTGTTTTGGTGATGGAATGGGTTTGTAGCTGTTTTTGGTTGGCTCTTGAATGAAGAATGTGGATCACGGAGCTAAAGACCGGTTGGTGCAATAGATTTGGTGAAGGTGGGTGACGATTAATGATAGACTATAAATAGGGGAATGCATGTCTTCTTAAAGGCGAATGGAAGAGATGAACTCAATGTTCATTTTGATTGTTGTTAGAAAGTAAGAAGTTTTGGTGATATATTGTATTTGAAAATAGAAAGGAAGAATGCCTTTTTGTTAACATCTTCTTCTATCTTGAAATAATGTTTTCCATTGCGTTATAGTCTTTAAAACAAAAGAAAAAGGAGTATTGTTAGGATGTACAAATTGATTCATGGGAGATGATGACAATGTCTAGAGCTTTTTAAATGGTCCATGTGGTTTGTTTGTGGATTTTTTAGTTGTTGGGAATCTTGAAAGGACCTATCAATTTGGCTGAATTTGGGAAAGAAAATATTGATTAATTTGTGGGAGCTTCGAAGAGAAAGGGATTTCAAGTCTATTTTTGGGTGCATGGGAAATTTTTTGGAATATCACCTTTTATCTTTCTATCGAACTTCTATTTTGAATGAATCTAGTGGAAATAGGCGGGGTATGTGAAGTCAATGTTCTTATCTATAAACAACGACATGATCAACGGGCTTTTAAAAGGAAGCCAAGAGAATTCTAATTCCCTAAAGTTTTATGGTTTAGATTTTGAACATAATTTTAAAAAAGAACAAGACCTTGTTTATGTAACAAATGTTGTGATACTTGTTAATTACATAGAGTAACAATTCTAATGTTGCTATGATTAACACATGTAGGGGCTTTTTGTTTAAGTTATCCCCCCCTTCTTTTTGGTGACAATGACCTCATCTCCAACTTGTGTTGGTGGGTGTTGTTTCACATGGGTTCCTTGTCTAGATTCAACATTTGGATTTATATTAATATGTTTCATGTCAAAGATTATTTATTTACAAATTAAAAGCCCCACCCATAAACATGAACAAATAAAATGAACATAAAATGTCATGGATAATAAAATATCATAACCCATTATTATCAAACCATTTGGGCCAACCAATACATTTGGCTAATCAAAAGTAGGTGTTAGATTGTGTAATGACATTTTGTTAACTTCATCATATTGAGCAAAAATGTTGAACCACGATCATTTTGTTGAGCTTGTTGGGTAATTGTTTGTTGATTTTCATTCAAAATATGTTGTGTAGGATGTTGGTAGAAATGTTTTTAAGTAGCACCAAATTTGAAATGGAATCCCACAAGGATCCATTTTGATGATAATTTAGTGGTAGTGTACCATTCAATTTTTTTAAATGATGAATGTGATTAAATTGACAATATAATGACATGACGTAAATTGACAATATTATGTTTTTGACTAATGGGGCCAACATAAATAGGTTTTTAAACATCCCACAATTCATTATGATGGAAACATGGTTTGTTCATTATTACATTGGGCCCAAAATGATTGTAAAATCAAATTCATTTGTTTGAAACGATTAATTATCTTCAAATTCATTAAAATCAACATTATGTGTGTTTATTTTGACCAAAAAAACCTAGTTTTTAAATTAAAGTGAATTTTAAATTGGACACATAACATTTGTGAAACCCATGTGAAATTATTTGGCTTGAAAAATGTGACTAATGTGATTTAAATCAATCATTTAAATATGATTAATTATGTTCATAATGTTATTTTTGATGATGTGACAAAATTAAACCTAAAAATTTATTATTTAACTATTTTTTGAACTAAATTACCAAAACAAATAAAATTAACCTATGAATTTCATCTTCTCATGTGTAGTTTTAATTATTCATATAAAAATTAAGAATATTGGACAACATTTGAAGTATAACAAAATGTCATATTCAAAAATGGAGAATAAAACTGATTTAAAATTTAAAATTTTATTAGAAAAATGAACATAACTCATGTACATGTGAAATTTAAACTAGTTTTATTTTTTAATTAAATTTTTTAATAGCTTCTTTTACAAAATTAAGGACATGAAAATTTTAATTATTTAATTTCATAAATGAAATTAATTTCATTGTGAAATTACCAAAATAGTTTTTAGTACAATTATTATGCTCAAAGGTGAAGGTTCAAAACCCACTTTGAACATATTTGTGAACATATTTTCTAGAAAAGAAAGGGGAGTTATGCACTTTCGCTCCTACACTTCATGATTTATGTATGTTAAATAGGTTCATGATAACATTCACCTTATGTTTTCCAATAAGTAAAGCTCATATATGAAGGACTTTCTCAAAATGTGAAACTAACTTTGCTTGTGCCTCATCTTAGGCCCCTTGATTTTTTGTCTTGTGTAATTTTGTTGTTCATTTTAACTTTCGTTCTTGTGTTTTTGAGTTTTTGTGTTTGTTTTTTATTTTTTATTATTTTTATGTAAGTCTTATGTCTCTATTTTGGGTGAAGAATGAGATATTTTATTATGAACATTTGTGTGCATGACCATTCTTTCATGCCAATATTTCATTTTTGTAATAAAATTGCCTAAACCATCTTCCATGTGAAAAATCATGATTCATGGGTGTAATCATCCATTTGCCTTTGTGAAATGAATGTTTCGTATATCTAATGCCATAATTCTCATGAATGAAGTGGCATGGTCACAAAACATGGCCCTTTTTTGTTTGCATTTTTCAATAATTTGTATCACATCACATAAATGTGCAAATGTTCTTTCCATTGGAACATTTGAACTTTTTAGTTCATTAGATCCTCCAACATGATCCATAGAAAGCTTACATTCATTCATGGGGGTGATCCCACTAATGTCGGTGACCCCTTCTTCACCTTGAATACCATCATTTTTAGCATCATCATCACAAATTTCCAATGTCACAAAATCATAAAACTATATATATATATATATAATCAATGTGTCTTTTCTACTTATGATGTCTTGATGTGAAGTACATATAATTTACATTTTAACTAAATCCATTTAATTGTTGTGATGTAATTTTTCATAAAATTATGTGATTTTTCTACGAACCTATGAAACATGGTAAGTTTGTGTGATGATTAAAATAATCCAAATCCTCTCAAATATGTTGTGCCCATCCATAACATGGGTGTCATGCCTCCATGTTCAAATCCAAACCATGTTTTAGAATAATCTATGACATACTTTTGGGTAAGATTGGTGCATGTAAAAATAATAATAATTTCATGCTTACATAAATTGCTTTACAATTGCCATGCACATATGCAACATGCATATTTAGTAAATGGAGATGTCATTTTATATGTGACATTGCCAAGGTGTTGGCTTCATACCATCCAAGCACTATCACTTTCAAGTTTTTATTAGTAAACATGGGTAACCAGAATCAATGTCACCTTCTCCACATTCTTTTTCACAATGCATTCCACGACCTTGTTCTTTACAAATATCCTCTTCTTCATTTCCAAGGTGTGCAATTGTCACCTCCCCACTAACCAATCAATTTAATGCCCTTTGAAACCTTTTGTTTTAAGATAAAACCATTGTTTCAATACACCATGGTAAAACGCGTGCTCACTTGTGTATATTGGTTGGAATGTGATTTGTCAAAGACCAATCATTTTCAAATCTAAAAAACAATGCACATTGTAATAATTAAATCATGGCCAACTAAGTGACTCAAGAACAACCATTAAAAGGTTTAGATGATAAAACACGCAAAATGCATTAAAAGATAAATATTTGGATGTGTTTGGAGTAGGTCATAAAAGGGAAAACAATGGATATGTATGATAATGAATATTAACAATGATGAATGGAAGCAAGTTTACATACCAAATTGGCAATAGTAAGTCCAAAAGTATTGAGCCCATGAATCATCAAGCCTATATCATTCAAAACTCTCAACCATCTTTTCTCTCCCACATCCATTGAAGGATTCAATGTTCTCATTATAATTGATAAACATGTACATGACCTTATGAAGGTAATCAAATATTTGATGATTTATATCCTTGATTTTTTCCATTGACCTTTAAGTGTCATGCTTTGAAAACATGCCATGCACAAAGGAAAATGGGCATATTATCCCAATTCCACACAATCCTATTCATGCACATAATTTTCACATTAATAAAACATGTACATCCAAAATCATTAATATGTAACTATGTAAACGACTTGAAAAGGAATTCAAAAAGGATGAAAACAAAATAGTCCATTCATAGTATTGCAAACAATTATTGTCAAGCATCATCAATGATGCAATAAAAGGGTTTCCACTTGGGCATGTTTAATATTTATGGGAATCAACCACTTCACTAAATTTTCACATGTTTGTCAACTTTTGATGATCCAAACCTCCAACATTTCAATGTGATATGTATCAAACACCATCATTGTGAATAAATGAAACTTGACATTATTGGTGCCAAATGTGACATCCATTGAAATAGCCCCATTGTGGTCAAATGAAAGCATGGATTGTAGTTACTCTAATGTTTGGATCTTTATGGCGAATGGGACTAGAATCCCATTAACTTCATTTGCATCTAGAAAATGAAACATATCCTTGGCATTATTGTACACCCAAGTTTGAATAGAAATGATTAGGGTTTTGTGCAAGCACCAACTCTTTTTCTTATGTTTTCGATCTAAATAAACAATGTCTTGTTATTTAATGAAATCATCCCTTGTCTTTGCTTCCCCACCATTAATCCATTGCCACCAAATTGCTTTATGTTTATCATAGATTTGTTTGACAATGTGTCTCAAATTCAATTGAATCCAAATGTGATCCTTCAAAGATTGTGACATTTGTGAAACATGATGAAACATATAAGTCACAAATTCAAGGTCATGTTGGTCATATGTAGGTGACCCATTCTTTTGTGTATGTGATCTATGGTATAAAATTATTTCCACTACATCAGGCTATGTGTATAATCTCTTGATTGATATAATGAGGGTAAGCAACCTCACTTGATAGACCTAGTGTGGTTTGGATCATCATATTGGGTTCATACCCACATTGGTACCTACACCAACATAAAGTCAATCCAAGAATGTATGTTTGTGTGAAATAAAACATTAAAAAGATAAAAAATTACAGGTTAGAATGTCATAGTTACCACATATGCCCGAGTTGGTTTTTCATAGTTGGAAGTTTGACATCCTTTTGTGGAGGAAAATTTCAATGTTTTTTCCACTCCACCAGGGGGGCCATATCCCTTCATTCACATTTTAAAAATTTTAAAATGTGAACATGTGGAATATAAGCAAATTCCATTAGCACATTGTTTTGAATTCCATGTTGTATGCCAATTATCCACATTAAGTCAACATTGAAAATGCTAACTTTGTGGGGTTTTGGATCTCAATTGATTGGGATTTTGCAATCCTTCCCATGTTTGAAGACCACAATGATGTGTACTTGCACCAAAAGATGATTCACAAGTGATATCCACATGTGTTTCTAAACACAACAATGTGCATGGGATTTGAAGTGACAATACAAACATGCTTATCCAAAAACCCACATTGTTCATGGGACCCATAGTTATTAATGGGTTTTTTATAATACATGTATTCTACATTATAACTTCATTAATCGACATCATGAACAACATGCAAGTTTTAAGTAGGTAGGTGTGTAGGTAGGTAAAATGGGCAAATAAGTAGGTACATCCAATATGAAAGGTAGTATGTAGAGTTGGGAAAAGAAACCAAGGAGAAAAAACTAAATGAAAATTTCAAAGTTAAAAAAAAATGGAAAAAAAACTAAGAAGAAAAAAATAAGTCAAAGGTTAACACCAAAAAATACCATGGTGATTAATAGAGCTTCAGGAACTAGATGAAAATTTTCATCCCATCCAATGAATATAACAACGAATTAATGAAATAAAAAACTCAAAAAAAAAAACCTTGAAAAGAAATTTCCATTCGTTTATGCAAGGGAAGTGCCCTTACTATGGGATTTTATCATGTTGAGGTCCCTTCACCCCTGCACGTACTTTAGCAAAGAAACTTCCCCTATACATGACACTAAATAAAAGGCATCAAATGGATCTATTTAAATTGTGAGCCCTCAACTAGGGAATCTTTTCCTACAATTTGATTACACTCACATACAATAATGAAAATAATCAAAAATTTAAAACTATACAATAAGTTGTTTGTGAGGACTTTCCAATTTTTTGGCTAGCCTTTATAGTACCATTGGGAAAAGAAAAAATAAAATAAGTAAAACTTTACATAGTAGACTCGTATTACAATATAGTGATTAGAAACCAACACATTCAAAAAATGTGGGCACCTATATATGTCACGTTCACAACATATGTGGTATTTTTTGTATAGGAAAAGACTCCCATAATAGGCCTTTTTGAATTTGAGATTTTAACATGAGGCTATTAAGTTGAGTGCTAAAATTGAAAATATTAGAATGGCCTATTATGGGAGCTTTCTCTTGCATAAAGTCCTACAAATTTATTTTTCCTTTTAAATTTATTTCCTTTTCGTTGTCTCATTGCCCTAAGATCTTTCTTTTTGATATCTTGTAGCCCTAAAGCTGGAACTTATGATGTTCTTTCTTTTGAACTTTAGGCAAAGCTTATGAAGCAACCTTCCTTCCTTTCCTTCTTCATTTGTTCCCACTTCCTCTCAATTTTTTATTTCTTCTTTTTCCTTACCCAAAGGTTACCCTCCTTCCTCTCCTTCATTTCTTTCCCCTTTTTTTAGCTTCTAGATTGCTTCTTCCTCCTTACCCATTCTCTAATTCTTGTTTTGCCTACTATTTCATTCTTTCCCCCCTTTCTTTCTACTACATTTCTTCTTCTTCCCTTTTCCTTCTCTTATTTTTTCTTTTTTCCTTACTCTTTGTTTTATTTATTTATTTATTTTATTTAGCTATTAAGCTTCTAGTTCTTTGCAATAAAGAGCAACACAACGCATTATATTTTTCTTATTTTCTTTCACTGAATTTTTCAACCTTGTTATTTTCTTTGTGTAATGTTTTTTTTTTTTACATGTTTTTTTGTTGTAGGTGGATGTAGGTTTTTTTGTGAACTTTCAATTCAAATCACTTTCCTTTTTTAATAGCATTGTAATTTTTTAAAATTACATTATATTGCATCTTTTTTTAATTTAGTGTTTTTTTTCTGAATAGTAAATTTTCACATAGTTGTTTTTTTTCCAGGTGTTAAGTTTTCATTTGAATTTTTTGAATTTTTTTTGTGGCAATGTGTGAATTTTTATGAATTCATCAAATAAATTTAAAGTTTTTTCTTTTGTAAGGTTTTTGCCCCTTTTTTCTATTTTTTTCCAACATAGTCCAATGTGTGAACTTGGTGAATCTTATAAAAAGGCTTCTCAAAAAATTTGTAATGATAGCTTTTTCAATGATATTGATTCACTAGTTGCAACTTTTCTAGAATTCCCATCTAGCCAATTCTTTAATGGGGCACAATGACGGTTGGGTTACATAAAAAGAATGTCTCACCCCAAAATCAATCACAAGACATATTTGGAATGACCACTATGTTTAAAAATTCATTTATTTTAGTGAATTTATTTTTTCATTGGATACTCACATTCTTTGTGATTGTTTATGATTTGGATGATTTAAACATGTCCTTAAATGTCCTAGAACAGGTTTCAGAAACGTTGTCCCATTATGCAATTTTATTGAAAAAGAATCAACAAGAATAACAATATTTGTTCAAATTGACTCACATTTTAACCACAAATCAAATAAAGTATGTTCTACATGATGGCATAAAAAATTTGTAAAATAAAAAACAATTTTTTTTTGGAATTGGTAATAGAATCTTGAATTTTCTTCATCAAAAGGGCTACATTAATAAGGACAATTATATTAATTATATTAATGAATATTTGACATTCCAAAGGTTTGGGGGAAGGTATAGGAGATGTGGATCTAAAAAAAAGGACATTTTTTAATGTTTTTACTAAGACTTTGGTACTCCAAATGAAATATTGTCATTCTGGAAATATCTTGGAGTCTTGCATTCCTTTATGGTTTATGTTTCAATAGGACATTCAAAAACAATTTAATTAAATGTTTTCAAATTTTGTAGCACATTTTGGTTGAATGACTAAACATACATGGCATCCTTTCATTGTTTCACATTTAAAAACATGATTTGGCCTCAAGATTTAGGACACAAAACAAGACTGTGTCCTTCATTGTTCTTATTGTGTACCCTAACTATGATTGTACCCAATGTTGAAACTTTTGGATTAAGCCCTCATATGTCGTCCACACCTAATGGTAATGTTTCAGGTAGTGAATTTTTATGACTTGATGAAGATTTTGAAATTTACCTATAATTGTTTAAATATCTTTCCCTTTAGTTTCTTCAAGTAGATCCAAATATTGCATTATTTGTAAACTTTTACAACCCTACAATATGCATGGATGTTGATGATTTTGAAGTTCATGCTTTAACTGATGGTTCAAGTGATTTGTCCCCATGTTTCCATTTTGATATTGTTGTAGTTGATTGTAATGTATGTCCTACCTCTGATTATTAATCTCTTCATGATGAGGTATGCTTTAAGTTTTGGATTTTTAATGTTGATGAAAGAGAATTGAAAGATGTCAACAAGGGTAGTTTTAAAGCCAACAAGCATGTTGAGAAATGGGCCAATAACACTTTTGATGAATGAAGAAAATTCAACAACTATGATTCAAAAAAGTCCATCACAGATTTGTTTAAAAATGAATAAATTGTAATTGGACCTATGGATATGCTAGCTTTTTTTATGCTTTGAGTTGTAAAAAAAAAAAACTTATGTATTTTCCTATTAGGTAAATCTCTAAATTTATCTTCTTGTTTTTTTTTACAATTTAATATTATGATTTTTTAATCAATCATTATTTTATACATATTTTTGTCCCATTTTATTTTAGTTTTTTTTCTTCTTAATAATTCCTTCCCCAATTTATTATGTTATTTTTCCATTTTGTTATTTTTGGTTGAAGGTTTTTAAAAAATAGGTTTAAAGTTATCATTTTTTTGTTACAATGTTGATGTCTCTTAGTAACCTATTTAATTAAAATGTTTTTTTAAAATATAACATCCAATCCTTGATTAGAGGAATTGAAAGGTTGATTAGGTGGCGATAGAATCATTGTATTGTTGAGAGAACTACAACACCATCTATCCCTTTCAATATTTTTATTAATGTGTAGTTCTATCGTGTGAAGATTTGCAAGTGATGAAACCACATTGTGGTCATCATGGGATAGTTTTGGGAAATCTATCAAGAAGTCGAATGTGTTGCCTTCACAATCAATATGTTAGTTGACATCACCAATAGGGTTGAACTTAATATTCGACTATTTTTGCATGTGGATTTTTTTCATTTGGAGTTGTTTTGAATTGAGAAACATTGATTTTGAAGAATTTTCCTTGGTGCAATTACCTATAAGGTTGGTTCTACAATTTTTGCAAGGAATATTTAAAAACTAGTGCATTGAGATCACCAAATGTTTTGCTAATTGTTTTCATCCTATCGTCAATTATCCAGTTGAAGACATGATTACAACATTCAAAGAAATTGGCTAAACATTAGCCTATCTCTTGACTTGCTCATAGGTTGATCTTCCTACCCCATTGTTTTTATGAGCTCAATTTAAATGGTGGAGGATAGAAAATGTGTGGTTTACAATGTTTTCGATTAGATGCAACCATCTCTAACTTATTATTGATAAGTTGACAACAAATTTTTTGGAGTTGAAAAAAAAGATGTCAAATGAAATAGGTTGAAATGTTGGTATCATTCAAATGGAAGAAACTATGGTTCCATGAGAACATGGTATGCACTGACACTTAATTTCTTACAGGAAATGAATGTTTTTTTCTATTTTTTATTTTTCTCCTTTTTTATAGCTTTCAGTTTTTGCTTGTTAGTTTTTTTCTTATTTCATTTTCTTTTATGGTTTTGTATTTGTTTCAATAACCTTTGTAGCTTCTAGACTTTTTTTTGCAAATGCAATTAAATTGACAAGCATTTGCGAGATAAAATTTTGTAACACATAATTAGTTGGGAGCTATAAACCAATTGCCTCCTTTGTTATGATGAAGCCTTTAATGAAGAAAAAGACGTGTTTAAAAAGGAAAAAATAAAATTCATTTTCATTTTTGAATTTTTATTTTTAGTTTTTTTTCATCATTTTTTTCATTGTTATTTTTTTATTCTTAAAAAAAAGTTATGCAGGTTCAATTGTTGATTCATTTTTGCCTACACATGCACCAAAGATCATTTGAAAATTCGATCATGGTGTTCATGTTCATTTGAAATTCTTTCGTGAAAATGTTCTTTTTTTAAAATGTTTTTGTTTCTAATTTTCATAGTTATTATCGCTTTCTTTTTGTAATATTTTTTTGGTGGGTTGTTACAAAATGATGGTGATGTGGGTAATGTTGTTGATTTGGTTGTTCTTGGCAAACATGGTGGTGTTGTTGATGTTTCTACTCAATGATGTACTATTGTTGATAATAACTATATGAGAAAAACATTATTGATTAAGGTGTTTTTGATCAAAACACACAGTTCATGCTTCTTATTTTGCTAATGTTTCTTCTTTTGCAAACAAGCTTAAGGTTGTTGCCAATGTTTCTCCTTCCATTGTTTATTTCATGGGCAATCTTATAATGGGTGTTACTTCTTATGGTGTTGTTCCTTCCCTTGGTAAGCTTGTTGGTCATGATCATGTTTTTCATGATAAGAGGGTGGTCCATGTAGATCAATATCCAAGCAAGGAAAGTTTCTTAGATGATGATGTTTTGAATGAACACTTTGATGCTAAAAATGGGCACCAACAACAGCTGTAGTCTATTTTCGGTGGGTAGCAATCGCTTGAGGTTATGAATGTGAACATGATTCCTAATAATGTGTTCAGTCATCTTCAAAATTGCCCAATCACCATCAACCTTGTTGTGGATCTGAGGTTAGTTCCAAGTTTGGTGTTGAATGAATAATTAGTTCCAAGTTTATTTGTAGACACAAGGTGGACAATGTGACATATATTACATTTTTGAGCTTGGGTTTTTTTTTTGGGAGTTTTTTTAGACAAACTTGAAAGCTCATGAGTTTGATCATCGTGATTTAGCTTTTGATTTTGACATATTGATGATTTTGTAGTTTGATATCATTTTTTTCAAAGATCCATTGATTTTCAAAAATTGGTTTCTTTGTGATTTCATTCTAAAGATGATTACATGGACATAAATGTAGTATTACAAAGATTACATATTGTTCACAAATTCAAAGATTTTTTTTAGAAATTCAAATATTTCAGCCATGGCATTTAATGTTGAATATTTTTTGTAATTTTTGGGATTTAAATTATGCTTTTCAATTTGAGTTGGCTATTATAGCATTGTTGATTTGAATTTTCTTTATAAAAATGTTTTTGGGTGAAAATTTGTCATTTAACATTCAAACTTTGCAAATAATTCATTTCTAATTTGAATTTGAATAATAAATTTGATGTTAAAAAAATTCATGGAGGTAATCTGAAGTAAAGAAAAAACCCAATGAACGTAAAAAGATTCATGAAAAGAAAAAGAAATTGAAAGAAATGTAAAAGAAAAAAAAAGAAGAAAAAGGAGAAAAAGAAGGAATTTGAGAGAGAGCATTTCGGAAAACTAAAGTTACTGTTTTGAAGACAAGGAGGGTCTTCAGGAAAACGGAAGTTACTGTTTTGAGGAGGTGGAGGGCCCGCTCAGATTGAGGCAGATAGTGGTCCCGAAAATACACCAGAAAAAGATCTGCAGGACTTTACGAAGAGTGAAAAGGCAAGATAGTAAGTACCGACATACGTACAAGGTAAGTTCGTTTTTTGAAGTTATTTGTTATTTTCCCTAGGGTTGGGGGCTGGGGTCTGTGCCCCGGTACCCGTACACTTAGGATTAGCGATCATCTTTGGAACATGTGTCCAGGTCCGGACAGTACCAAGTGCACACGACTCCCCACTCGCCCTTGCGCCGCCCCCTATTCGTACTAACTACTTTCTTAACTAACACACAGAGCGATGTAAGATTAAGTACTACTTGTAATTTAATACTCACTCTGGTAAATTCGTGCTTTATTTTCCATTTAGGGTTTAGGGTTTCTTTAGTGTTAATAAGGGCCTGAGGTCGAGGCCTTTACCCAATGTGAAGATCTGCCAAATGCATTTGCAATTATCCAAAAAATCTCTAGGTGGATCATGTCTATCAGGGTAAAAAATTGGAAGATCCCTGTGAAAGAAAAGGGACATACCTACCTATCTCCCCAAAAATGGAAGATACTTTCCCTTCGGCGGAAGAGCACTTCTTGAAAATAGAAGGCCCTGGGCATTTCTTGGAGGTCAAGTTCTGGTTTCAGAATGTGCCATCCACATACACTAGTGAACTTTTTGCAAGTCTTTAGGAGTTAAAAGAATTTAGGGTTGCAGTTTGCATCACACTTTGGTATAGGGGATGAGTTATCCAGTGAAGCGCGGCTTCAGGCGTCTTTCCATTAGGCTGTTGTGATCGCAGTTACACACATTGTGCCATGATCAGAACAACTTAATAGAAAGCCATTGAGATAAGGGCCTTGTTTTTTTTGTTGCATGAGCATGGGCTTTTCCATTAAAATGATGTTGATTTGTTGAAAATATTTATTCAATCAATGCTAAGAACTTTGGAAACATGTTCTCATTATATATAAAAGGTAGATGTCAAATTACTTAGTTAATCAATATTAAAAAATTTTAAAACACATTCCCATGAACAACAAAGACAAATGAGTCATAATTTAACTCGTGACTCTTGCATTTGGTCAATGCTTTGATTGGTAGAGCTGTCATGTGGCTATGATCACAAACAACTATAACAAAATAATGGAAAGATGTTTGCTTCTTTCCTTTTTGCAATGAATTCATTCATCAAAATGAGAAAGTTGTTGTGATCACATAATTGAAAGAAGTCCTAATTAATTATAGTTGGTGTTGTGGGCCTTGAGGGGCATGTTTTAGGTGTTGCATGACCCCTATTAACAATTTGATCTCCCAGCTTGTAACTGGAAGGGTAGCTGTTAGGCCCTAGGAGTCCTTGATAATTATTTTGTCTAATATATATTCGACCAAACTCAATCAAATTAAAAATGGATTTTATTAAGCACCACTTTAGACAATGAAAGGCAGAACAGACTTGGTACACCCAAATTAAAAATATATCCTAGAGTTTGGGTCAGGTACAGTAGTGCTCCTATGGGATATGATCTTATGTATGTCTAGGTTCATAATGATTTTTGCTATGTTTTACAAGCTGTAAAGCCCTTGGGTGAGGGCATTCTGAGAATAAGGACCTACAATGATACCTTAATCTGTTCACTCATAATGAGTCTTGTGGGGCTTTGCCTTTTAAAGAGAAGTCTGGTCTCAATTCAAACTCTTTTTTTTTTTTGAATAGAGCTTCCAGGTTTTGTCCGAGTTACGTATTTAAATTATTTTTGATGGAAGACCCAATTCTTCACACACCAGATTTTATCCCATAACTTATCCTTTGTTCAATGTTGTACTCTTGTACTTATTCATCTTTGTATTAATTAAATGGTGGGTGCACTCTCAATCTTTTCTTATATTTTTAAAGAAGGGAACCACACGATTGAACAATCACCAATTTTTCAAGAATATTAGGCACTCACCAAAATAAAAACATAGATATTCTTCTTTTTGGCACCCATTTACACTTCATATACAATGGAAGTTGAAATGTGGCCAAACAATATGGGATAAAATTTGAGATGTTATTCGGAACTACTTTGGGGAACGCTTTGGGAACCTCTTGGGAACTTGATGAAACACATTGGGAACAGTAAAATAGAAATCCCGGAGGCCATTCCTAGGTCCAATTCCATTGTTAATGACGGATTGAATAGTGCTTTTACATCCGTTCTGTCATCTTCTTTTTTGGATGCCGTCGCTCTGCCGTCGTCATCATCTTCTTCGTCTATTCCGTCGAGTCCACACGGTGAAGCTCACGAACACAGAAAGAGGGAGAGAGTGTGCGCAACAAAGTCTAGCGGCTCTCTTCTGTTTCCGTAAGGATCAGCACACAAATTTTGCTCCCTTCTATTACAAATTTGGGTTTCCGATGATGATGAACTAGAGGAGAAAGCGGGTGCAGATTCAAGGCTATATACGTTTTGGTTCCACCATGCAGATGAAGCGGTATCAGTATGCTGGAGCCTCCACGAGGCTGCTATTGTTGTGTGCTTTGTTCCTGGGATGCAGCTTTGATGAATCCTTTGGGTTGGAGTTCAATAACAGGTTAGAGACCTCAACAAAATCACAGAAAATTAAAATAGGGTCCCGTTCTCATGTGCTGTTCCAGTTCTCCAAACCCTAGGAATGAGACCTCTCTGCTCTGACCTGAAAACCTAACCTCTGACCCTTGTCCGTGGGCCAAATTTTTGTGGTTTGATATTTGATCCTCGTATGGAATTTTTCCTTACAATGTTGTAATTGAGACGACAGATGACTTCGCGATGATGGGTCACTGTGCCGATTTTGAGATTTGAGCTAAATTTCACAGGTCACAGTTTTAGGGTTTTGGAATCGGGTATGAGATTCAACTCGGTTCTTCAGGGATGTACTTCGATGCTATGAAGACTCTAGAAATGCAATCCTTGTGTCTGCAATTCGCGATTCTATGAGGATGATTTCCAGTGCACCACCAAATTTTCCCTGATGTTCAATTTTTGGGCACTCTCGAGTGGAGATTCAGGCTGAACTTCTGAAGACACATTTCTGAAGTATCCTCGGTTTTCGTAGTTGTTGGGTAGTGAAATTTTTTATGAGCTCCACCAGAATAGTGGCAAAAGAAAATGATCTTTTTCTGCTCAAAGCCCAAGTGGCACTGAAGCATCTATTATGGTTTCTGTGCAGAAATAGACCAGACTTGTTGATTCTAAGAGTGGGAGAAGAGGTAAAGAAGGAGAAATTGGCATTACAGGAAGGGAGCAGTTATGAGTACGAAGTTCGAGGCTTGCAACTAAGCAAGTGGTATGAAATCAAGATTTCTTACCCTGCCTCTGTATGTTTCTCCTCTCCACCTCTACCTCCAATTTCTCAAACAACTTTAGGTTTACAAGGAGCAACTGTGAACACTTCTTCAGTCATAGTAGAGCACATTGAGTTTTGTATCGTGTACCCATGCTTCTACAAAGTAATTTTTGTGGTGTGGAGTTTTTCAAGTTTTTCCAACAACTTTAGGTTACCTACAGTTGGGTGCAGGAGTAGAGACTCAAAGATGACATACCATTGCAAAAAACCAAATCACCATAGCAATAATTGGAATGCAAGAACTATGGTCTAGGGAAACTTCAATTTGCTTACTGTAATCAATGAATGTAGAGAATAACTATTGCTTTGCAGAGGAGGTTGAACTAGTTAGACCATAAAATATTTGTCTATGGTCTTCATAGAGTGGGTGATCCCTTATTTATTTAGCATGTCTCCTGATTTTTCTGTAGTTATCTGAGCTAGACTCTATGGTACATAATGTTATGATAAGTATTGTTTTTGAATGTCTTATGACAGGTACCTGCAAGATTTTATAGCACTCATTGTGGCACCCATTGTTGTTTGATTTTCAAAGAGTTGCAGTGGAGAGATTTCTCTACAATTGCAGAGATATGTCTATGGTCTTCATACATTGAGTCATCTCTTCTTATTTACATAGCACCCTCTTGGTTTTTCTATGGTTATCACATTGAGCTTGCCTCTGTGGTACAGAATGTCACTTCAAATTTGTAATTGAATGTGTTGGCAGATACCTGCAAGATTCGATATAACCCTTGTGCGGGAAAGCATGACTAATTTGCGGGGGTCTGCAAGAAAATTACTCAATACTGAAAAATTGATGTTCCACGTGGACAACACTTTTCCCAAACAAGTAAGGTTTTTTTCCTGTTGTATAGATCTGGAAGATCCTCTCTCTTGAGTTGATTTGTGTTGCATATATTTTGATTTTTTCCATTGTATGGACTTAATTTGAATCTCCTTTGCTTGCAAATCTTTTAGAATGGGATTTCAGCTCTTTGTAATATCAGATAAAGGTCTAATGTGGAGTTGCTTGTACATATTTTCTGTGGCTTCTTTATTCTTGTTTCTGATTTTAAATTTCAAAAAATGATCCTTAGGAATGTTGAAGATAATAATGCTGTAACCTAGAATGGAAAATTAGGGTGACATCAAGTGAAACAAACAGTTCAAGAAAAAGAAGATAATGAAAATAATTTTGACATATGAGCAGACTCTCATAGACCACATCATGCTCTTGTGAAATTCTGTGGGTTTGGGTCAGATGAGAGCAGGGACATATTATGCAAGAGTTATAGTCACGGTACATCCAGAAGGCATTTTATCAAAGTACCAACTCTCAGATCAGCCATTCATTATTTATAACATATGTGAGTGAATATGACATGACCTTCAATCTGTGGACCAATTTTTTTCTCATGCAAGTTCAAAGGTTCAATTGTGGTCATCAGCGTTAGGATGTCTTTGTTAGTCATGTTCAAGAAGAAAACAAATCCAAATCTAACCTTCAATGGACATTTGGTTCATAGAAGTTCCTGCATACTTTTGGCTCATTGTGACTTAGTTTTTGAATTGAGTTGCAGTGTGCGAGGAGGTGATGTTGGGAATCCCCAAGCAGGCATGGTGGGTAGGATTTTTGGCCACCTTTGTTTTGTGTGTCTGCTTATTCATCTCTTCCAGGTTACCACCCTCACTTTTGGCACCCAAGTCTTTCAACACAAAATCTGTGAAAGAGGATTCATAAAAGTCTTATGTTGATCAATTCTCTCTGTACCAAACTAGTTTTTTCTCAGAATGAGAAAAACATGGCAAAGGGAAAGAGAGCACCTACTTCAATATGCAATCTTTTATGACTTAGAGACAGGCTTTCTTCCATATTCCATGATGCAATTCTGTCTGGGCATTTGTTGGGTAAGGTTACAATACTTCATTGTCAGATCTGTAGTTATCTATCTTGGGCTGTGTTAGTAATTTTTCAATAATCTTGTCCTTATGTGAATATATGGGTTATAATGGTGGTGGTGCATCCGTTGTACACATAAATGAAATGTGTGTTCCCAGTCTTTGAACCATTTTAGTTCAAAGTAGTAAGTAATCCTTTTACTTCACTTTTATTGCACCTGTTCTTAGTCAAATCATCAGCTCAGTGCCTGACCTATCCTTTTTTCTCAATTCATTGATTTGCTTGTTCAACAATACCCATTTGAAGGACAGTGGGGCTTTTCACTCACTTTGCCCTTTGCAAACATTTGTTATGATTGCCCATTTTCCAAACTATCTTTCATTTAGGTGAAGAACTCAGAGAAATCTCCTAGTGTATTTGGAGGGCAGCATGTTTATCAATGTTCATGTAATTTGTAGTTTTCTCATTTGTACTGAACATCTTTTCTAATGGGAGTGGACCATCTTCTTCAATGTTGGGAAGATTTTCATGGTGTATGATCAATCTTTAGGTCAATAATACTTAAATGTAGAGATTTTTCATAGGTTTTGACATTTTTGAATGTTGATTGTTCATCTCGAATTTGCCAAGTTTTATTAATCCTCACCTTTTCATATAATCTCAGCTGGGCTAGACATTCTTTCAAACCTCAATTTCACTGATATTTTTCTTGGAGGATTCAATTTAAGGTCTTCTCTGCATGGTTTGTCTTTTCAGGAAGCCCAGGTTACAAGCAGTTTCAAATTTTATCTTAAGTAAGAAGAGCTCCTAGTGGTGCATGGAATCTGAAACTTGAGTCCTAAAAGAGACCAGAAGTCTTTGGTTTTGTCAAGAGATCTGATCTTGACACTTCTAGTCTTTGTAGAGTTTATTCACCAATTCTTGCCCTATGTTGATTCTTAGAGATTACAAATTTCTTTTGATATAGTTTGCACAAAAAGATTTGCAGGATTGTGGGCATAGTAGCTCATTCAATGCTACTAAGAAGTTTGGCAAAGTGTGGCTTTCATCTTACTTTTCCTTCATGCATCTTGGAAGGTCCACAAAATCCCATGAAGCCAAATTTTATTATATACATAGCCAATTCTATTTCTTTTATTGAAGTTCTATTTTGGAAGTTTCTAAATGCTAAACTCCTTAATATAGCAATTATTAATATGGTTGGTGGTCAATGACTTGTATGTGGTCAATATGTGGGAAGTTTATGTATCCTTTTAGAAAGAATGTGTTTTTGAAGAGCCCTCAGAAGTAAAGTAACTAATCAATTCATTGAGTTTTTGCATTGCAGATGTTGGCATATCACCTCCCCACTTGTTGCAAACTTTTGATTTTGCAACTTATTATGTAGAGTTCCAATCTATTTAGGTTCCAAATCTTGAATGAAATTTCTAATGATACAAACTATTGGAGTCCCAGTGTTTCAATTTCCAAGATTTGAAAGGCCTGAATATTGATGTTTTGTACAAGTATTTTCATCCGAAATATGCAAGCATTTTCATCATAAATAAACCTCGTCTGGATCCCAATATTTAAAATTCTACCAAATTGGAATTATCAATAATTATTTTTATTAGTATTTATAGCTTTGCAACTCAAAAAAGAGTAGTTCATACCTCAAATGATGAGCTTGACCCTAAGAAAAGAAAATGTTAGTTTTCAAACTATTATCTTTGGTTTGCTTAAACAAAGAATGATTTATGTTTGGTATTTCTATCTTGGAATCTTCAAATTTTGAAATCTTTTAATCCTAAGCAAAGAGTTTTTCACACACATTTTGTTTCTGAAAGATCACATTCTTCAAGTCCTTGTTTTATGGTTTTCTTTCTTCTTTTCATGGTACTCACACTATATTTCAAGGCTTCACAACCTCAACCCAAAGAAAACTGACTTTTCATTATATGTGTGACTTTAAAAGTTTTTAAAGACTTTCCATATGCACATTGGAAACACACCATTCAATTACAAATCTCCAATCTTTGCCACCACCAAGATTAACATCATTGTATGCTTTGTGGACACACTTTTCCACATTCCATGTCACTTATAACATCCATCCCAGCCTCTTCCACAAACATGACATATGTGACATTCTCCCCATGTTACAAGGACCTTTTGTCTTTGATACAAAATCAGAACGAAAGAATTTATGCTTCACAATGATTTTGTTAGATGTTTGTAGCCCATGCACTTGTGCCTATTCTCTTTGTTTTCCATACAAAACAAGTGCCCCTAATCATGAGGTTTCTTTTGACCATTCATGGTCCCAATAATTCCAAACAGGAGTAGTAGGGTAATAGTGGTCTTGTCAACTATTGATTCCAGTCCACATCTATCTACCATGATTTGGAATAAGGAAAGTTGTCATCTGGTTGGATCAGTCAAAATTGTTGTGGGTTTTTCATTCAGATAGCCTCCTAACTTACAACATCGGGGCTATAATCAACTCTTTCATTCACAATTACTAGTGCACATTGCAGTTGGCACAAGGTCACTCATCCAAATACTATTCGTGTCAAAGTGGGTTTAACTTTAGAGTTCTTATAGGGGAAAAAAAAAATCACTATTTTACTTTCTAATTAATTTCCAAAGACCAAAATTTCTCAAGATTCAGTAACTTTTGCTCCATTCGTCTGAAAATTGTGAACTGACAAACATTTACACCACTTCATCAAGGGCTTTTCAACAGTACCAAAGGTATAGTGAGGGGCCCCAATGGGTTGGGAGGGTTAAGGTGTGGTCACCAAACAAAATAAACACCTATCTTAATATACAGATGTGTTGCTCATGAGGGCTTTGCAAATCAACATCTAGCAATGTAACTTCAAAAAAATTGATAAAAATTCTAATTGCAAAGTAATATATGCAAATAATTTTAAGTTAATCAAGTGGCCTATGTCCTTCTCATAAGGAAATACAACACAAACATTTATGCTAATGTTTTCTCTTACTCCTTGTCTAGAAAGTTTGTCACATAGGAAGACTTGGCACTCCTCAATTTCACCAATATTCTCAAGCTTCAGCATCACAAACATGTTGGATCTCAAACTTGGCCTATACATTATGACACAATCGATTTTCCTGAAAACTGGCCATCACCATTCCATGGAGACTTTTTAGCATACACTCAAATTTATTCTATTGTACAACACCACCTCAAAACATTACCGTCGCTCAACTGCAATTGTTACTGATTCTGGGAGCGTCTTCCTGTCTTGTAAACCTTCTTCCTTGCCACCATAGCAGATACTCTGTTCATCTGCTGCCTCTGCAACGTACTGAGATCACATATACAAACTTGTAAGAAAGATTGACATAGCCATATCGTCAAGTGCTTGAGTTGAGCCTATCATGAGTAATACTATATTGTTACATGCAAGCAGAATTTAAATAATATCTTGAGCTATTTTTGCTAGATTCCTCACAAGATGACAAAGTCTACTGGATACATTAAGTTTGCTTGTGGAATCACTTACCTTCTGAAAGCGCTCCAAATCACTTTGGAGTGTGGCCTGCAACCAAACAGATTACAAGTTTGCAAATACTCAGGGGAGTTCTGAGTGTGGAGTAGGTGCCACTGTTGTCTCAATAATCCACAGCAAGAGAGTACACCTGTCCCATACTTGCAGTAAGAGACATACATACCTGCACTAGGCTTCTGAGAGCTTGTGAGTTCATGACTTGACCAAGAGCTGCAGGCAGTGAGTGCAATATCTGCATAAACAACATGAAGACATACATATGAGGACAAAGTTTCATACATGATCCCCAGTTCGAATGACCAATTCATGTGATTTTCCAGATGGGTGCCTCTGCAGGTATCTTCCTGATGCTCAATTTTAACTTTTGCAGGACAATGTGATGCTTTATAACAGATGTATTTAGAACATTTTATAAGTCTGTGAAACATTTGCAAGATGACATTGTTACTTGTCAGCATCTCTTACTGAAAGTTCCACTGTTGTTCCTTTGCTGCTACTCTCCTTGAAAGTCACCTCGCCTTTGCTTTGAAGACCTTCCACTGTGGCCCACCGTACAACCCGAAGAGGAGGAGCAGCTTCCACAAACTCAATACGGGCCAACCACATCACCTACAGAAGTTTCCCCAGGAACCTCTTTAGTTACTCCACAACTATGTCATACAGAATATCTGCAGCCAACTTGCATGTCCAGAATATGGTACACATGCAGATGCAAGAAACCTGCTCCTACTGTCATTGAGCATGTGTAATGTGTGAAAGCAAATATCTTTCATAAGAATAGAGAAATCTCCGTTCTCACGATGAAGAAGAAACAATGTGTGAAAGCAAACCTCAAAACCAGCAGTACTACAAATCCACCGAGACAGCTGACTAAGCCCCAGTTGCAACTCTTCAGACTCAATGCTTCCATCTTCTGCCAAAATCTCAACCCGATCAATCCATCGCATCCTGCCACATCCAGTTCAAAATGACTTCACTCCATCACTACAACAGGTTTTGTGGGGGAAGGGGGCTTTTCTTGGCAAGCTAGACTAGCAGAACTCTGTTTACAAAGTTATGATTTCACATGTTTACCAAAGTGGTTATGAGGGGCAGGGAGGATAGTAAGCCTACCAAATCTTGTGATCGGCTCTCTGTAGCCATGACTAACTGATTTCAATGCAATAGCTTCCAACAAATCAGTGGCTTGCAAATCATTGGAATTAAAAAGGGTTCAGCTTTAAGCTTTAGGGATGAGTTGATGGCCTTACCACTGTGGAGCCCTCTTGAGATCCATCCATAGGTGCCATACCAGATCAGGAGGCGCTGCAACATCTAAAGACACCTTGTGCACAAACCTCAAATCATTTGCTACATCTGAATCCAGCACCGTCTCCCCCTCTTCCATTGACAGGTCTGTAAACAACCCCCATACAATAATCCAGGCAAGCTCTTCATTACCTTCTGGTCATTGCAAAGACTCAAGATCCTTTCAGACCCACAAGAACTTGGAAGCACTGGTATAAGTGGGTATTCTAATGAGTAAAGGAGACCCCCATTATGGAATTGCATTATGTCTCAATTGATTTCAACAACATCAAAATCCCCCTCACTGTCCAAGCATGTGTGAGCCCCATCTAATAAGAATTTCCTCATCTCTCACACTTTAGGGGGAAATCTTGCATCTCAGGCTGTAACATGAAGCCACATTCAACCAACGAAATGGCTACCCAATCTTTCAAAGCTGAATTTGGATCCCATAGAACTCTCAAAGCATTTCTCCGAAACTGCAAACAAAGAAAAAGAAAAAGAGAATCAAACTTTTCAAGGAGCTGATATATATGTAGATACCTGTGCAATTGGCAGATGGCAAACTGTCATTAAGCTTGCTCAGAAACCTCTTTGTCAACAACCCACCAGCAGCAGGTCCATGAAAATGATGCACCCAATTCTTCCTCCTTCCGGACCTCAATGCCTTTCTCCTTTTCAAACATAACCCTAACTCTTGGGAACTAGTGGACTTGTTGTGTGCTGGAAGCACTAACCCTAAATTCAAGGTTTTCTCCCAAGAGACCACTACTGCTGCTGCTGAGGAGGATGACAATGTCGGCAGACTTTTACTACCATTCAAAATTGTGCAACACATGTTTGCCTGCGACACGGAAGTTCACAAATATGAGAGTTGGAAATGGGTCCCCTGCTTGCTTGCTTCCTCTGTTCCTCCTACCCTCCCTCCCTCACCAGTCCAATTATAGATAGTAAAACATGAGCTTTTACTTCACATTCTTTGGTTTGGTCAGTTTGGGTTCTTGAGTGTGAGAATTGAACAATCAAATTCTTATTTCAAACATCACCAACTTGCAACAGACGGCACGGACAAACCCCTAGAATGAAACTTCCTCTCAGAGCAGGGGGATGATGTTCTTGGGATGCAACACCGACACTGACTGGATAATGGCTTTCTGTTTGTTTCCTGGTGGCGTGTGTAGTGGTAGGGCTGGCTCTCCTTCCCAATGGGAAATAGGAATCATTTGGAAGTTTGTCGTGGTTTCTAACTTCTTAGGATTTGAGCTTGAAGGGCAAAAAGGTAACTGCTAGGGTACCCTAGGGTTTTTCTTTTTTTTTCAATTTTTTGATGTAGCTGAAGTGGTGATCATCCATAAGATGATTTAGCCAAATTTGGCTACATGCTAGACATAAAAGTTTTAAAAGAGAATCCTTCTATACTCTTGGCTTCCTACTGGAACTTTTCGTAAAAATCTGGCTATTTGGATTTTATTTTTCTCTGAAAATCTGGCAAATTTGGGACGTTTTTTCCATGAAAAGTCTTTTTGTATAGGCTGAAATCATATATTTTTCAGGTCAAAATTGAGGAAAATTTTGCCCCCAAGAAAACTGACCACTGTGAATTCTTACCCTATGGTCAGTTTTGTTATTAAATAATCTTTTAAATTTTGAAATGCACTTTTGTGAAAATATGAAGTTAAGTTGAGGTGTTGAAATTTACATGGTTTTTTAAAAAAAATTAATTCAATTTTGTGATGTGGGCATTGCGCAAACTGGCAATCATCCAGAAGAAGATTTAGCCAAATCTGGCTATAGACCAGATATGAAAGTAGTTTTTGAAAAAGAATCATTTTATATTTTGGCTGCTTGCTGGAACCAACCTCCAGCTTCAATGTTTTGTTTGAAATCTTTCCTGTTAAGTGAATGGAAATTCCCACATGAATATGATAACAAAAGATCAGTGCACAATTTAGATGCCAGTTTACGGTATATGCAGAAACATGAAAGCAAAACTGTAATTGAATACTTCGTTCTGCACTTACTGATGAGTCTCATTGGTTTTTCATGGAGGCAAGTAGAGCCCTATGGAGCACGATGCAACAATGCTCACACTTGTAACATGTGTGTGACCCTGCTATAACTAATTATACTAAACTAAGAGTTGCTTCTCATGCACTTTGAACAAGTCAGTTGATGACAAAAGGTAGCTAGCAAGCATCATTTCAAGGAGCACAG
>Ga0116231_10004498_pt1 | contig 28205 bp, 17 predicted proteins | sample S1TSphgellanicum_2_FD_89695 | JGI IMG/M metagenome (GOLD analysis project Ga0116231, IMG submission 89695) | Host-associated microbial communities from peat moss isolated from Minnesota, USA - S1T2_Fd - Sphagnum magellanicum MG | ecosystem: Host-associated > Plants > Peat moss > Unclassified...
TAGTTGCAAGCGGCTTCAAATGCAAACAGTAGTTGTAGGTATACCAATAGTAGTTGTAAATGTCAAATAGTCGCAACTAGTCGCAAATTCGTTGGTTGCAAAATCACAGATTTCTACTAGTGAGAATTGTGAAGAACTCGGGGTATGCTCCCAGCTTTCAGCACTAGAAGGGGTAGAGGGGCATGATGAAGCTCTGGGATGGGATTAGGAAGAGTGACAAGCTTTAGTTACTTACTCGAACCTGCATCAAACCAACCAACAAGTTGGTTAATTCACCTTCTAAAGCACCTTTAGTGCTAAGACAAGCCACAGGCAACTTTGGACTCACAAGATTCACCACGGCTCGGACTCGGGGGAAGCCACCACCTTCCCCCATATAGTATTCTCTGTCTCTTTGCAGCACCTACATCCGAATGGCTTTTTGTACCGGGACTCCCAAAGAGAAGTCCTAAAACTATCTCAGTTTGGATTCCCAGGACTTTGCGAGGTCATAACTCTTTACTCAGACCTCTGATTGGGATGAGGTCTAAAGCAAACCTGTAGCTTTCCTCAAGAGCTTTCCAACGATGTATCGCACTTCACCTACACGCACCGGGGTTGGGTTGATTCTTGACTTTTAGTAGTCGGGAATCAAACTGCCAGTTTGACTCTTGACCTTTCTTTTTGCCATAACATGTGTTGCAGACGTCCAAATGGCCCATGCACTTTGAAGTTTCAAGAGTCCCAGAGGGCTCCCAAGTCCCCATTTCAAGAGTGTGAGTTTCATCCTCACATTTTCTCAAAGTAGGGTTGCGACAAATGAGCACTCTTTAACCCGACTCCAAATTGTAAAATTATGAATCAACTATAGGAAAAATTTGCTTTTGGCCAGTAAGTCAAGTGACTATTAGATTCAAGTGTATTAGAAATGAAACTATCAATAATCTTACTACAAAGAGGGTGGTTTGTCCAAGCGCGGTTTGAAATGTTAGCCCATTTAGAGAGCACCAAAATGATCAGGTTTCTACTAAAGGGCTCCCTGCATTTTTGGGGTGTGAGTATAGCGAAAGCAGTGAGTCTCTTAATGCTAATGAAGACGATGTGGCAAACTTGCCTAATTTAAAAGACATGCATTGAAAACAACCTTTGGCGCAAAAATGAATGTGATTTTTTAGATCCTAAAGGTGTGTTCTTTGCGAGAGGTCGTGTGATGACATTTGATCCAAGGGAAGTAATTTTGGATGACATTTTTGGTCATGATTATGTCAACTTGACCATTCTTTATTGTCTTGGAGACATCTTAGTGGTAATGATTATTTAGAAATGGTTGTTAGCTCAAACAACTATGGAAGGATTATCATTGAAGGAGCTCTTGCTTTCATACAATGAAAGTTACATACTTGAAGTGGATGGGGAAGGAATGATTAGTGTGAAGAAAAACAAAATCAGTAAGAAAAAATGAAAGGAGATCGTGTTCATAAATTCCGTCTCAAGGATAGAGAAGGTGCTGAATGAAAATCTTGTCGTGGAGTAGGGGCAACAATGTGTTGTTCCCTAAATTGTTGTCAATATTTCCCTTACCAAATGATAAGAATTCTTAGACACAAATTTTGGAACAAATTGTTTGAAGAGAAATGTGCCCACATGTTGGATATTCCAAGAAGGTTGCATCGAAGAGGAGATTGCAACTGTGCAAAATTTGTGACACTTTAAGAGAAGAATGTTTGCGAAACTATTTGGTACAAAATCATGGGGATTTTAAAATCAACTTACATGAGTTATAAGCAAGAAAGAAAAAAAGGGTGTGGATTCTACCATATTGAAATAAGGGGAGTCAAAAGTAACAAGCCCCAACGATATAGGCCGAATCAAATATTCAGTCCTTGATTGAACAATGTGTTGATGTAATGCTACATCAAATGAAGGGAATCAGAGATGGGAGATAAGATGTTCGTCTGTTTCCAGATACTTTGAGGATAATATGAAAGCGTAATGACCAAGTAAACATGGAATGATTCATTTTCGTTGTGTTATATGAAGATTGTTATACTTCTCAATTAAAGCTTCATTTGGTGGCCACCAAATCAAGTAATGATGTATTTAATATTATCTCATTTAGGCATTGTTTACAAGTTGATTTTTCATGGAGTATTATAATCTTGCAATGTTTTGACCGTATTTTGATTTAGTGGCCACTAGGTCTACATAGTAACATGGCCTTAATTAAACTTGCAATAGATATTTAATGTTTTGTTTGTCAATCTAATATTTTGTTTTTCTTCACGCTTGTAGATTGGTAAGGAGTTGCAATTTGGAAATATTTCACAATCTATTATGAGCTGGTTAAGAAAAAAAAAACATTTGAATGTGGATGTGTGGAAAAGAGGATTTGTTTTTGCCAAGTGTACCACTTCTAAATCCTTGAAGGATTTGAAATCAAAAACTGGAAGAAAAACCCTTGTGTGAAGGAGCATGAGATTAAATTAAATAAGCATAACATTCACCAATAATCTTGTTAGTGTCTATATCACACTTCGAGAGCTGAATCTATGCAATCTAAAGAAGATTTCTTATGTGTAATTCATGATAAGATGGACCATTCTAAAACAATTCTGCCCTGGCTTCAAGTGAAGAACAAAATGGTGTTCGGGCTAGGGCAGTTGTTAGTGACATTGACTGGAATGATTGTTCATGGACATGGGGACAAAACCTTTGCTTAATATTCTAATGAACTTTAGCCCAATGATCCTAATTTCACAATTGGGTCACTTCTGCACTTGTTTCGTAACCTTGAAAAGGAGCCAGTTAGGGAGTCATAGGTTTTGTTTGAGTTTGAACCCCAAATACATTCTTCCAACAAATTCTGCAAGGAAGTTCCTATTTTTTGAATGCATTGAAGCCTATGGATAAAATTGTGGGTGTGAAGCCATTGCTAAACAAGCTACTTTTTCAAATGGATAATTGTGTGAAAGATAACAAGAATTGTCACTTGCTGGTGTTTCATTCCTTGTTAGTTGCCCATGAAGGCTTTAAAGAAGTTTAGTTGGGGTTTCTTATAGTTGGGCACACACATGAAATATTGACGAAAATTTTGGATATTTGTCGAAAAAGTTGAGAAAGTAGAATAATTATGTCATGGTGGATTGCATGAAAGCATTCATGCTTTACCAAGATCGTCCATTCATTTTGCAACTCGATCAAAAAATCCCTAATTTCAAATGTTGAGTCAATGGATATTTGAACAATGGCTTGGACGTCCTTGTCGGTTATATGAAGATGCATTTGTTTTGGTTTTTTGTGGATGAGATAGGGTGGTTGATGATGCAATACAAAGTATTTCTTATTGATCCTTTGTGGAGCCCTAAAGATGGCCTGGCCATACGATTATGGAAAGAGGATGGCATTAGATGGCTAAAATTGCTAGTGGGGGTTTTAAATCCTATTCCATTTCGCTCGATATGGGGAAATGATGAATTGAAGGCAGGTGAGAAAGAAAGGTTCATTAAAAGCAAAATTTCGAAATATATTGAATTTTGGAAGCTTGGGAGTTGGAAGGATGATGCATATTATAGAATTATGGGTCCTTATGTGAAATATTGGGAAAACATTTTGGAGTTGTTATCAAGACCTATCCCATAGTAGAATTCTATTCTATTGGAAGGCTTTTGGCCTTCTAATAATTGGAGAGCTTATTATGAACTCACATCCATTCCTACCATTGTAGATGTTGACCCTGAAGATCGTGTCATCTTTCCATACTGTGGCCCTAGAAGCATGCACCCTTTTTTGAGCATTGTTGCATACACACCCTTTCATGATTTGTTTGTTGGTAATTTTGTTCTTGTGCGGCTTGGAAACCCTAAACTCTATCATGTGTGGATGGGAAATGTTGAAAGTGATGTTGTAAGAGATTAAAAGAATGAGAATTGTAGGAAATTTTATGTTCAATGGTGGGTTCTTGTGAGAAAGGGAACCAAGAATGATGAGGAATTGTATCGTAATTATTGGTTGAACAAGTGAAGAATAATCATGCATACCCCAAATAATGGGTCGAAATTTCTTGTGTCACGTTTTTTTCCTTCCAATTAGAAGCAATATAACAATTCATTCCATGGTAAGTATTAGTGTGACCCATGCATCTAAGGAAAAATCTAATCTTGATGCAATTGATAATGATTCCTTTGCATTATAATTGCAAGTTGAATTTTTTATGAACCTTAAGTAGAAATGTTGGTGCTATTTTATGGTCATTACAGTAGGTTTAGTCTTTTTTTCAAATGGGATTTTAATGCTCTAGAATATATTCAATTTGCCTATGGGCTTTCATTGAGAAAAATATTAATGTTTATCTTCTTTATAAACATTCCAATGTGCCAACCTCTATCAATATGCTTGATGTTTGTTTTAAATTGTCATTTTAAGTGTGCATGAAAAACTATTATAGAAGTGATGAATGGAAATTTCCTTTTTAATGTCATGGGTGGATGAATTTTTTTTTAATGTTTGGTGGCATTAATGATAAATATGAATATTTTTTTGCATCCATGTACTTAAGTTTATGTTATTGTTAGCAAAGTCTAACCTTCATTTTAGCCAACCGATTCAGTTTATATTGAATTCAATGAATATTTGAAGATATTGGTTGCAATTGACAATAGGAGGACAAAAATAATTACCTTGAAATTTGGTGAACATCACATTGGTTAGACTTAACTTTACAAATTTGAGTTAACATAAAACATGTTTGAATTTACACATTATTGTGTAGATTTTATGAAAATTAATTAAAATATGTTTGAAATTTTAATAATTCAAAAGTTACTAAACAATCATATTGAATGTGAATGGAATTTCAAGTTTTTAATGAAAATTATGAAAGTGCATGTTGGCATGGTGGCAATTCCTTCCATGTGGTGGCCATTAGACCGATTTCGACATTTGCACCATGTTGAATGTGATGTCCAATTTATTTTATTTTAGAAAATTAATGAAGTTACATGAAAACTTGGTTGAAATATGTCCTATTTGGAGGCCACTGGATGTGTTGTAACCTTAATTTTGGGCTTGCAAAGGTGCGAGCCAAGGGTGAAACTTTGGAGTCACATTTCATACTTCCGGGAGTGTAGGAAAGTGTGAGGGAATGAACCCCCACACTTTCAAGTGAACTCCCACTTTGGGAGTTGGAGTCTTGATGGTACTCTAAAATTTTCAAAGGGAAATTATAGGGGTCAAAACTCATTGGATTGAAGATATCCTTATACCATTGGAAAGCACTTGGAATTTTGATGTCTAAAATGGGTTCATATGACCCATTTGCATATTTAAAACATAAGTTATGGCCAAAAGAAGGGTCGGGAATCAAGTTACCAATTTAACTCCCAACCACTAAAAGTTGGAATCACCTTGATTTTCTTATGTGCAAGTAGTGTGTCATATCATTGGAAAGTTCTTAATGAAGGCTATAATTTTGCTTTAATTTTCACCTCAATCAGAGGTTTGCACAAGAAGTTATGGGCCTTCAAAGTTATAGAAGTCCTAATTTCAAGAATTTCGGGACTGCCAACTTGGGAGTCTTGGGACAAAATGACATTTGGGTGCAAGCCCCATGGCTAGGCATAGAAAATATTGTAAAGGGGAAAGTGGTGGCTTCCCCCAAGTTTGAGCCGTGGTTAGTCTTGTGAGTTTGTGTTTGCATGTGGTTCATCCATGCACCAAAGGTGCTTCAACTATGAACTAACCAACTTGTTATTTAGTTTGTGCATGTTGGTATGAATAATTGACCCGCTTGTCATTTGTCCTAGTCCCCATCCCGGAGGTCCAACACACCTTTCTACCCCCAAAGTGCTGTAAATTAACGAACGTACCCCAACTCTTTATCCTTCTATTGTTTTCACCTTAGATTCGCAAGTGAATCTATCAAGGAGCTTGTGGGTGTGTCAAAATGCGTTTAATTTCCTAGTTTGTTGAATTTGGTGTCAAATTCAAATTCTTGTTGAAAAGTTATGTAATTACATGAAAACTTGGTTGAAATATATCCTATTTGGTGGCCATTAGATGGGTTTTGTTCCCCAGTTTATTGAGTTTGGTGTCAAATTTAACTTTTTGTTGAAAATTTATGCAAATTACATGAAAAGTTGGTTAAAATATGTCCTATTTGGTGGCCACCATATGTGTTTTGGCCTCCCCTCGTGTATTGAATTAAGTCCAAAACTAAAGTTAAAGTTCGGAATTAATTAAACATGTGTTATTATAATCATACTTGGTTTTGCTCTTTTATAGCTTATTCTTAAGCATACCATGTCATAGGCACAAAAATTATGAAGACAACAAATTTTTCGAAGGACACAAACCAACCATGACAAAATAAACCTAGTTTTATCAAACACAAAAATCAAGTTCAATGTGAAATGTGCAAGATGTAGGTTCAAATGAAACTATATTATGAAAACATGAAAAAACAAAACAAGGTTATGGTGTAAGCTCATACTCAAAGCTAGTGTTGAACAAATTAATGATAACATAAGGAGAACTATTTTCATTTATACATTATTAAGGACCTAAGTCAAGAAAAAGTATTTCAAGGCATTTTCACTAATTCAAGATGTTTTAAAATTCTTCAAAAGATATCAAAACTAATTCTAAAATGTCTCAAAATATTTCAAGGATTTATCTTGGGCAAGCTTTTAATTACATTATGAATGTTGTATGAATGAAAGGATGGAAGGATGAACATATGAAAAGTGAACATTCATGGATGAATTCCACCCATGACGATGTTGACGATGATGCTAAAAATGATGATGGTGATGATGTTGGGGATATCATTTGTGACATACCATGTCTTTGTTGGTTTGATCACAAGGAATTGGGTTCAAAGCAAAAACATGGTGATATAGACCAGAGAATTATCTTGCAACATAAATGGAAAATGGCCATCAAATAGGCCTTGGTATATTGAATTTTTAAATGTTATTTACTTTCATGTTTAATTATATGAAGTCTTTGATTTTCTTACAACTATATTTTAAAACCACATGTTTAAAATAAATTTGTATATATTAATCAAAATTCAAATAAGTGTCACAACCAAAAAGTAAATTGAAATTTAAACACAAGTAGATTAAATATTGGATATATTCTATTTAAAAATCAATGGCATGTTAAATGTACTAGTGGATTTTTTTAAAATTCATAATACATTCAAAATATATTTAGCATTTAATGTAGAAGTAGGAATGAACATAATGTTAACTTGTTGTTTCATTCTTATTTGTTACCTACTTTTATTGTACTAAAGTTTTTTAAAATTTGTATTCATCTCATCAAAACTCAATGGAAACATGGAGGCTTCCATAATGAGATTTTAAAAAAGTTTTGAATCTACTTTCTTATGTTTATGTTGAAAAATTGTCATATTTAAAATTTGAATTTGGGTAGATGTATTTCTTGGTTCACTTTACCATGTTTAGACCCTTCAAAACATACCGATGTAAAATTGTGAAATTCACAATACATGCAAACACATGTATACCCATCCATTCCATCTATAATGAAAAATCTTCTTGCATGTTTTGCCAATACACTATAAGATTGAAAGTTACAAATAATCACAATATCAAAATGCACTCAAACATGAAAGCTTAAACACTTGATAATGATTGTTCATATTAACTATCAACATTGAGTTGAAACATAATAATATTATGAACCCCAACAAGGTATGAAGGTGATTAGTTTGAATGAAAGTAGGCATGGCAATGGAAATTGAATATGAAAGTTTTACAAATGAAAAAATATGAGCACAAAACTTATTTTTCCACCCAAACTAAAAACTAAACAAAATTTTTGGTTCGGTACCTTCCATCCTTGTGAAAGAGAGTTATTGTAACTGAAAGACATGCAAATTGTGTTGGAAGGCTTGTTATTGTTTTTGTGCATTGTATTGAATGTTGTGACTTGCACAAAAGCTATGGGGAGAAGGTTGTGTCTTGTGGGATGAAGTTATGATTTACAAAGCTTTTGGGAAGAAAGTCATGATTGGCAAGGAGTTACATTTTATAGCTAGTTTTGACTTGTAATGTAGAGTTGTAATGTATGAAACTTTTAAGAAAAAGGATTGACTTGCAAGTTACAACCTACAAAACAAAATTGTGACTTATGGAACTTTTGAAGGAAAAGCGGTGACTTGTGGGGTGAAGTTGTGACCTATGGAGCTTTCATTACCATTCGAACGGAAAAGTTACACCATGTTAAAAGGTTGCAAGGTTTGTGGTATTTGTGTTTTTATAAAACTACTCTAATTAACTTAACATTACTCTCAAATTCTTTAAAAAATTTACGCTTCATTCTATCAAAGGTGTGCATAAGAAGATAACAAGCAATCCACAATAATTATTGCAGTGTTTTTTTCACATTCGAGGAGGCATTTCTTTTAAGCATATGATCTTCTTTTATTTTCATGCACAAAATTTGTGAAATTATTTTCATTGTAGTTGGCTTAAATTGGTTGTTGTAATTGATGTTTAAAAACAAAGTGGATTTTGAAGCCTACAAATTTGAACTAACAAAAAATATGACCAATCTTGGCATTCTTCTCACCCTATAGTTATGCACATGAAGAGGTTCCCCAAGCCCAACCTATTACTATTTCCATTCATGGATGCACGTGTCATCCAAAATATCATCCCACACCTTCTCGTTCCCCTTTAATGTTGTGGCATCTTCATTAAATAAATAGGAATTAAAAAATTATTGTTGGGTAGACCTTACCATGGATTACATTCAAAGTTATCCAACTTGACCATCAAATTATCTCAAGACAACCATTGAACATGGACATAAATGGTTTTTTCTTACCATTCGACTCCACTTAATTGAACTTGAATGCTTGAATCATTGCTTAAAAATGGGGGACCTATACAAGACTAATGATTCCAAGTCTTGTAATGAAAATATAAATGACCTTCATGATAATGTGAAAATTACAATTTAGCTAGCCATTGACAAGCATTAGGGATTGGAAGGTAAATCATGTTTAAAGCCATAAAGGAAACACGATGTGCTCAAAATAAAACACTTAGTGATAGTTTAATAATCACTTTATATTTGTGTTTGGTATTATTTGAACATACTATTTTGTTTGTTTTTAGTGATTAAAACAAGCCAAAAACTAACATTTATGTTTATCTATAGGTGGAATTATTCCATAGGTCTACATCATTGGAAACCATATTAAGGTTGTGTGGAGATTCTTTTTGCCAAATATGTAAAATGTATTTAAAATGTCTATAATGTTGTGATTTTTTTCAATGATGTCTAGGAAAGGGTTTTGGGGCATAAAACCACTTATGAACCATTTCATTTCAATTAAACCTTAAAACCATTGATCAAAATCCAAACTTTAAAATGTGAGAGAAACAAATGTTCTTTTGAACCTTGACCTCCAAACCTTAAAAGTTGAACCAAGAGATTAGAACCATAAACTTTAAAGTCACATACCAAACCTAAACCCGAAAATATGAAAAATATAAATGTTGCCTTGAACCCTTAAAACCCCTAACCCTAAAAATCTGAACCAATTGATTATAACCATAAAATTGTTGATCCAAACTTTAGCCCTATCCTTAGAGTCTAAAAACATTAACGTTGCCATGTTTTTTAACAACTTGAACAAGTTGATTTGAGTTAAAACCCTAAAACCACTTACCCAAACCTTAATCTTAAAATGTGAACTTCAAATTTTGAACCTTGAACATTGAAAACTATTGAAACTACCTATAACCTAGGCAATTAAATTTGATGCCATGGTTAATTGCTTTGTGAATTCATCTTCACTTTGGGTTTCAGTTGGCAATTTGGTTGTTTTTAAGGATAACCATGAAATACGCTTGAAACAACAAATAGGGGAGCGACTAGGGGTCCAAGTCCAAACTAGGAAGATTTTGAAATAAATTTAATACATGAAAAAATAAACAGCTTGGTTCATCATAAAATGCAATCAATATTTTTTTCACTATTAAGATGGCCTCTCACCATTGAGGATGTCAATCATGGATACATTTGACAATCCTACATTCAATAATAGCCACAAAACATCTTATGTTTAAAAACCATGTCTTCAATTTCCAAGAATTTATTTTTGGCATTTCCAAACTTCTCCGCATCTAATGTTCCATTAACCTCAACACCCAAATGTTGTCATCAAGCCAACTTTTAACAATCAAGTCAACTTTCATGGAAATGTATAAAAATATTCATCTAATGAGATGTTTTACTTATTTTTGCTTATTCTTATGAAATATTTTGTCCTTTTTTTTGTTTATGAGGTCAATATAGAAAAATTATTGGACATGATGTTAATTTCAACTATAAATTATAATTAATGTCATAGTTTATAGGGCACTATTTTCCTTTAAAAACTATTTATTCTATAAAAAGTAAAATAACATATGGTAAGCTTAATATTTAGTACATGTTGAAGGTGCTTAGAGAGTTTAAATTCAAGTAATGATATAATCCAAATTTCAAAACTCTGGAAACAAATGTTGGAGATTTTAAGGGACTAATTTTTTATCCTAATTCATCTCACTATTCAAATGTACATCTTAGCATTAGCATTAGTAGCATTTGATGACATAATAACAATAATGGCCCCTCAACATTCTACATGTTCCATAATCTATTTGTATATTATGTACATATACTATCCATTAATATACACTCAAAAGCATGAACTCACACCCATACAAGGGTTAGTTTTTTTAATGTTGAATATTGAATTTTGCAACCAAACAACTGATGTTTTCCCCGAATTTTCTATTCCTGTGTTAGTGGCTAGCATCTCAAGAAGGATTTAACATTAAATGGTGACATGTTTTTAGATCATGTCTAAATATTTTTAAAACTAGTTAAAAATATGCTACAAAACTAAAATTAGAGTTCAAATATGGCAAAATTTTCCCCCAAAATAATTCTTTTTGAAATCTGCTGATTTTTTACAGAAAAAAGAATATTATGACAAAATATTCCCTCTTATTTTTATTTTTCACATTTTGGCGAAATTTCATACGAAAAAAACATTAAGCTTAATTGGTGAATATCAATAGGAAGATTTAACCAAATTTGGCTATAGGGAAGAAGTGAAAGTTTTTAAAAAAATAAATCATATTATGTTTTGTCTTCTATGTTGTAGAAATTTGATGATTAGGAAAAAAGAAAAGAGAATTTTGGCAAATTAGGATCATTTTTTTCACAAAAATCCTTTGTATGTATCAAAATCATATTTTGCAGGTTCCGAAAAATTCAAAAAGTCTCCAAAAATAAAAGCTTTGGTTGGAAGTTGGAATGCTCAAAATTCTCAAGCTTTCCTCTAATGTATTTCAAGAATTACTAGGTGTTTTTCTATGTTTTAAAAATAAGAAATCATGAAGTAGTTTGGTTATGAAATAGAGAGAAAAAACAATACATTGAACATGATATAAATCTTGGTATTTTAAAGTAGGCTAGCTTAGTAAATTGTAATCTTGTTTAATTTTGACATTTGATTCTTGTGAAATACATTCTATGGAAATTTAATAGAATTAATATATAATTCATTTGTAAATACTTTTGTAATCAAGACGGGCACACTATACATTTGAACACATTTTTCAATTGTATTTCTAATTATTTGTTTGATTTAGTTAAACTTTCAAACCAAAAGTATTCAATTTGCATCTGCATAGGTAACACATAGATGTATTAACAGCAATTGAAGTTTCAAATTTCTGAAAATGATCAAAAGAAAATTAGTTTCTTGCAATAATGCCTTCAACATAATCAAACTTTACAAGCTCCTTGTATGGAATAAGTTCATTTATTAGTCATAAAAGGAAGCCTTTATGTGGTGAAGACAAAATGTAATTAACCCAATATTCTTGACCCTCAAGTTAATCCTTAAATTAAATATAACTATGTTATGCAAGATTGCTAATCAATGAAATTCGCGATCAAAACAACTTCAATTCATATCAATTTTAAGCTTCAAATTTGTAAGCAACTTGGTTATAAATAAACTATTTATAAGATAGATTTTCAATTTTTGTACTCAATTTACAAGATCAGAGCCCTGGCCTTTGATTCGACATTATAATTAACAGAGATCCATATCAGATTCCAAACTTCCATTCACCAAAGTCATGAAATATGTAATCCAGTTTGTTGATACAACAATTAATCAAATATGACACTAATCACACAACATTTATACTAAAACATGCCACTAGATTTGATGAAAACACAAAAACCATAAAGAAGTTATGCAAGTCTTGTAATCAGCTTGCAGGCAACATTAAAACATAGCCCTCTTCAGTGCATGTACCATCCTCTCCTTGTATAGGACCCAAGAAAAATTATATCACTGAGTACTCCTGGCAATTAACCTACCGAAGGAAAGACTTTAAGGTCAGTAGTTTGCTCCACAATAACATGAAAGCCTGGTCCATGCGTATCACATGTGCGGGCAATGTCTTTAGTCCAACAGCCCCCACTCCTTGAAGCTTGCTACAGTTTCATAAATGACATCTTCAATGGGTTGCACATGGAGTCCAAGATCCCTCAACTTTTGGGATGACAAATTGTATGGTGGAACTATATGGACAGCTTCATCAGCAACCCTGGTGACCCACCAACCCACCAATTCACCCACCGCTTTCTATCAACTTGGCAAGCAAAAAAAACTAGACATCAAGAAAACTGCTCCCAGGGAAAAAGGCATGGGTGGGGAACATATCCCCCTACAGTGTGAATGACACCCATTTTTTGAGTTGATGATGCAAGCTGGAGAGAAAGTGAAGGGAGAGAGACTTGTAACTTACTTAGCCGAAATGTCATACATTGGATACAGCTTCCTCAAAAGTGAGACCACATCAGCAAATTGGAGTACAGGCCCAGAACAAATGTATCGGCCTGTTGCATGCTGTGACTCATATGCCAATATATGAGCCATTGCCACATCTTTGACCCCCACAACACCAAAAGTAAGGTTTGGATATGCCTTCATTGTCCCTGCAAATGCCAAGACAACATCAAACATTTTGGCAAAGTGCCCAAAGAGTCCAAAGGGTTATTCCAACTCATGCACATTAAACGATGAGCCAAATACTTCAGGCTATGAGGATTTGGAGATACTCACCATTTAGTAATCCCAAAATATATTTATTAATTCCAAGTTCTGAAGCTTGTAAAGTAGGACCAATAACCCCACTGGGGTTGATGACCACCATGTCTAAACCTTTCTCTTTCACAAAATCCCATGCTGCCTTTTCTGCAAGTGTCTTGGACAACACATACCAATCCTGCATCAACCACATGCTATCTCATAAATCTTCCAAAATCAGTTAAATTCTCAGCTTTACAAGAAAAAATCAGAAGCAAAGCTAAGATGCATAAGAAAAACCTAGAAATAGAGAATAGAGATCAGTAGATCCAGCAGACCTTTCTTTCCCGACAATAGTCTTCTTCACTCCAGAAACTCTCATCAACAACAATTTCAGGAGTGCATTTAGGAGTTCGGTTGATGGCTCCTACACTTGATGTCAAGACCACCCTCTGTGTGTGCACTTTTGCACAGGAGGCTAACACATTCAGAGTTCCATTTACCGCTGGTTCAATGAATTGTGCCTGCCACATAGACAACCCTCTAAGCTAGTAAAGAACAAATGAAGTGACACTTGACTTTTCCTTCTCTATTCCATGTGTGATAGTTGGAAGCTTATTGGATGTTTTTTCCCCCAGTAGACAGATAGCAAAGGGTTTATCAACATGTAGTTTTTTAACACTAAAAAATAAAGACTTGTGAGAAATTTTGAATCTTGGAAAAGCAGCAACCAAATACGTTGAAGGGGGAAGATGAAACCTGGGGATCTGTAATTGCCTCTGCAGAAACCGGAGATGCGACATGGAATACTCCATCACAGCCAGCCACAACTTCATCAAAGCTTCCAGGCTCCAAAAGGTTAGCAGAAAATAACTTCAGGCGGTCACTGGCACCTGGTAACTGCAGCAGATACTTCGCTTTCTCTGCCACACCCCCATCCATTCCAAAAATAACCATCTTTCTAGTCCTCATGACAACTGTAATTCTTCCAACAATGAAGCCTCACGGGTTCCAACTCTGTGAAACTCGTCCTTGGTGGGCCTAGGTGTGGCCATTTTCACAGATTTGATCCCCCACTTCATCTGCAACATATTTTGAACCCTGGTCTACATGATGCCCACATACAATCCATGATGTCAAGTGGCACAATGCTGATGAAGTTTTGCATCATCATGATGTTCAATGCTGTATCTACCTAAAACTTAGATACCCTCTGAAGAGGAAATCGAGTTTGAAATGCACAGTAACATTGCAATGAAGGATCCCAAAAAAAAAAAAGAAAAAAAGACTTGAAAACAAAATCCACATAAATTCAATCAAAGCACATGCATAAAAAACGAAATTTATGATGGTAGAATACAAGTGCAATCGTCATCACATATGCTGCAACTTTCTGCATTACGACAAACAAAACCCCAGAAAGAAAAAAAAAAACACACTGAATGTTGATGGAGTCAAAGATGACAAACCGGACTACAATGAACAACATTCCCTAAGCATTATTTCCTTCCTGGCCTTCCCGAGAACTAGCGTACCTGGGTTACGAATCGTCCCTCGCACAGTATAACCACGCTCCAAAAGCAACTTCACAAGCCAAGAGGCAATGAAGCCGGATGCACCAGTCACACAAACTGTCTTGCCAACAACCATTTCGTCTAAGTCCAATGTTTATTGTAAACTCTAATCCTTAAGGTTCCTTAGGGTTTCCAAGGAGGAAGCAGAAGAAAGAACACAAATTGAAATGGTGATAGGTTTCTTCTGTCTGTCTGTCTGTCTGTCTGTCTGTCTCCCTCTTCCTCTCTTTTCTTCTTCTTTTTCTTCTACTGTGTGACGTCTGGTGTCTTCTTGCATTCCATTGCACGTGATCCATTGCACACTATGGAAGCAAATTTAAGTAGTTGTGATTTTTTGGCGTACAACACCAACGTCACCATTCAGAAGCGCAACGCTGATGCAGAAGATTCTGCGTGAAATTAAAAACGAAAGTTCTCTGTGGAACTTCTGGTGGCGGACTTTCCTTGTGATGGATGGAGGAGGAAGCACGCTCCTCTGCAAAGCTCTTCACCTGCTAGAGAAAAGTGTAACAAATGTGATCTGACTGTTATCCCGTTTCGCTGATTGTCCAATCATAATGATAGATCCCGTTTAAGTTTTATGGGTGGATTGGAAAAAAAGTAAATACCTATAAAGTACCCCCAGTTTATAATGGGGGTATTAGCCCAGGACAAAAATGGTGACGAACAGCTTTGGAACATAGAAATCTCATGCAGCCAATGGGTAGCGCATGCCCTCAAAGTGCCTTGATTTTTTTTCTTTTAAGTTTTTCTTGGGGGATGGGAAGGAGGATTTTTTTCATTTTTCCTTTTTTCTCAACATGTTCCCTTCAAGTTCCCAATGAGTCCCCATCAGGTTTCCAATCTGTTCCTTAGGTTCTCAATATGTTCCCTAAGAGTGTTCTCAATATCACTTCCTAGTAATATGTTTTGCCCAAAGTCCTCCCCTTCTCACCTATACAGGTGGGCCTAATGGGGAGGCGCTCCATCTTTCCATAGAATCTTCTATTTTGGGGAGCCTTCATAGTTTCAACTTGTTTTTGTGATGGTAACCCCAGTTTATGTACCCAAATTTCTGCCCCTGCCATTAGCCCAGGCCAAAATTGGTGACAACCAGTTTTGAAAATAGAAATTGTATGCAAGTTATTTTTCTTTTTTGTTCCCAATGTGTTCTCAACATGTTCTTATCATGTTCCCAAATGCGTTCCTCAAGATGTTCCCAATAGCACCTGGGTTTTATCCCCTATGGTTTGCCCAAAGTTCAACTCTCATATATATAAATTGAAAAGGTACACTGTAATAGAATACGTTTGTTTCTATTTTGGAACTGGGGTCCAAAAAGGTGCTTCCATGGGAGAGTGCTCAATGTTCCAAAAAAAGTTGCTGATGGGCAAATCAATATAGATCTTTCCAGAAAATAAAGAAAAAGTTGTGGACGCACCCACGAACTGATTAACATGAATCACCCTATGTCACACTAGTACGCTACCATGCAAAAAATACTTTTCACATCCAAGTTTAGCTATTTGCTTTTTGCAACCTTACCCATAAAAGTGAAACTGGGACCGCAAATAGGTGCCCGGGAGTACTAATAGTAAACCACCTGGACCGATCATTATGATGGCCGATAAAAAAACACTGAGTTGCAGTCAAATTATATTTATTACACTCTTTTCTGAAGGTACACAAAGGTGCTGCACCTTTCACCAGCCACTGCAAATTGTGCAATTATGCTGAGCCAAACCGCCATAGATTGACTTTTCTTCATTCAGTTTCACTCTATAGGATCACGTACTGATCGCTCTAGATGCTCTAAAATCTCAGAATACACAACCAAAACATTGTAGAAAGTCTAGATGTGTTCATTTTCTTGCCCTCCAAGCATCATAATTCCAACCAATCGCTCCCTCTTGGGGTCTCCTGCCAAGCCATTTTCTGTGTTCAAATATATGTAATGAAATGGCAAAGTGCTCTCACCCATGAGCGTGGGTACCTATTACAGTATATTGTTTGTTACGTTATTGTAGGTCCTATTAAGTGGTTGTGGGTGGCATCAGGTATTCAAAGTTTTTTTTTATGTGTTAGGTCTCATTCAATTGACAATCACCGAAAACAAAACAAAACAAAAATCTTTGAAGTTTAGGACAAGTTGTCAAGTTAGGCTACTCATATTTTTTTAAAAACTTAAAACCAAAAAAACTTAAAATATTTACTAAATGAAGACCATACCCAAAAAAAAAAGAAAAAGTTAGCAAGTACTTGTTTTTATTCTTTGCTTCTCTCTCTAAGAATGAACTTCACAATTAGAAACATTAAAGTTCGAGTTCTTGTATACTTTGAAATTCAAGAAAAGTTGCAATTTAAACAGTTCAATTTTGCACAAGACAAATGTGCAAAGATGAAGGTCCTATACTCTCAATAATGCCTTCAACATTTAGTGACCAAACTTAGATTAAATGAAAACAGAAAGAACTTTTGTGTGCGTAAAACTAAGAGAACAAAATTAATCCAAGATTTCTCCCTCTCTTAACCCCTGGCTCCCATTTGAACTGCAAACCCCTCCTCCCATCTCCCCTCTGCCCCCAAAAGGAAAAAGATGAACCCTTGTGGGTGTATGTTGAGCAGTCTCATTGGTTGCATGAAAATTCTATTCTTAAAACCGTTGGACAATAAGCCCTCAATGGGCTTTGCTTTGTTAAGGTACTTGCTTGGAGAAGCCTGATGTTGGGTGGACAAGAAAGTGTACTACATAGCAGAACCTCTGGAGTCTGTAGGATGCACAAAGTGCGCATGGAGGAGCACCTGGCATGGCAACAATTGGTGATAGAGGGCCCATTCTCTAGTACATTGTCTTCTTGTCCATCAAGCATCCAAACTTGTCCAACCAAGTAACTAGTCAGCTGCTCCTTTTGCTCGAATGCTGAAAATCCCAATTGGCCAACCAAGTGCCTAAATAGGTACCAAGAGCTGGATTACTAGCAAAGTTTTCATTGCAGAATTTCCCAAGAGTTTTCTCAAGAACTGAACCAGAAGTTTCATTGCAAAAAATTTCAATGAAAGTGAGTGGAAAGATATCAGACAATATTTGTTGAACTGTGACAACTTTCATGCAACTTTAATCCTACCAAATTACAAGTTATAACCAGTGTTGTCCAGATATATGGAAAAAAACTCAGATATGAATCCAGTTAGAGGTCAGATACACATGTAAAGATATCCGGAATCTAATATGTATTTAATGTCTAGGATTATACATATCCAGTGGAACGTGTTCAAGCGATAATTGGTATTCAATGCATATTCACATGCCAAAGTTATCAGCAGCCTCGGATATGGATTGTAGGGTTATGAATATGCATATCTAGTGTTTAGGGTTTATCATTTAAATATCAAGTTTGCATTAGGGTTTTGGTTGAGATTGGAGTGTCTTTTTCCAAGCTATTGAACAACTTGAGTGAGTTTTGTGTCTTGTCATTGTCACACTTTTTTCATTAAGAGAGTGTCGCCACCTTTGCAACTTTTGATGGTGTTCATGTTGAGTTTTGAGATAGTCTAAGTCTCTAGCTTGAGGTATGTTATTTTCTTTTTTAAAAATATTAGCATAAGTTTTTGTCTTTATGTTTGATCTCCTTCTTCAATAGTTTGTGTTTAATGATCTGTTTCCTTCTTGCTTTGTGTTCGGCTTTTTCTTGGAATGATCTATGTTCATGTAAACACACTTAGACTTTCAAACGTTTACACACATTTTTTGTATTCAACTCATTCTTGCAACGATTTGTGCTCGGTCTAAAAGCTTTCTTCGCATTGTTTATACACATTCGAACTTTCAATGCTTCTACAATCCAACTTCTTGCAATGTAGCTTCTTGTAGTCATGAATCTTTTATCTTTCAATTGAAGCATTTTTGCATATCGATCTTTTAGTTTTTTCTAGTTTCAACTCTAGTTTTTGGCAGAATCAACAATGAAAGGTGAGTTTTCAAGTTTCTTTATTTTATCTTGTTTTTTCTGTTGCTGTTTATAGGTCTCTTATTTCATTATTGCTTTGTTGTTTTCTCAAAACAAATTAGGGTTTGGCAACATTCTGCATTTTCCTTATGCTTCCCTCATTCTTGTAACAATATGTGTTTAGTTTGAAAGTTGTTTTCACATTGTTTGTGCACATTTGAACTTTTGGTGCATCTACAATGTAGCCTTTTGTAGTATAATTTTTTTCTTTTATAATTACAACGCCTTCGCATTTCTCTTGTAGTGTAATTTCTATCTTCTAATTGTTGTAGCACTTTTGCATTTCAATTGTAATGCAAATTTATTCTTTCAGCTAGAATGCTTTTACATTTCAATCGTAATGCAACTTCTATTTTTCTATTGTAATGCTTCTAAATCTCAATCGTAGTGCAGCTTTTGTCTTTCTATGGGAGCACCTTTTCATTTCAATTATAATATAACTTTTATCTTTCATTTATAACATTTTTGCATCTCAATCTTGTAACCTTTTCAATTTCAATTTTAGCTTTTAATAAGGTGAGTCTTCAAACTTCCTTGATTTCTCATGTTTTTTCTTTTTTATCGTTTTTGGGTTCTTTGTTTCCTTGTTGTTTTATTGTTTTATCAAAATAGACTCCAAGGTTTTGCAAGATTCAAGCAATTTAAGATAAGCTTCCATGTATTTGAACCCATTTTGTTTTTGCATTATCTTGGTTAGGTGTCAAGTTTTTGTTTTACGCCTAATGTGATGGTTGAAGAAGATGTTTTGTCAATTTAGGATGTTGGAGAAAATCAGCCCACATCACCAACTTTAAATGTTGAGAGTGTGCATATGCAAGCTATTGCAACTCATTCTTTTGGTATTGCAATAGATTCCATTAAAATTGAGATTGAATAACTTGCAATTATACATGCCCAAGCTAAAGCTTGAAAACAACATAATTGAGGTTCAATATTTTGGAGTTTTTTTGGCTATCAATGATAACTTACCTATGGATGTTGAAAATTTTCAAATGTTATGATGCATTATTCACAAAACCAATCAAACAAGTGTTCATAATTTGTGCCAAAAAACTATTTTATGGAAAGGTCTTATTAAGTACAATAAGCTTAATGGGATTATTCCCATGAAAACCCACATTGAATTTACACATCCAATGTTGGTTGTTGACAGGAAGTTGGTCATCAAAGTTGAGAAATCTACTAAAGCAAAGTATAGCCAATAGCCAAGGAAGAAGCGATCTTACCCAATTGAGTGGGTAATCATGATAAATTTTGGTGCCACAAACCCTTATAAGAAATTTGATGAGGCACAACAACAATTTATTGAGGATCTAGTGTTGTATACCTCTAAGAGGTACAAAGGCCCATTCCACTTATGAAAATATTTGGTTACAAAGGTTGATTTTACATTAGTGCCCCATGTGTTGTCTTTCTTTCTTGTTTTACTTTAGTGGAAGAAGTGTTTCAAGGAATGGTCACAAAAAATATGTGTTCCCACATCTTGTTAAAATATCAATTGTGTTTGCTAGTTTTGATCTCTAGATGTCCAAAGGTGGAATGAACACATTTTCCTTAATAATTAATTATTTGAATGATTTTTGGAGCCCTATTCTTGTTGTTGTTGGTTTATTTTAAGTTCATGAAACCACATGGCTTTCCTTGGCTAGTTAATTACGTATTTTATTTGAGAAGTTTGATTTGATGCATCATGTGATTGCCTTTGTGAAATATGAAAGAAGTAAACAAATTAATGTCTATGGCAATGACACTACATTCCATTGTTGATTGTCAACCATTGAAACTTCATTGGTGGGTTTATGAATGTACATGTTTTGGTCACATTATGTTAAAAATCTACTAGTATGCTACTAATGATGAGAAGGTGATTATAGGCTAAGACATGTTAATGTCAAAATTACCCAAGGTAGTTTATAAAAGACAATCACATAGACCAAATAATCAAGAAAAAGGAAAAGACATGTGTTGAAAAAGGGTTGTAGCCTCACAAATTAAAGACCTTAGGGTGCAAGCAAGATATTTTGTACATACTTGTTACCTTTTTTTAACTTGAAAATAAGAAAAAAAAAATCTTAAACTTGTAACCTTTTTTTAACATTTCAAAACAAATGAAACTTTTGATTTTTTTCATGGGCATTTCTAGCTTCCCTTTAGCTTTTCAAAGCAATTTATGTCATATCATTTGGACTTGAAAAAATACCTAAAAAGTATCGCCAACAATTATGTTTTTTTTAGGGGTTGGGGATGGTTTTAGTTATGAAAACAAACTCCATTAACCAAAAAATATATATAAGAATGTTCACCACATCAATGTTTACGTTTGAAGTGCTCGAAAAAAAATCAACCACTTGCAAAAACATTTCACTTAATATCAAGTATTTAAACTTTATTTTTCAAACTACCACAAATTTTAGGTCCAATTCAAATAAATACTTGTAAGTAGTTTTTAAAAACATGTTTATAATAATTTAACTTTTGAATTCTATACAAATAAGAGTTTAAAAATAATGTACTCAAAAATAATATTATTATCCCCATAAAATCATTTACTTGTTAGAGACCCCAATATTTTGTTGCTTACACTACTTTTTATGTATACTTTACCATGCTTTCACCCCTTAGTGAAAACTAGATTTGCCAATAAAATGATTATGTTTGAAAAGACACTAGAATTCAAAGAAGCCATTAACCTATGTTATGGGCAACAATAAACAATTGATTTGTAACGAAGAGTTCCTAAAGTTCAAGTAGTGGTAATTGTTAAAACAATGTTTTGAATCTTGTTGTCATTACATGTGTAATGAACCAATCACAAGGGCACTAGTTATTATTTGATGTTTTCACTACTACTTTGACATTGATTTTGGAGGTTGAGATTGGACACGTTATTGATATTAATGATGCTCTTGATGTGTTTGATGTTGAAGTCATCATTTCTCAAATAACATGTGAGTTCAAGTTGTTAAAATGATTAAATCATTTTTGCAATTTCTTCAAGCTTATGATGGCCATCAAGTTCATAATATTCTGGCCATTATGTTTGATCATTGTTTCAAATCTTTGAAGGTTGTGGAAAATTATGTGGGACATGGAGCTTGCATTCGTTTTACATCCGTTTGGGTGTCTTTTAGATTATTGGAATTTCAAAACATGAACGATGATTTACATTTGAAAAAACTTGTTTTTTGTGTTTTTGCAAGGTTTACTTCTAGAGCTCATCAACAATAGGAATGACAAAGTTTATGGTTGTGTTGTGTGGGGTTAAATGTTATTGTGTAATAGGGTGGGTGTATGTGGGGTTTGGTTGGGGCAAGAAACTTGTGCAACATTGGGTATAAATTTTTAAAGAACTAGGTTCAGTTCCCCCATGAGTTCCTAGGGTTGCATAATTTTTTTGCTCATGTAGGCCAAGTTTGTGATTGCAAAAAATAAATCCTAACATCAAAATTTTATCCCTAACTAATACATATCTTGTAGTTAGTTTAAATTTGAAAATCAACAAATCCATATCCACTAAATGAAAAAAAAAGAATATATATTCATTGTAATAAATTCATTGCTAACTATTGTTTATGCTTATCCTTATGTTATAAATTTCTAAAGAATATACCATATTGATAACTTGCATAAAACTTCAAAACTTCATATTTAGACAACACTAATTATAACACCACTGATGACAAACAAAAATATTTAACAGTGATTCCTAAGTATTAATTTTTATAACAACTTTTTAACCATGTCTATAAAGATAGACAAATGTCACACTTCTTTTAGTGTAGGAAAATAATTTTTCAAGCTGGGCAAGAATTCAATTATTTCTGAAAATCCTGAATTTTCTAAAAATTATTTGTTTGAAATGTCAAAATTTAAGAAAATTACAAGGGAGGGCAAAATACAAACCTTGGTGGAAACATAGGAGTTTTTTGGTCAGCCAATCCACCATTGCAAATTAGGGATTCAATAATTAACATTTCTTTACCCTTTAATTTGGTAGAACATTAAATATTCCAAAATTAAAGAACTGTAAATTTCAATTCTTTGAAAAAAATAAATGTACTTCAATTTTGCTTATTTCAAAACCCTTAAAGATTTGATGGTTTTTATTATAAAACTAATAAAAAAACCAATGGTTTTTTACTAGTTTTTTTATTCTCTCATGTTTTTGAAAACCACAGTTACGTACCAAACCTAGCTCTTTGAACATTTTGAAAAACCTATGGGTAAATGAATATGTACCTAAATTGATAATTAGTGGGTATTTATCCTTCATTCTAATAACTGCCCAACATTCCTATATTCTAGCGTTGGGTGGTTACCTATTTTGGCGAGTTAAAACCAATGTTAGTTTCATACATAGGGTCAGAGATTGATATCAATTTTGATATCAACATTGGTACCAAATACTAGACCAATCTGGCATGACCTAAGTTTAATACCCGTTAAAAAAGATACCAAGTTGGTATCAATTTTTTTTTAAAATGCCAATATTAGTACATTGTACAAGTTGATATATAAATAAGTTGATACCATACCAATGCTAATTAAAACCTTCGCATCCGATTTTGATTAATAAATATCAAACCAAAACAAGGTTTAATTTTTGGAACTAGTTGTAAAATTGGATTGAATTTGATTTTTTTTTAAGGATTGGATTTCAGTTCCATTTATGTGTGTAACTGAAACTGATATTTTTGAATTTTTTGGAAAAGAAATACTAAAATCAATGGTTAATTAAAGGTTAACCAATAGTTAATTATTGTTTCCAATTTAGGTTACTTAAAATGATACCAAAACTAATTGTGATTTTCAAAACTAGAACCATAATTGGGACCATAATTTTTTTTTAAAAAATTTTTTAGAACCAAAACCAGAGGTTATTTGTAAAAATCAAGAATTGTCAAACATTGATATATTTTTGATATTGGGACTAGCATAAAACTAGTATGAAGCTCGTATTAATTTAGGTTCATATTAGCGTACGTAATGAAAATAGAAGGCTAGTATTACCTCTAATCATACCAAGTTGGTCAAGTTTTCAATACCATTGCCAATACTACCCCAACATTTGTATACCAATCCAACACTGAAAATTACACATTGAGAATTGGAGCTCCTATTTGTTTTGAGGATTTACCTTGAGTGGCACTTACATACCTAATGATATTGGAACCCCATGGTTTGCCAAAAAGTTGTGGATTTATGCAATGTATTCTAATAGTTAAATACATATCTAAATTTTAATTAAAGCTTCACTTTGAAATTGTGAGATAGAGGTAAAAATAATGGCAAAAGGGATGGAGGTCTATCAATTTAATAGTAAACACCCTTCCCCCTTTTTGTTTCCTTCATATGTTTTCACATATTGGTTTTCGATAGTTCATCATTATTTATGTCAATCTCAATTTTATTATATAATATGGACATGAAAAGGCATGTTAACATGTGCATTTTCAATTTTTTTGGAAAATGTATTGAAATAAATTTGTTTGGAACAATACTTTTTCAATATATATATATGGACTACTTGAAATCATAGACTTTGGAAAAATTTAGAGAATAATGTGACTTGTAATAATTAGTTGTAAGGACCCCCAAAGTTTAATATTTTTAGTATTGGCGAGAGGCATCTTTGATTGGCAAATCACAAAAAAAAAAAAAAAAAACTTTGGATAATTTAAAATTATTTATATTGTAGCAAGATTTTCCAAAAATGAATAAAAAGTATGGTACATTTGTGTAGTATATGAATTTTTAAAACAAAAAAGGTCATAAAAAATTGATGGGAACAATTATAGGAATACAGTCATTCATAAAGTAATATACTCCTACTAAGTATTATACAATATGTATTCAATTACACTTTCAGACCTCTAAGGTTACAACTATTGTTATGTACGTTCCTATGTATAAAACAACTTCTTTTTAATATAATCTATCTATCTTTCCTTTCTATTTAAGTGTCTTAAATTCATAGTTCCAATATGGTATTAGAGCAATATTAAGATCATAAGAAAAAATATGCGTGAAAGCACTAATATAATGTCTCAAGTCAATGTAAGACAATTCAATGTGCAAATATCCAATAAAGAGTTTCAAATTCTCAAACAAGTGGTCAACAATAATAATCAAAGCAAGTGAATTCAATTAAAGTACTAGAACAATTGAATTTGATTCATAGTTGTTGTAAATGGAACAATTAAAAATTAATCAATTTGTAGATTTTAAAAATTGAATACATATAATTCATGGTTCTAAGGATCCTAGATTCAAAGAAATTTTCAAATTTTGGTTGCATGTATTTTCATATATATGGAAACATAGACTCACATTGTTGTTTAAAGTTGAAAAGGTTTGGTTAATTGTTGAAGGCATAGAGACCAAACCTATAGCTCCCACAATGACACAAATTGTTGTGGGTATTATTGTTTTCCTTGATGTAAGTCTAAACATAATTAGTAAATGGGGGGGAAAAACACACATTCTCATCATAATAAACAATTGTTTAGACAATAACATTGTTTTTCATAGTCAATCAAGTGCCACAACCCATGAAGCATATGATGAATTAACAAAGCTATTTGAATCAAAAGACATTGTGATTAACATGGAATTGAAGGATAAATTACACACCCAAAAATGAGAAATAATGAAAGAACATTACAAAACACATACATCTATTTTGAATTTTACTTGAGTAATTGTTTACCATAAGTGCACAAATTGCAAATGATGAGGCAATATTATTTATAATGCCTCATAACTATAAACATTTTATAAGTTTTTGGAAAAGGAAACCCAATATTACTTTTAAATCTTTAATAACTAATTTAATCTAGAAAGAAATTAGAGATTTCCGTAAAGTGACCTTGCCTTTGGGTCCTCCTTTCACCCCCTATCCCCTATGTTCAACTTCAAACCTTGTTATCCACAAAGTAAAGGGATTTATTAAATTAGGGGTGAAATTTTGTACTATAATATTTAATGCACACAATTCAAAGTAATTATGAAAAAAATAAACATAATAGAAGTGAAAGAATTCAAGAAAAAAAAGAAAGTTAGGGCAAAACTTAAATTACCATTAATTTACGGTAATTTAAATTTCACCTTGTTTTCATTCATTACTTAAGTGCAATGTATTTTTTTCATTGTTTTTTCTTATTTCAACCCCCATTAATCACCAAATTTAAGGTATTGACAGTATGTTTCCTTCAATTTACAAGTATTCTATTTTATTAAAAAACCTCAACTTAGTATTAGATAATACATTTGTGTTTTATGTGGGGGAAAAAAATTCTTTTCATAAAAAAGAAAACAATGAAAACTTTTTCCAAATTAAAAGATGGATTAATTTTTTCAAGTGCTAGTATTAAAATGAAAAAAAAAATATTCTTACTATAAAAAGTTAAGACATGGAATAAAAGAATATGGAATGAGATAGTAGTTGAAGCAAATGCAAAGAAAGAAAACAATATTATTCTTACCAAAAACAACAAATTGTATGTTGTAGCATTTGTTGTGAGTGAGGGATGTGACCCCAATTAGTAAATTGATATTGATGTTATATTTGAACATATGTCATATGAAAAAAATTGGTCCTGAATGAAACCTAATTTGTCATATTTAAAAAGCCTTGGATGCAATGCTTATGTCCATATTTACAAAGATAACAAAAGAAAATTGAACTCCCATTCAAATGAATGCATTTTCTTAGGCCATAATGAAGAATTGAAAGTCTATCACCTCATGGGGAAATTTGTTAAACAAATCATCATTTCAAGATATGTGATTTTTGATGAGTTATAATAGCCTTAACTAACAACAACTATACAATTTTCCATGAAAAAGATGACAATGATTTAATAATGGACCCAACTTTCTTTAAACCTTTTACAAGTGGACCATCTACCATTTATTCACTTGAAACCTTCACATCCAAAACACCTTCACCTAAACCAAATATTTGAAAGGTTTGTTGTTTTGGTATAACATGGTGAAATACTGTTCAATTTCTACACCAATGGAATGTGGTGTTAAATATACCAAAAAAGATTGTCCAAAGACCTTAATAGATCAAATTCAAATGAATACAATTTGCAGATAATAGAAGTGTTCATGTAGATAATAAAAGGCATGGGTTAGGTTGCTAACATCTAGGTCAAATGAGTAGGTGTCCCACAATTACCATCTCCTACTATTATTTATGCAAAAAACAAAAGTGTAATTGCCTTGACTGAAAATCCAAAATTCCATGCACAAAACAAACATATTGTAATTCAATATCATTTCATTTGTGAACATGTCCAAGCCAAAAGTATTCAAATCAAATATGCTTTCACTTTAGATATGATAGTAGACATTCTCATATCATTTAAAGTGATTCAACAACCGGGAATGTAGGCCAACAACAATTGTAAATATAGGCCTTGATAATATAATTTTAACATGGCCCTTGCTCAATTTGTCTATCATCAACAACCCATTTTATTCATCAAGGCACATCATTTGCTTCTTGCAAGAAAATTTATTTAAAATTTATTCAAATTGATGATATACTAGCTAGTCAAATCCATGTTTATATGGCTATAATTGACCTAAGCACATGATCTTATGACACCCAATAATCAAATCATGTGTATAAGAGTTTTTCAATATATGGTCTATGGAGTGGGAGTAGTCCTAGAAGTTCAAATTTGTAGGCTTATATGCATGTAAGAAATTTTATAATCATAGCAATTACATGCTTGAAAAACATTTGAATTACAAGCTCTCCAACAAATATAGCTATAACATATAACTACTAGTTTCCAAAAAGCAAGAATTACAAAAAACAATCTAAGACAACTCACTTACAAAGGAGGAAATGGAATGGAGCCAAAAAGGTGATATAAATTTGAGAGGATGGCTTATGCATGACCATGAAACCTGAACTTAGCTCACTTTGAATGTCATTTAATAATGATGGATAATGAAATTGTCATAGTAGGGGAAAATATGATGGTGGGACCAAATGATTTAAATTTTTTTGTTTAAGAAATCATTTTCATGAACAATGTTAAGCAATTCAAAAAATATTGTCATGGAATGAGTGTCACCACCCCCCTTTCGCACCCAATTGTTGTCAACAATATTATATATTTACTTCATGGAAGATTGGGGTTTTTTGAAAATAAATAATTATTAAAAAAACCCCATTATCATCTATGATAGTGGGTTCTTTGAAAAAAACTAATTAAGGTGCCTAAAACCAAATTTCAATTTATTTCAAAAACCCATTATTATTAAAGACATTATGTAGTTTAAAAATATTTAAAACATTCAAAGCCAATTGTTATCATCAACATTGGTTAAATTTTGAAGAAAGTCATGGCACCTTTGACAAAGAATGAAAAAAAAAAGCCCATTGTTACCAATAATAGTTATACATAGGTTTGAAAGAAGTTGTTGCACCTTTAGAGGAAGGAGAGGAAAAACCCCAGTGTTGTTGTTTTTATTTCCCCTCGTTTGCCTAGGAAAAAAAAAAAAAAAAAA